>ENA-OVGQ01002965-OVGQ01002965.1-human-gut-metagenome-genome-assembly--contig:-NODE-2965-length-14314-cov-3.196788_pt1 | contig 14314 bp, 9 predicted proteins | sample MGYA00237774_ERZ505427 | MGnify/ENA primary metagenome ERZ505427 (study PRJEB26158, sample SAMN06016404) | human gut metagenome | biome: human gut; feature: ankylosing spondylitis patient; material... | reverse complement strand
TCCCTTGCCTCGGCATAAATTTCCTCTTTTTTGCGCTTGCCGATCAGAATCGGCGGTTCGGTGATATTTTTCATGACGGAATAATGGGGAAACAGATTAAAATTCTGGAACACCAGACCGAAATGCTTTTTGATGCCCTGCAGGGTTTCCTTTGCGGCATAAACCGCCTTGCCCTGTGCGTCCGCCTTTGCGGCATAGTCTCCCAAATAAATCAAATCGCCGCCATCCATGGTTTCCAGCACGGTTGCACAGCGCAGAAGGGTTGATTTCCCAGAGCCGGAAGGCCCAATGATAGACACAACCTGTCCTTCTGTTACAGACAGAGAAATATCCTTCAGCACTTCGTTTTCCCCGAAGCTTTTATTGCAGTGCTTAATTTCCAATACCTTATTCATTGTATGCCCTCCTTTCTTAATGGTAATAGCTCAGTTTCTTTTCAATGCGTTCCATTGCGAATGCAACCACAGCATTGAAGATGAAATAGAACACACCCGCAACGAACAGGGGCATAATACTTGTTCTTGCAGATGCAATCTGTTTTGCTACGGTGAACATTTCCTCATACGCCAGTACGAACGCCAGAGAGGTATCCTTTACCAGTGTGATAACCTCATTCGTCACAGGAGGCAGTACGCGCTTCACCATCTGCGGGAAAATGATGCGGAAAAAGGTCTGGTTTTTATTATACCCCAAAACGGATGCCGCCTCATATTGTCCCTTGGGGATAGATTCGATACCGGAACGGTAAATTTCCGCAAAATATGCCGCATAGTTAATGGAAAAGCCGATGATAATCGCAGCGAAGCGGTACCATCTGGGCAAAGAAATACGGAACAGATAATAAGGTGCAAAATTCACCACTAGAAGCTGCAGCATCAGAGGCGTGCCGCGCAGAATGGCAATGCAAACCTTAATGACTGCCTGTAGGGGCTTTATTTTTGACATACGCCCGAAGGCAACCAAAAGCCCCAAGGGCATGGAAAACAGCAGTGTCAGCACAAAAATCATCAGGGAGGAGCCCATGCCGCTTACCAGCTGCTGTGCAATAATCGCAAAATTCATAGTAAATTTCCTTTCTTAACCGTAAAATGCAGGAATCCGAGAAATTCCTAAAACGCAGGAAAGGCGGCAGGAGCTTTCCCACCGTCTTTCCCAGCTTTTTTCATAACTGTCTCTTTCTTATTTTCCCAGGCAAAGCATCTGATCCAGATTGTAATCCTTATACTTTGCTGCGATTTCTGCCAGAGTACCGTCCTCTGCCATTTCGTCCAGTGTTGCCTGTACCTGATCTCTCAGTTCTTCATTGCCCTTCTTGAAGCCGATTGCATACTGCTCTGTGGAAAGGGGCTCTTCCAGCATTCTGAATTTATCTGCCTTTGTTGTCAGCTGATACTGTGCTACGCCGATATCTACCGCGATGGCATCATTTGTGCCTGCCTCCAGATTCATGAATGCTGTGTTGTAATCTGCGATTTCATCCAGAGATGCGAAGGAATTTACTACATCTGCCTTGGATTCATCCCGCAAAGCGGAAAGTGCGGAGGAGCCTGCCTGTGTGATAACGTGCTTGCCTGCCAGATCAGCCTCTGTCTGAATGTCGGAATCCGCTCTTACAATATATACGATGCTGTTGTCAACATAGGGCTTGGAGAAGGTGTATTCATCCTCTCTGCCTGTCATGGTGAAGCCGTTCCAGATACAGTCGATTGCACCGCTGTTCAGCTCCATATCCTTTGCATCCCAGTCGATAGGCTGCTTTACCAGCTCCCAGCCGTTTCTTTCGCAGACCTCAGCAGCCAGATCCAGATCAAAGCCGGCATAATCGCCGCTCTCTGTTCTGTAGCCATAAGGAGGATATTCCGCATCGAAGCCTACAGTGAAGGTCTTTGCGCTGTCAGAGCCGCCGCAGCCTGCCAGAACAGACGCACCCATAACCATTGTCAAAAACAGTGCCAAATACTTTTTCATACGTTATCGTCCCCTTTTTCATATCGTTTTTTCGTTCCTGCGGAGCGTCGCTCCTTCGTTCTTCATCATAGTATCACATTACTACGCTAAAGTAAAGCAAAAGAATCTGCTTTTTCTTCCTTATTTTTTATGCAAAATACACAAGTCCTCTCGCGTCCTGTGTGCAGTGCCTGCCACCTCTTTCTCCCATCCGTCTGTACGCCGAGTTTTTGTCGATTTTTCAGGTTTTTTTGCGATTTTCTATTGACAAACGCGAAAAAAGGTATATAGTGTAGGTATAAAAATAATACAATCAATATCAGTAAAAGATGCAGCCGTAGTCGACAGCATCTCAAACGATAATAGCAAACCCATCGAAAGGTGGCGACGCAAAGCTATAGGGCCTTACCCCTTGAAAAAGGGCTGGCAGCCAGTTACCGAAAGGAGATTCCGTATGAAACGGCTTTTTTCTTGTGTTTGCACATTTGTTGCAGCCTTTATTTTAATGTCTATGACAGGCGTGGTAACAGCCAGCGCTTCTACAGGTTCTATTGATACTTCCCATGCAAAAGATGGTTTTGTTACCGTAAATTACACTTCCGATTCCAAATTGAAGGTCGGCATCCAGTACGGTGACAATAAGACCTCCTATAAAAACTGCCCCAGCGGCAAAACTGCAGAGTTCTCTCTGGATCAGGGCAATGGCACATACACCATTACCGTATGTGAAAACATTTCCGGTACAACCTATCAGGTTGTCAGCAGAGAAACCGTAAATGCAAAAATCAAAAACGAATATGCTCCCTACCTTATCTCCACCGCAGATGTTCAGTTTGCAGCAGGCGATGCAGTCAGCCAAAAGGCGGCAGAAATCTGCAAGGGCGCAGCAACCGATGCAGAAAAGGTAACCGCAATCTACAACTACATTGCAGGGCATTACACCTACGATGCAAAGCTTGCAGATGAAATCACATCCGGCAAGGTAAGCAAATATATCCCTGACACAAACGCTACGCTGAACAGCAGCAAGGGCATCTGCTATGACCTGTCTTCCCTGTTTGCAGCTATGTGCCGCAGCCAGAACATCCCTTGCTCCTTAACAAAGGGCTATGCCGGCAGAAGCTACCATGCTTGGAACAAGGTAAACGTAGACGGTGCTTGGTATCAGATTGATTTGACCTATGCTGTAACAGAGCGTGTGCTGAACGCAAGCAGCCTGTCCGATTGCGTATCTCCTTTGCACTACACACAGCAGAGTGATTCTCTCGCAATCGCAGCATAACAGATTGTAATAAAGAAAAAACACATAGCAGGAAGTCTTTTCTTCGCTATATGTTTCCTATAACAAAACCATTTCTACATTATTTATATAGAAACGGATTTCATTTTATCGGTTTTATTTTGAGATATCCTACGTTATAAAAACAGGTGCTTATAGCGTATGTATCTATAAATGCTTCACACAACTTTATCTGTGCGGCTCATTGTTGGGCGTATGTACAGACAAAGGCACAGCCGGCGAAAGCCGGTGTCGCAAAGCCAACGGGCCTAAACGGAAATTTTTCCGCATGGCAGCCGGTTGCCAAACACATATCGTCCTGCTTCTATGGCTACCACAAGACAAGAAGGAGGATTATTTCTAATGGCAAAAGAACAAAAGAAGGGCAAACGCTTTCTGCCCTGGCTGATGGTACTGAGCATGATGCTCTCCCTCGCGCCGGTAAATGCGTTTGCGGAAGAATCAAACGACAGCACATCTGAATCCTACTGTCCCGATTCCGAAAGCAAAACTGAAAGCTCCGACGAAAGCTCTGAGGTATCCGAAGGCAATGATGCCACAGAGGAGTCTTCCGAGGACGAAACCACTGCTGCTCCGGAGAAATCCGAAGAAGCTTCTGAAGATGAAACAGATGTAGCACTTGATGCAGCATTTTCTGTTGAAGCAAAAGCGGAAGCACCTGCAACAGAAGAAAGCATCAGCACAGGCTCTGCCGTATCCGAAAAGGCAGTTGTTTTTGCAGAGGAATCCGCAGCACCCCCTGCTGAGGATGTAACCTATTACCCCGTTTATGTGTATGCCTGCTTTGCAAATAACGGTACTCCTCTCAACAGAGGAAATAACCACCCTGCAGCAGTTGTAATAAACGGCGTAAAGCAGAAAATCCTCTGGAATGAGGATGCTTCTCGGGGTTGGTATTACATCACCTTCGGCGAAGTCGAAAAAGGCACAACTGTTGCTCCTGTAAAAGGTGCATCTGCAAAATTCACAGATAATTGGGATGCTATGCTCGACTTTAAAGGTGTCGGCAGTGCTGCCGGAAACAACTTCAAATTATCCAATGTAGACACCTGGGGTGATTTGGGTTTCAACACCGGCGCAACAGGCTTCAATGCAGGTAATTCTTGGCATCTGGATGGTCAGATTGATGTTCATGCAGTAACCTACGCTCCAAACGGCGAAGGCGTTTCCAATCTGCCCGCAAGCAGTGCGGATAACCGTGTATACTATCGCGGCACCTACACGGTTGCAGCAGAGGAACCCAAACGCGAAGGCTATACCTTCAAGGGCTGGAAACAGGATGGCAGCGAAACACTCCTTCACGCAGACGACCACATCACTTTAACCGGTGATGCAACACTGACTGCCGAATGGGAGAAAAACGCATCTGATTCTTCCGAAACACCCCACTACTCCCCCGTTTATGTTTACGCTCGTTTCATAAACGGTGAAACGCACCTCAGCGGTGACACAAAAGTTATTAAAAACGGCGTAGAAAAAACAATCACATGGAATGAAGATTCCAACAAAGGTGTACAGAGTGTATACTACATCACCTTCGGTCATGTTGCAAACGGCACAGATGTTGCCCCCACAAACGGTGCATCTGCCACATTCAAAGGCAATCTGAACGATGTAGTTGCCTTTGACGGCATAGGCAGTGCTTCTGCAAACGGCTTCGCCCTCTCCGATGTAACCGAATGGGGCAGCCTGAGCTACAACACAGGCGCAACCGGTTTCCACAATAGTGTTTCCTGGCATCTGGATGGTGATATCCATGTTTATACCGTAGCTTATGCAAACGGTCTGGATGAAGCCTCCGAGGAAACTGTTACAGACATGCCCGAAAAAGATACAAATTACTACCTTGGCACCTACACCGTAACCACAGCTGTTCCCACACGCGAAGGCTATACCTTTGACGGTTGGACTCTGGACGGCAAGCAGGTTGGCGAAACCATCGACCTGAGCAAAATTTCCAATAAAACTGCCGCAGAGGTAACTCTGACCGCGCAGTGGAAAGAAAATGCCAAACCGGAACAGCCTGCAAAAAAACGTCATCATTCTCATACGGAGGATACAGCACCTGTAAATCCCGAAGTAGAAATCAAGGATGACGAGGCTCTGGGCTTGAATCAGGCAGACCATTACGCGTATATCGTCGGCTACGGCAACGGCGAGGTGAGACCGCAGAATTCCATCACCCGTGCAGAGGTTGCGTCTATTTTCTTCCGCCTGTTGGAGGATGATGTGCGTGATGCAAATTACACCCGTGAAAACAACTTCACAGATGTAAGCAGTGATGCATGGTATTGCAGCGCAGTATCCACACTGAGCGCGATGGGTATCCTCTCCGGTTATCCCGATGCTGCCTTCCGCCCCAACGCATCCATCACACGCGCAGAATTTGCGGCAATCGCAACACGCTTCGATGCAGATGGTGATAAAACACCTGCATCCTTTGATGATATCGCAAACCATTGGGCAAAGGACGAAATCTCTGTAGCAGCCAATAACGGCTGGGTAAACGGCTATAAAGACGGCTCTTTCCGCCCGCAGAACAACATCACCCGTGCGGAAACCATGTCTCTGGTAAACCGCGTGCTGAACCGTAACCCCGAGACGGCTGAAGATCTGCTCTCTGATATGATTACCTTTACAGATAACGCAGACACAAACGCATGGTATTATCTGGCGGTACAGGAGGCAACCAACAGCCACTACAACACAAGCAAGGAAAACTCTGCCTATGAAAAATGGACAGGCTTGCGCAAAACACTTGATTGAATCGAATTAAGCTGATTATATTCAATTCGGGCGTTTTGCATAAAAACAGTGCTCATTTTCCACCATAAAACAGACAAGTTTTCTAGGTTTAGATGGTGACATGTCCCCATTTTCCGTGCCGCCATCATTTTTCCGGATTTTTTTCAACAAAACTTGCATATAATTGCATACAAATATGTTGAGAATACACAAAAGCACTTGAAATTTTATCAAGCTGTGATATAATACATTGTAACAGGACTTTGCAATGTATTTTATCTATATAAATACATTATAGTATTATCTGTGCGGCTCGTTGAAAGAGCGTGTGTACAGACAAAGGCACAGCCGGCGAAAGCCGGTGTCGCAAAGCCAAGGGTCTAACCGAATTTTTCTTCGCAAGACAGCCGGTTGCCAAAAGACATATCGTATCCTCCTTCTTCGGGTCTCACAAGAACAAAGAAGGAGGATTTTTTATGATGAAAACGAAAAAGAAATCAGGCAAGCGTTTTCTGTCCTGGCTCTTGGCCGCCGTAATGATAATTGCGTTGATGCCGGCGACTGCGTTTGCCGAACCACCCACTGAAAGCAGCGGAAACACAGAAACCGCTGTTACATCCTACTGTCCCAGTTCCGAGGGCGGTACAGATGTTTCCGTAGGGGGATATGATTCCTCTCCGGCAGCAGAAACAAAGGATACTCCCACAGCGGAGCCTGCAAAGGATACTCCCACAGCGGAGCCTGTAAAGGATACTCCCACAGAGGAGCCTGTAAAGGAATCTCCTGTGGCAGATAAAACAACAGAAGGCGCTCCTGTGCAAGAAGGGGCTGTAGAAAACTCCACAGACGAGAAAATCACCGAGGACTTGAAAAATGAAGTATCTGCGGCTGAACTCGCAGGACTGACAGGCATGTTCAGTGCTCCCGTATTGCTGAATCTTCAGGCAGATACATCTTCCTACCCCATTTATGTTTATGGCTACTTCGTAAATGGCAAAGACAAGAAGGGTGAGGATAATATTCTTTCTGGGGAAGGCGTTGTTTTTAGTAAAGACATTAAAATTCAAAAAGATGGCAAGTCGGCAAAATCTGTTAGATGGAATGATTATTCTTTTTTAGGCATTCCCAAAAGTGATTACATTACCTTTGGCAAAATCGAAAATGGTACAACTGTGAAACCTGCTAAAGATGCTGAAAAAGAATCCATCTCCGCCGATGTTTTAGAAGCAATGCTGACTGCTTCCTTAGGCGATAGCACTGATATGCAGAATCAGTATTTCAGCTGGAAGGATGTTGCGATTGATGATTGGGATTTGCATATTGCCCGTGATGCAACCAACTATTCTGATGAGGATGGCAAGTACACTTGGCACATGGATGGTAAAATCCACACATACAAAATCAAGTATATGGCGGATAGCACTGATGTTTCCAAAGAGGCTCACGTTGACAAAAACACCTACTACTGCGGCACATACACTATCGACACTTACAAACCGAACGCCCCCAAAGGGAAAGTCTTTGCAGGTTGGACAGTAAACGACGACACAAATAGTGGCAAATATTATCAGGGCGGCGATACAATCACTCTGAAAGACCATGATACAGATAATACCGGGAAAATCACTCTGAAAGCACAGTGGGAAGACCAAAAATACCCCGTGTATGTTTATGGCCTCTTTAAATACAAAAATACGACCTTTGATAAGAACTCCAGCCTCTATATCAACGGCAGTACCGATTCTATCAACTTGAATAACGACAGCTTCATCACTTTTGGTGCATTAAATGATGCAACAACCTTTGACCCTGCCCCCTACAAAGATCAAGGTGTAATTTCCAAGGAAACAATCCCCACCGCTGAAATCGAAGCGCGGATAGAAAAGGGGGATGTGGAACTTAGCGACTCTACGGGCAGTGCAAAGACAAATGGTCTGCTTACAGAATCCACCAAGATTTCTCCACTTGTCAGCAAATGGTATGGCTTAAAATCTTGACCCGGCGCTACAGACTATGTTGAGGGGGATGACGCCACTTGGCATCTGGATGGCGAAATCAATCTCTACAAAGTAACTTATGCAAAAGGCAACATCCCTGACGGTGAAGATTTTACGCTTCCCAAAGAAGAAACCTACTTCTTAGGTGACTACACTGTTCGGAAGATGGAAACCTCCTCTCAGAATTATAAATTCTTGGGTTGGGTGTATGAGAACGAACTCCTCAAAGAAGGGTCCACAATTAAGGCCCCCAACAAAGATATCACCTTGACCGCAAAATGGGAAAAGAAACCCGTGGTTTATAAAGTTAACTATGATTGGGGTACTTTCGCTCCTTCCGACCAAACTTGTCCTACTAACGGAAATTCTTATGAGACCGAAGCTGCAGTTCCTATGGATACTACATTCAACAGCAATTCTACCTCCAATGCAAATAACGGAGAACAAAAAGGTCTTTGGACTTTCAGCGGTTGGACGAAAGATCCAACTATCCAAACCAATTACGGCGATGATGTAATAACTAAAACCATCACCTACAAAGGTACTTGGACATTCGAGGCGAAGCCTGTTACAAACTATAAGGTTGCTTACAAATGGGCTGATGATTCTCCTAAGGATGTAGACCTGCCTGCTAAGGATGATACAATTTATGATTCTCTCGAAGCTGTTTTGGCGGCTGTTAATAAGGTAGACACAACCAACTTTAAGTCTACTGAGCCTAAACAGGGCATTGCTGGTACTTGGACTTTCAAAGACTGGACTGAATATCCCAACCACGAGACATCTACAAACGGTCATGTGACTACAATCACTATTACCTACATCGGTTCTTGGAACTTCACACCATCCGAAACCAAGACCATCACAGGTGTTCTGAACACTCTGGTTTGGAAAGACTTCAAATCGCAGCACGGCTACAGCACAGAAGGAACCTTCACTGCAATCGCAAAGGTTATGCCTGTTCATCCAGAAATAAATTCCTACGCGGCTGAAGTAGATGAATCTAGCGACAACAACACAAATACTCCGGGTACAGACAATGCAAAAACCTTCACCGGTACGGTTAATCTGAAAACAGGCGAAACAAGAGCCTTCAACTTCTCCGCAGGTAAAGGTGTGGCTGATGTATTAGACCCCGACACATACTACGAAGTCAGAGTCTCCGAGGTTGAGGGCAACCTTTCCAAAGTAACCTATGACACCACAAAATACATCCTCACATTTACCACAGATAGGAATGCTGTAGTGGACTATATCGGGATTGCAAAGCAAGATAATGGGGAAGCTTTTCCTGAATTAGCACCAATAGAAGACGACAAACCAATCACATTCCAAAACATTTACACCTACAAGCGTTCCCATTCCTCTGGCGACAGTGGTAATGGCGGCGGCAAAAAAGAGGAAAAACCTACCGTAGAAATCAAGGATGACGATGCACTGGGTCTGAATAACACAGACCACTTCGCATACATCGTTGGCTACGGCAATGGCGAGGTAAGACCTCAGAACTCCATCACCCGTGCAGAGGTTGCGGCTATCTTCTTCCGCCTGCTTGAGGATGACGTTCGTGATGCAAACTACACTCGTCAGAATAAATTCACAGATGTAAGCAACGATGCTTGGTACTGCAGCGCAGTATCCACACTGAGCGCAATGGGTATCATTTCCGGTTATCCCGATGCTACCTTCCGCCCCAACGCATCGATCACTCGTGCCGAATTCGCCGCAATCGCAACTCGTTTCGATGTAAACGGCGATAAAACACCCGCAAGCTTCAACGATATCGCAGACCACTGGGCAAAGGACGAAATCGCTGTAGCAGCCAATAACGGCTGGGTAAACGGCTATGAAGACGGTTCCTTCCGTCCTCAGAACAAAATCACTCGTGCCGAAACAATGTCTCTGGTAAACCGCGTGCTCAACCGCAAGCCTGAGACAGCCGAGGATCTCCTGGAAAACATGGCAAAATGGACAGATAATGCCGATACCAACGCTTGGTACTATCTGGCAGTACAGGAAGCAACCAACAGCCACTATTATGAATACAAAGAAAATTCTCAGTATGAAAAGTGGACAGAATTGCGTGAAACTCGTGACTGGTCCGAGCTTGATAAATAAATCATAAGCGCTTACAACTCGGAAGGGTTGCTCCCTTCCGCTCCTCTTTCAGACCTCCGGTTTTAAGCCAAGAAAAACCGGAGGTTTTTCTTTTGCTTTTCTGCAATCAAAAAGGACGAAACCCCGTTTCCGGCATTTCGTCCTTTTTCTATTCCTTTTTTATCCTGCGATTGCACAGATTCTTACAATTTTGCCCTTAGAATCCTTCGTCAATGCAACCGTGCAGTCATCCCTTGCATCCGAGCAGGCATCCAGAAAGTCCTGCAGTCCATACAAATCCTCATCATATCTGGGGTTTCTCTTATAATCATCCGCATCCGCCGCCGCAGAAAGCTTATACACAAATTCTGCACGGGTGCTGATTTCAAATGTCTTTTTGCTGCCGTTTACCCTTACCTCGATTTCATCTGCTCTTCTGTCAACAGATACCAGCTCGCCGCGTGCATCCTCCCAGAACGCCGTAATCGTTTTTACCTCGCCGCTGCCGTTATAGCCCAGCTCTACATAAATCTGGGAATCGCCATAGGCATAGTCCAGCTCGCTGTTCAGCTTCGTCAGACTAATGCTTTCGCCGCCCAATTTCACTGTTACGCTGCTTGCCAAATCCATCTTGATATTCAGCCCTGCCGCCGTAACGGTAATGGTTCTCTTATCCTCAACCAAATCTCTGAGATGACCTTCCTTCACGTCCGCCATCTCCGCGGTAATTTCGCGAACATCACCATTCTTATCGAACCCCAGCGTAACATTGAAGCTGTAATCCTTATAGCTGTCAATCAAATCGGAAACATCCCTGCTCTTGCCATTGATGGTTACATCCACATCATCCGCCAAACTATAGGTATAGTCCTTTTCCTTCGCTACAATCGTAAGCTCTCTCTTGCTGATTTTGCTCAGCTTGCCCTTGTTATTACTGCTGAATTTCGATACCGCAAGAATCTCCGTTACCTCGTCATCCCTGTTGGTGTCCACCGAAATGGTGTACGCCTTGCCATCGCGATAGCTTTCCCGCAGGGCGGAAACACTGCTCTTCTTGCCGTCAATCCTCACTGTCACATCATCACTCAGGTTATACTGATATGTCTTACTTCCTGCCGTAAATTCAATGCGTTTGCTGTTGAGGAAGGTCAGCGTGCCGTTGTAATCATCCTCCATAGAGGTAATCTTAATCTCCGAAACCCTGTTATTCTTATCCAGCTTCAGAGAAACCACAAAATTGCTGTCATCATAATTCCGTTGGAATTTGCTGAACTTCATCGTGTTGCCGTTATAGGTAACCTCCACATCGCTTGCCAGAGTGTAGGTATATTCCTTCTTGCCGGATTTGATGGTAATCTTGTCATCCTCCACATCCGTCACAGTGCCGTCAGTGGGGTTGTTTGCATTCACCACCGCTACAACCTTCAGCACATATTCATCCTTATCCAGAGTCAGTGTTACGTCATAGGAGGTATCCTCCAAGGCTCTGGAAAGCTTGCTGACGGTCGATTTCTTCCCATCCAGTCTGATTTCCACATCATCATCCAGATAAAATTTCTTTTCGGTCGAGCCATCCTTGACCATAATCTTGGAATCGGTGATATCCTTCAGCTCATATTTCTTTTCAGTTGTCTGCTTGATGCCGTTCTTGGAATATGTCACCGTAATACTGCTCATATACTGCCCTTCGTAGGTCACCTTCACAGTATCCCCTGTTTTGATATCCGAAAGAGCAATCGTCTGTCCGTTATATTTCGCCGTTACCTTTCCTTTCACCCCAAACAGGCTCAGAGAGGAACCGCTTGCCGTCATCGTCAGAAAAATATCCCCATTCTGCATCGTCTTGCAGTCGGTCACTGTCCCTGTTGCGGTTTTCCGGTTTGTTTCCGTTCCCTTGTTTTCCACCAGCTTATTATAGGATTTTACGGAAAGCACCGCCATCTCCGCACGGGTGATGTTCTTCTTGGGATTGAATTTATTATCCGAATCCCCCACCATCAAATTCACTCTATACAGCAGCTCCAGATAGGGCACTGCCGTTGCGGAAATCGCATCCTTATCGGCATAGCCCAGCGTTGCGCCGGATTTCACGTCATAGCCCTTTACGGTATCCATCGCCTTCCCGAAAATCACGCCGACATCCTCGCGGTTTGCCGCCTTTGTGCCGCCCTGCAGCTTATTTAGCTCCGCCGTTGTCAGAATACTGTTTTCCAAGCCGTATGCCGTTGCCTTATACGCCCATGTCGGGATGTTATACGCGCTGATTACAGGCTTCCATTTTGTCACCGTTGCATCATTGACATCCTGCTTCGTGTATGCCTTCATGATGGAATACATCAGCTGCACCGCTTCGCAATAGGTCACGTTGTTTCTCGGCTTGCAGTAACGCTTGCCGTTTTCCTCGTAGCCACTCATCAGCCCAAGCTCTGCCGCCTGATTCAGAAACGGCTTAAAGCCCGACCACGTCACCGTGTTGATATCCACAAAGGTTGTTGCCGCATAGGCAGGCACTGAAATACTGCCCATCAACAGGCTTGCCGTTGTTGCCAAGGTTAGAATCTGCTTTGTTTTTTTCATACCTTCTGCCCCCTTCTTGTTCTCTGTTGTCTCCAAAAGGACAAACCTCTCTGTCATAATTGTATCATAAATTTCAGGAAAAAATTCTTTCAATTTCCTTAATCTTTCGCATTTTTTACGAACCATCTTTTCTTTTAGACGAAAATTTTTCCGTTTTGTTCCACCCCTGTCCCCTGCTCCGCATAAGCAGAAGCCATCCGGTTATCCATTAAAATCGTCACTTCATTTTTTTCTTTCTCCGCTGAAAGTCCTTTCGTCATTTTTCCTATACAAAACATCGGCTTTTCTTCACTTTAACATAGAAAAAGCCCCTCTGCAATCGTGATTCTGCCGATTGACAGATGGCTTTCTTTTCGGTAATGTATTTTTATAGAAACACAATTTTAAAGGAGGTATGATACCCATGAAAAAACACGAATTACAAACCCCTGCTATCCTCTTGGATCTGGATAAGCTGGAACACAATATCCAATCCTGGCAGGCACTCTGCAACGAAAACGGCAAAGAGCTGTGGCCCATGATTAAGACGCATAAAAGCACCGCACTTGCGAAAATGCAGTTGGACGCAGGCGCAACAGGCTTTCTCTGTGGCACATTGGATGAATGTGAAATGGTTTATCAGCTTGGCGCAAAGCATATCATGTATGCTTACCCCACCGCAAACCCCGTCAATATCCGCCGCCTGCTGCCCTTTGCCAAGGATGCAGAGCTGATTATCCGTCTGGATACTGTCCGCGCAGCAGAAATTTTAAACAGCGAAGCGGAAAAAGCAGGTGTCACCGTTTCCTATACCGTCATTGTGGATATGGATTTCCACCGCTTCGGGATGCCCGCAGATGCCGTTGTGGATTTCGTGAAAACGCTTTCCTCCTTGAAAAATCTGAAATTCCGCGGCATTTCCACCCATCCCGGACAGGTTTATGGCTGCACCACAAGAGCCGCTTTGGAGGCGGTTGCCAAGCTGGAAAAGGATACCATGAAAAAGGCTGCTGATGCTCTGGCTGCGGCAGGCTTCCCCTGCGAAATCATTTCCTCCGGCTCTACCCCCACCTTTGAGATTGCCGTAAAGGATAAAACCCTCAACGTAAGCCATCCCGGCAACTATACCTTCTTTGATAACATCCAGATTTCCCTTGGCACCTGCGGCGAGGATGCTTGCTCCTTACGCGTATTGGCAACCGTTGTTTCCCATCCCTCCGAGGGATTCTATCTCTTTGATGCCGGCTCCAAATGTCTGGGTCTGGATCAGGGGGCACACGGAAATTCTGCTATCAAGGGCTTCGGGCATGTTGTCGGGCATCCTGAGCTGACGATTGTCGGGCTTTCCGAGGAGGTCGCAAAGGTAAAGGCAGACGGCACATGTACTCTGCAGGTCGGTGATCGGGTCGAAATCATCCCGAATCATTCCTGCTCCACCGCAAATAATACCGGCTGGTATACCTGCGTGCGCGGCGATGAGATTGTAGATTTCATTGCAGTCGATGCAAGAGAAAACAGTAAGAAAAAAGGTACATTATAATACAAAAAGGGGAGTCCGAAAGGTGCGCCCAGATAAGAAACCTTGCATTCTGAAATGCTGAAAGCTACGGCTACTGTGTCAGTTCCCCTTGACAGCCTAAGTCAAAGGATGCCTGCGGGAAACTTCCTTGTA
>ENA-OVGQ01002961-OVGQ01002961.1-human-gut-metagenome-genome-assembly--contig:-NODE-2961-length-14332-cov-25.184843_pt1 | contig 14332 bp, 9 predicted proteins | sample MGYA00237774_ERZ505427 | MGnify/ENA primary metagenome ERZ505427 (study PRJEB26158, sample SAMN06016404) | human gut metagenome | biome: human gut; feature: ankylosing spondylitis patient; material... | reverse complement strand
AGTGCCTGTACGAGTACCTGGACAACTGGGATCAGACCACCGCACAGCAGGACGTTGCAAACGCTCTGGCACAGTACGGCGAGAAGATCGAAGTTGTGTTCTGCAACAACGATGCAATGGCTCTGGGCGCTCTGCAGTCTATCGAGCAGGCTGGCCGTACCGTTGGCAAGGACATCTACCTGGTCGGTGTTGACGCACTGAAAGAGGCTGTCCAGAACGTTGTTGACGGCAAGATGACCGGTACCGTTCTGAACGACGACGTGGGCCAGGCTACCAAGGCTGCCGAGGCTACTCAGCTGTTTGTTGAGGGCAAGGACGTTGAGGAGTACTACTGGGTCGACTACGTCAAGGTCACTACCGAGAACGCAGCACAGTACCTCTAATTCCTGTAGCACAAAACTCACGTTTGCAAGGTACGCAGTGAGTCCTATGGCTTGGTAAAAGCTTAAAAGCGCGTGCGTGCGAGATTTCTCTCGGGCGCACGCGCCTTCTTTTAGAAAGGACGCACCGCGCGGCCTGCAAATTGCAAGATAAGGAGGCTCTGCGGAATGTCAGAATACCGTCTGGTAATGAAAGGCGTGGTCAAGACCTTCCCCGGCGTCAAAGCGCTGGATCACGCACAGCTGGAGCTTCGCCCGGGCAAGGTCATGGCGCTGATGGGTGAAAACGGCGCCGGTAAGTCCACATTGATGAAATGCATGTTCGGCATTTACAAGATGGACGAGGGCGAGATCGAATACGAAGGCGAAAAAGTCACCATCCCCACCCCGTTGGATGCACTGAACCGCGGCATTGCCATGGTGCATCAGGAGCTGCAGCCCATCCCGGCCCGTACCGTGGCTGAGAATATCTGGCTGGGCCGCTACCCCACCAAGAAGTATGGCCCGGTGACCACAGTGGACCATGCTAAAATGTACAAGGATACCGATGCACTGCTGAAGAAGCTGAAGCTGCAGATCAATTCCCACGCAAAGCTGGGCAGCCTGAGCATTGCCCAGATGCAGATGGTGGAAATTGCAAAGGCTGTTTCCGCAAACTGCAAGGTGCTGATCCTGGACGAGCCCACCTCGTCCCTGACCGCCAACGAAGTGGAATCTCTGTTCCGCATCATGCGTGAGCTGAAGGAGCAGGGCGTTGCACTGGTTTACATCAGCCACAAGATGGATGAGATCAAGGTCATTGCTGACGAAGTGACCATCATGCGTGACGGCCATTACATCGGCAAGTGGAATGTGGCTGAGATGACCAAGGAGCAGATCATCGCCAAGATGGTCGGCCGTGAGCTGTCCAACCTGTTCCCCCCGCTGGAGAACCACCCCTCCGAGGAAGTGATGATGAAGGTGGAGGATTTCACCTCCATCCATCCGCGCTCCTTCCGCCATTGCAGCTTTGAGCTGAAAAAGGGCGAGATCCTGGGCGTGGCCGGTCTGGTGGGCGCACAGCGCACCGAGCTGATGGAAGGCATCTTCGGCCTGCGCGCACACACCTCCGGTAAGGTGTGGATCAAGGGTGAAGAGGTCAACATCAAGCAGCCCCGGGATGCCATTCGGAAGAGCGTGGCTCTGCTGACCGAGGACCGCCGCGCAACCGGCATCATGGGTGTGCTGAGCGTGGCCGACAACATCTCCATTGCATCGCTGGACGCTCTGCGCAAGGGCCCCATCATGCTGGATGACAAGAAGATTTTGGATCTGGTGGCGACCAATAAGGAAAAGATGGCCATCAAGGTGCCCAGCCCCAAGACCCAGATCAAGAGCCTGTCCGGCGGCAACCAGCAGAAGGTGCTGATCGCCCGCTGGCTGGCCAACAACCCCGATGTGCTGATCCTGGACGAGCCCACCCGCGGCATCGACGTCGGTGCAAAGTACGAGATCTACTGCATCATTGCCGAGCTGGCCAAGCAGGGCAAGAGCATCATCATGATCTCCTCCGAAATGAGCGAGATCATCGGTATGTCCAACCGCGTCATGGTCATGTGCGATGGCCGCATCACCGGCTTCATCGACGGCAAGGACGCGACCCAGGAGAACATCATGGAGCTGGCTACCCAGTTTGAGACCGCGCCCGAAACGGCAGCGGCCAATCAGTAAACAAGGAGGCTGTCTATTGTGGAAGCTACCAAGAAATTAACGGGTAAATCCGTAAAGAAATGGCTGGGCAACAACGCCATTATCGTTCTGATGCTGCTCGTCTCTCTGTTCGTCGGCATCATCCATCCGAACTTTTTTGCACCTGCAAACCTGATCAACCTGTTCAAGAACGTGTCCATCCGCTACATCATCGCGCTGGGCATCTCCGGCTGTCTGATCACCACCGGCAACGACCTGTCCGCAGGCCGTTTGGCTGGTTTTGCTGCCTGCCTGGCCTGCATCTTTGCGCAGACCGAGGGCGCTGCCGGTAAGTTCTACCCCAACATGCCCAGCCTGCCCACCCCTGTGGTGTTCATTCTGGTCATTGCCATCTGCGCCATCGTGGGTCTGTGCAACGGTCTGGTCGTTTCTTACCTGAAGGTCCAGCCCTTTATCGCTACCCTGGGTATGCAGCAGGTCGTCTACGGTATCTGCCTGGTCTACACCGGCGGTACCCCCATCGGCTCCCTGAACAAGAACTTTACCTCTCTGGCCTCCAACACCATCCTGAAGGTCCCCGTGCTGATCTGGATCGCCCTGGTCGTGGCTGTGTGCTTCTGGTTCCTGTACAACAAGACCCGTCACGGCAAGTACATGTACGCCATCGGCGGCAACGAGGCTGCTGCCGAGGTGGCCGGTGTCAATGTTTACGCCACCAAGATCCGCATCTACATCCTGGCCTCCTGCATGTTCGGTCTGGCAGGCTGCCTGCTGGCTGCAAAGTCCGGCGGCGCATCCGTCAACACTGCAATGGGCTATGAGCTGGATGCCATTGCGGCTTCCACCATCGGCGGCGTTTCTACCACCGGCGGTGTCGGCACCGTGCCCGGCATCCTGGTCGGCGTTCTGGTCTTTGAGCTGATGAAGGTCGCTCTGCAGTTTATGAACGTCAACTCCTCTTACACCTATATCGTCCAGGGCCTTGTCATTATCGTGGCTGTGGCCATCGATATCCGTAAGTACCTGGCAAAGAAGTAACTCCCCATTCGCATACAGAGAAGCCCCCCGCCGGGAGAACCGGCGGGGGGCTTCTGCTGTTATTTCCCCAGCTGCCGCTGCTGCAGGCGGTACTGGCGGGGTGTCAGACCTTCCTGCCCTCCGCGTTTTCTCGCCCACTCTCCGAAAAAAGTTGGAGAACTTTTTCTTTTTCGTTGAATTGCACAAGAACTTGCCTCCTTGTTTGGCGGTTACGTTGAATTTGTGAACGTTCTTTGAATTTTGATATTTTCCTTCGATTTATTATTACACAGCTTCCGGGGAAGTGGTATACTACAAGCCAGAAACAGTGCTGTTAAGTTCGGAAAACAAAGATCGTTGAATGAGGTGTGTCTTATGAGCGTTTACGAAAAAATTTCCGGTTTTGCGGATGAGATCAGCCAGGACTTTGACCAGCAGCTCAAAACTGTGACGGATCTGGGGATGAAGTATATCTGCATCCGCAGCGCCGAGCACAAGGGCATTGCCGATTACACCCCCGAGGAAGTGCGCACCATTCTTCTGCCAAAGCTGCGGGCCGCAGGCGTGGGCGTTTCCAGCCTGGGTACGGCCATCGGCAAGGTGGAGGTGGACGATGAAGAGGGCTTTGCCAAGCAGCTGAAGCAGCTGGAAACACTCTGCAAAACGGCCAAGCTGCTGGACTGCTCCTTCATCCGGATGTTCAGCTTCCTCATCCCCAAGGATGCCGATGCAGACAGCTATACCGATGTGGTGCTGGATAAGCTGCGTCAGTTTATCCGGATCGCGGAAAAGCATGACATTGTCCTGCTCCATGAAAATGAGAAGGGCATCTACGGAGACACCGGTGCCCGCTGCAAATTGCTGTTCGACCGGCTGGCCTGCCCCCACTTCAAGGCGGCGTTCGATTTTGCCAACTTTGTTCAGTGTGAGCAGGACACCGCGGAGTGCTGGGAATTGCTCCATGACCAGATCGCTTATATCCACATCAAGGATGCTCTGCCCGGCTGCCTGTTGAATGTGCCCGCAGGCACCGGCCTTGGCAAGATCCCTGAGCTGCTTCGCCGTGCTTTCTGCGAGGAGGGCTACCACGGCTTCCTGACGCTGGAGCCCCACCTGGCAATGTTTGATTTCTTTGCACCAGGAGCAAAAGGCGGTGAGAGCCAGAAGCTCCAGTTTGAGAATAACCCGATCGTCGAGAAGATGAAGTCCGAGATGGCCGAGCCGGGCCGCCCCAAGGACGGCGCAGAAGCTTACGCCACCCAGTATCATGCACTGGTCGAGATCCTGAATCCCATTCTCAATTGATATCCACTCTCTGTTTACCCATAAACTGCCACAGCAGAAGCCCCCCGCCGGGAGAACCGGCGGGGGGCTTCTGCTGTTTGCGGCAAAAAAGCTGGGCCCCATGCAGTCAGCAGCTTTTCATCTGGAATAGGACAATATTTTTGCGGCTTGTCAGTGATTGACAGGCCGCTTTTTTCTTTGTCAAAGGCAGTTTCGTGGAAATGACCGAAAGAGGATACCTGATTTGTGAATATTGACAAAAGTTTTCAAAGTACTTGATTTTAATTTAGGGGGGGGGGGTATAATGAAATGACAAGAAATTCCTTTGAGAACAAAGCACTCAGCAGCCTGGCTGAGACCTGCAATGCGGAAAATGGAACCTACAGGGGAGGTGACAGTGCGGTAGGAATCTGGAGGGTTCCTTGCGGGGAATCCGTTGCAAAAATGCAAATAGCGATGAAAGGAATGAAGAAAGTTGAAACAGAAAAGTCAGAACCGGTTTTTGGCGGCCCTGCTGGCAGTGGCGATGATGCTTCAGATGCTTCCCATGCTGGCTTTTGCGGATGACGCACTCGGCACCGGAAAAGTACGGAACAAAAGAACGGGTACGATATATACGTCTTTGAAGGAGGCTGTGCAACAGGCAGAAAGCGATGATACCATCGAGCTTGGCGAGGGCAATTATACACTGTACAAAATCGACAGCACTGATACGACCAAGGGAAAAAACCTGACCTTTGTGGGGCAGGGGCCTGACAAAACGGCCTGGAATATCGGTGATAAGGTGCCAGATCCGGCTCATTATGGCACAGAGTATAACGGCGATTACAGCTTTGATGGTGCCAAAACAGTTACCTTCAAAAATATGACGCTTCGCTCCGGCACGGTAGATTATCTGGGCTTCATCCGTATTGACAATACAGTGGTGGAAAACTGCGTCATCAACGGAAAGACAGACTATTGGGGCTATACCAGTGCAGAGTTTAACGATACGACCTTCAATGCACCAAGCTCTAATTATGCACTCTGGACGTATTGCTCCCCGATCATGACATTTAATAACTGCACCTTCAATGCAACGGGAAAAGCAGTCAATGTTTACACGGATTACAGTGCAGGAAAACATAACATTAGGGTTAACTTTATCAACTGCACTGTGAATTCTTACAGTTTTGGTAAGCAGGCGCTGAGGATCAACGACAGAAACATGGGCAGCTGTAAGTACATCATCAATATCTACAATCCCGATGTCAGGGCTGCTCTGGATACAACGACCTGTTCGCGGGTGTTCGGCTTTGGCGGTGACCCTGATAACAATACTGGCCGGGCAGATGTGTACTGGAACGGTGACCTGGTCTGGAAAAACGGCGAGAAGCTGACACACTCCTATACCGATGGTGAGAAGGACGATGCCTATACAATTACCGGCCATTCGGATTGGACATCGAGCGGCGCTGATCGTATTGATAAGCGTGAAGTGACAAAAACCTGCGATTACTGCGGCTGGACGAAAAAAGAATGGGAAACTGCCAGCGTGTACCGTCTCCAGTACAACCTGAATGAAGGCGATGGTGACGCAACTGCCAACTACGGCGATGCTAATTACCGTCAAAATGAGAGCGTGACGCTTGCAGCGGCTCCCACACGAGAAGGCTACCAGTTTGCTGGATGGCTGAGCCTTAACGGTAAGCTCTATAAAGCCGGGAGTGAGCTTGTCCTGACGGGTGATGAAGTGTTTACGGCACAGTGGAAGAAGGATGAGCCTGTCGTCAATCATACCCTGACCGTGACCGGCGGCACCTTTGCTGTGAAAAATGGCGACATTGATGTGACCGATACACTGGAAACCAGCACCGATGAGACCAGCGGCAAGCAGACCTGCCTTGTGCCGGATGGTGCTGAAGTCACCGTGACGCTGGACCAGACGAAGGTTCCCGAGGGTATGGTGTTTGATCTCTGGTCTACCGGCAAGTTTGAACTGCCGCTGGATCAGGATTACAAGGCTGAGGCCATTACCTTTACCATGAATGGTGATGTGGATGTGGCTGCACAGTACCGCAGCGCTGACATTGAGGATGGTTCTGATGTTGTTGGCCCCATCATTGTCGGTACGGCTGTTGTGGCTGGCGGCGCACTGGTCGGCTACACGCTGGGCACCGATCTTGTGGGCAAGATGTGGGGTCTGCCTTACTTCCCCAGCAACCGCAGTGCTCTTGCAATGATGCTGTGGGAGGATGCAGGCAAGCCTATGCCGGAATCTGAGATCCTCTACCCAGATGTTGGCCAGGAAGAACAGGATATGGATCTGCAGCATGCTGCCCGCTGGGCCATGGAGCACGACCTCATGCCTGACCTGAACGATCAGGATGCAGAGCTGCCCCCTGAACAGGTGAAGTTCTATCCGGACAACATGGTTACCAAGATCAGCGTGTTGCGTGCTTGGAAGAAGGCACAGGACCTCAAGCAGAATGCGCAGTAAAATTTGACATTCTCTGATATATCCCAAACACAGCAGGAGCGCCCCGCCGGTATGACCCGGTGGGGCGCTTCTGCTGTGTTTCTGTTAAGCTTCAGGAAAGGGGAACACACCCCACTCAGCGGCCCACGATGAGGTCGCGGCGGCAGCGCAGGCCGACCGTCAGGAAAGCGCTGCCGCCCAGCTGCCGCAGCACCACCCGCTGGGTGTCGGTCTGGCCCTCGCACAGCAGGGAAAGGTTCAGGGTGGTGGAGCCCTTCTCGGTGGTGAGCACCAGCGTGGACACGCCCTGCTCCATCAGGGTCTTCATGTCCTGAATGGTGGTGCGGAAGGTGGCGGCACAGTCCGGCACGTCCAGCGTCAGGACCCGGCCCTCCTGCCGGGCGGTGTAAAGGACCTGACGGCCCAGCAGGCCCTTGACGGTGTACCGGGCTTCGGTGGTCTTTGCCTCGTCAGCGGAGATCAGCATGATGTCGCCCTGGATGGGGTCACCCTCCGGTGCGCCGTAGCCGCCGTAGGCGGGGTCGGTCTCGCCCACGGCAACGTCGCCGCTGTGCAGCGCGATCTCACCCTGAAGCATCACACTTTCATCCTGCGGGGGCAGGTAGCCTGCAACAACGGTGTCATCGGCGGCAGCCGCAGCGGCAGGCTCCTCGGCAAATGCGCCGACACTCATGGGGATGGCAAGGGACAGCACCAGGGCTGCGGCAATGGCCTGACGGCCCAGCATTGTATTCAGAATCTTCATAAGAAATATACCTCCTGTACTATGGGCGAAAAACCGCCCGTTCTGTAATGAATACGGAACGGGCGGCTTGTTTATTGCAGGGGGGAAAAAATTATTCCTCCCGGTTCAGGATCTCCATGAATTCGTCGCCGGTGATGGTCTCCTTCTGGTACAGATACTGGGCCAGCTCATCCAGCTTTGCGCGGTTGTCGGTCAGGATCTGCACAGCCTTGGCGTGCTGGGCCTTGACCAGCTCCACCACCTTCTGGTCGATCTCACACTGGGTCTGGGCAGAGCAGGCAAGGGAAGTGTCGCCGCCCAGATACTGGTTGTTGACGGTTTCCAGTGCCACCATGTCAAACTCATCGCTCATGCCGTAGCGGGTCAGCATGGCGCGGGCCAGCTTGGTGGCCTGCTCGATATCATTGGAAGCGCCGGTGGTGATGGAGTGGAACACCACTTCTTCGGCGGCACGCCCGCCGGTGAGGGTGGCGATCTTGTTTTCCAGCTCCTCCTTGTTCATCAGGTAGTGGTTGCCCTCGTCCACCTGCATGGTGTAGCCCAGAGCACCCGAGGTGCGGGGGATGATGGTGATCTTCTGCACGGGGGCGGAGTGGGTCTGCTTGGCGGCGACCAGAGCGTGGCCGATCTCATGGTAGGCTACGATGCACTTTTCGTGATCGGTCAGGATGGAGTTCTTCTTCTGGTAGCCTGCAATGACCACCTCGATGCTCTCCTCCAGGTCGGATTGGGTCACGCTCTTGCGGCCCGCGCGGACGGCCCGCAGCGCGGCTTCGTTGACGATGTTGGCCAGCTCGGCACCGGACGCGCCGGAGGCCATCCGAGCCACGGTGGTAAAGTCGATGCCCGGAGCCAGCGCGACCTTTTTGGCGTGGACCTTCAGGATCTCCTCGCGGCCCTTGAGGTCGGGCAGCTCCACAGGCACCCTGCGGTCAAAGCGGCCGGGGCGGGTCAGGGCAGGGTCAAGGGATTCGGGACGGTTGGTGGCGGCCAGAATGATGACACCGGTGTTGCCCTCAAAGCCATCCATCTCAGTCAGCAGCTGGTTCAGGGTCTGCTCGCGCTCATCGTTGCCGCCGTACTGGCCGCCGCTGCGTTTTTGACCAATGGCATCGATCTCATCAATAAACACGATGCAGGGCGCTTTCTCCTTGGCCTGCTTGAACAGGTCGCGCACCTTGGAGGCACCCATGCCCACGAACATCTCCACAAATTCGGAGCCGGAGATGGAGAAGAAGGGCACGTTGGACTCACCGGCCACAGCCTTGGCCAGCATGGTCTTGCCGGTGCCCGGAGGGCCCACCAGCAGGATGCCCTTGGGCATCTTGGCACCAATGCTCTCATACTTGCTGGGGTCGTGCAGATAGTTGACGACTTCCTGTAAGTTTTCCTTGGCCTCGTCTTCACCGGCCACATCCGCAAAGCGGATGCCTGCCGTGGACTGCACATAGACCTTGGCGTTGGATTTGCCCATACCGCCAAATATCATGGAGCCCGGGCCGCCGCCGGCCTTTTCCATCAGCTTTTTGTTCATCTGGTTGCCGATGGCCGAGAACAGGATGATGGGCAGGACGAACCAGATCAAAAAGCTCAGCACCGGCGAGGACTGTTCCACGATCTCGCTGGAGAAGGTGGCTCCGGCATCGTACAGCCGCTCGGTCAGGCCGGTGTCGTTCATCAGGCCGGTCTTGTAGACCTGCGTCTCGTCCTTATCGGTAAAGATGATCTGGTTGGATTCAATGTCCACACGGCCGATGTTCTTCTCCTCGGTCATGGTCATAAAGGTGCCGTAGTCCACCTCTTTGATCTGGCGCTCCCCCATCCACGGCAGCAGCACAAAGTTGAGGAGCAGCAGCATCAGCAGCACGAGGGCGTAATAGATCGCCAACGGCTTGCGCGGTGTCTTGACTTCTTTCATAGGATTTCCTCCTTAGTAGGCTTTGTCTCTACCTTAAAGTATAGCACGACTGATTTTAAGAAACCAGCCTTTTGAGGGCTTGTTTCCAAAAACTTCCCAGATTCTTAACATACCCCGAAGCCTGGCGGGAGGGAAGCGGGGGAATGCCCTAAGCAAGTGTCCGCTGGGGTGGGACCCTGTTGCCGCAGGCAATAGGGCGGGCGATGGAATGGCCTGCAACGACAGCGACCGCCGCCAGTGGCGGATGCAGGGAACTGTTGTTGGGGCCGCGGCCAGCAAGACGCAAGCGTAAGCGATGCGAATGCTGGGAGCCGCAACCCGATTTCACTTGCGTGGGCATCCCCCGTTTTCCCAGCGCTCTACGATTCGATACAGAAAGCGCAAAATTTGGAAAATTGTGCCGCTCTTGATGTGAATTTGTTTCATTTTTGATATGAGCCAAACTTCTTGACAGCAAATCCGGCGTTTGGTACAATAAGCTCACTTTGAAACACAAAGACCAAATGCGTTGACGGGGAAAAAACGATCTTCTTCTGCTTCAGAGAGCTGCCGGGTGGTGCAAGGCAGTGCAGAGGGTTTCGGCTACTGGCCCCTGAGCGGCAGAGCTGAACGGAGAGTAGGCTCTGACGGATGCCCACCGTTACCGGGGCAGCGATTCGCCGCCAAAAGCTGATCGTGTGAGTGGCTGGTTTTCCAGCAAAGAGAGTGGTACCACGGGTGCTCTGTTAGAAAAAATGACAGGCCCTCGTCTCTCAAGGCTTATCGCCTTGGAGACGAGGGCCTTTTCGTATGTAACTCCTTCAGTCAGATCCTTACGGATCTGCCAGCTCCCTCGGGGAGGGAGCCTCTGGCGAAGCGGGAAACTTTACCGTACTGCCAAGGGCCCCATCTCAGAGGGGGCTGTCACCGTAGGTGACTGGGGGAGTTGGGCAGGAAGAAACCTCAAAAGTGTAATTTGTTTAGGAGGACACGCAAAATGATGGACGCAACCAAGTACGCACCGGGATATTACCCTGTCCCTGCCGGTTATGACAGCTGGGTGAAGAAGGATCACATTGAAAAGGCCCCGGCCTGGTGCAGTGTGGATCTGCGCGACGGCAATCAGGCTCTGATCGTGCCCATGAGCCTGGAGGAAAAGCTGGAGTTCTTCCAGATGCTGGTGAAGATCGGCTTCAAGGAGATCGAGGTGGGGTTCCCCGCCGCCAGCGATACCGAGTACGAGTTCCTGCGCACCCTGATCGAGAAAAACATGATCCCGGAGGACGTGACTGTGCAGGTGCTGACCCAGTGCCGCGACCACATCATCCGCAAGACCTTTGAGGCTGTCAAGGGTGCCCCCCGCGCGGTGATCCATTTCTATAATTCCACCTCTGTGGCCCAGCGCGAGCAGGTGTTCCACAAGAGCAGGGAAGAGATCAAGAAGATCGCCACCGACGGCGCAAAGCTGGTCAAACAACTGAGCCAGGAGTACGAGGGCAACTTCCTGTTTGAGTACAGCCCCGAGAGCTTTACCGGCACCGAGGTGGACTATGCCGTGGAGGTTTGCAACGCGGTGCTGGATATCATGCAGCCCACCCCTGACCGCCCCATGATCATCAATCTGCCGGTGACCGTGGAGATGAGTATGCCCCATGTCTACGCCAACCAGATCGAGTACTGCGATAAGCACCTCAAGTACCGTGACAGCGTGATCATCTCCACCCATCCCCACAACGACCGCGGCACCGGTGTTGCCTGCGCCGAAATGGCCGTTCTGGCCGGAGCCCAGCGCGTGGAGTGCTGCCTGTTCGGCAACGGTGAGCGCACCGGCAATGTGGATGCCGTGACTCTGGCCATGAACCTGTACAGCCACGGCGTAGACCCCAGACTGGACTTTTCCGATATGCCCGCCATCTGCGCTACCTATGAGCGCGTGACCCGGATGCACATCTACGAGCGCACCCCCTACGCCGGTCAGCTGGTGTTTGCAGCCTTCTCGGGCAGCCATCAGGATGCCATTGCAAAGGGCATGGCCTACCGCAAGGAGCGGGGCGAGCATCGCTGGACCTGCCCCTACATCCCCATCGACCCCCACGATATCGGCCGCACCTATGATGCCGATGTCATCCGCATCAACAGCCAGAGCGGCAAGGGCGGCATCGGCTTTGTGCTGGAACAGAACTACGGCTATAACCTGCCCCCCAAGATGCGCGAGGTGCTGGGCTACAAGGTCAAGAGCGTGTCCGACCACAGCCACAAGGAGCTGAGTGCAGGCGAGGTGCTCCGCATCTTCGAGGAAAGCTTCCTCAACCGCGAAAAGCCCCTCCGTGTGGTGGAGGCCCACTTTGCACAGGTCAACGGCATTACCGCCACGGTCACCCTGGACCTGAACGGTCAGCGCAAGGTGGTCACTTCGGTGGGCAATGGTCGTCTGGATGCTGTGGCCAACGCCATCCAGAGCGCCACCGGGATGGATTTCCATCTGGAAAGCTACTCGGAGCACAGCCTGGACGAGGGCAGCACCTCTCGCGCGGCTTCTTATGTGGGCCTTGCCTGGGGCGATGGCAGCATGACCTGGGGTGCCGGCACCGACACCGATATCATCGTTGCCGGCATCTGTGCCCTTGTCAGTGCCATCAACAATCGATAAAAAGGGGGAGCATCCTCGCCCTCTCCGTCAGTTCGCTTCGCTCACTGCCACCTCTCCCAAAGGGAGAGGCTTTGGCAAAGAGATGAAGTTTGCGTGGACTGCCAAGGGCTCCCACTTTGGGGGAGCTGGCAAATCCGAAGGATTTGACTGAGAGGGCGAGCCGCCTACCCTTCTACACAAGTAAAAAGGAGAGTATCACCATGGGAATGACTCTGACGCAGAAAATTCTGGCCGCACATGCGGGTTTGCCGGAGGTCAAGGCAGGCCAGCTCATCAATGCCAAGCTCGATATCGTGCTGGGCAACGATATCACCACCCCGGTCGCCATCAACGAGTTTGAGAAGGCAGGCTTTGACGGCGTGTTTGACAAGGCGCACATCGCCATCGTGCTGGATCACTTCGTCCCCAATAAGGACATCAAGAGCGCCACCCAGTCCAAGCAGTGCCGCGAGTTTGCCAACAAATATGATATCCTCAACTTCTACGATGTGGGTCAGATGGGTGTTGAGCATGCCCTCCTGCCCGAAAAAGGCATCGTGACCGCCGGCGACTGCATCATCGGTGCCGACAGCCACACCTGCACCTACGGTGCACTGGGCGCATTCTCCACCGGTGTGGGCTCCACCGATATGGCCGCCGGTATGGCCACCGGTATGGCATGGTTCAAGGTGCCCTCTGCCATCAAGTTTGTGCTCAAGGGCAAGTTCAGCCCCTGCGTATCCGGCAAGGATCTGATCCTGCACATCATCGGCATGATCGGTGTGGACGGGGCGCTGTACAAGTCCATGGAATTCACCGGCCCGGGTGTGGCTTCCCTGACCATGGAGGATCGCCTCTGCGTCTGCAACATGGCCATTGAGGCCGGTGCCAAGAACGGCATCTTCCCTGTGGACGAGGTCACCAGAGCGTACCTGAACGGCCGCAGCCAGCGCACCCCGGTCTACTACGAGGCTGACCCGGATGCCGAATACGAAAAGACCATCGAGATCGACCTGGACAAACTGGAGCCCACGGTCAGCTACCCTCATCTGCCGGAGAACACCCACCCCGCCAGCGAGGGAAAGGACATCCGGATCGATCAGGTGGTCATCGGCAGCTGTACCAATGGCCGTCTGGAGGATATGGAGGCCGCTTACAACATCCTCAAGGGCAGACACATTGCCAAGGGCGTGCGGGGCATCATCATCCCGGCCACCATGGCGGTTTATAAGGAGTGCATCCTGCGCGGCTGGACCGAGGCGTTTATCGATGCGGGCTGCATTGTGTCCACCCCCACCTGCGGCCCCTGCCTGGGCGGCTACATGGGCATCCTGGCCGAGGGGGAGCGCTGTGTCTCCACCACCAACCGCAACTTTGTGGGCCGCATGGGCCATGTCAAGAGTGAAGTCTATCTGGCAAGCCCGGCCACTGCCGCTGCCAGCGCCCTGACCGGCTATATCACCGACCCCCGCACGGTCTGATCGAAAAGGAGAAACAACGATGAACGCAAAAGGTTCTGTTTTCAAATACCCGGATAACGTGGATACCGATGTCATCATTCCGGCCCGCCACCTGAACACCCAGGACCCCAAGGAGCTGGCCAGCCACTGCATGGAGGACATCGACAAGGACTTTGTCCGGAACGTCAGGGACGGCGATGTCATGGTGGGCGGCTGGAACTTCGGCTGCGGCTCCTCCCGTGAGCACGCCCCCGTGGCCATCAAGGCCGCGGGCATCTCGGTGGTCATTGCCAAGAGCTTTGCCCGTATCTTCTACCGCAACAGCATCAACATCGGTCTGCCCATCATGGAGTGCCCCGAGGCTGTGGATGCCATCAGTGCAGGGGATACCGTCAGCGTGGATTTTACTACCGGCCTCATCACCGATGAGACCACCGGCAAGACCTTCCAGGCGGAACCCTTCCCGCCGTTTATCCAGGAAATTATTTCTGCGGGTGGTCTGATGAAGTCGCTGACCAAGAAATAAACCCCACCGTCAATGCTGACGCATTGCCACCGCCCCTAGTAGGGGCGGCTCTGGCGTTGCGGAAAGCTCTGCGAGTTCCCCTTTATGCCAAGGGCTCCCCATACTAGGGGAGCTGTCGCGCAAGCGACTGAGGGGTTTGGGTAAGAAGCTGTTGAGGAGAATTTAGAACTATGGAAAAAAACATTGCTGTCATCTGGGGCGACTGCTCCAGCCCCGAGATCGTGAA
>ENA-OVGQ01002873-OVGQ01002873.1-human-gut-metagenome-genome-assembly--contig:-NODE-2873-length-14752-cov-5.253113_pt1 | contig 14752 bp, 11 predicted proteins | sample MGYA00237774_ERZ505427 | MGnify/ENA primary metagenome ERZ505427 (study PRJEB26158, sample SAMN06016404) | human gut metagenome | biome: human gut; feature: ankylosing spondylitis patient; material... | reverse complement strand
GTGGCAAATAGGGGAGATTCTGTTCTTATGTTCTTCTGTCAAAAAAATATACTCTAACCCATAACCCTTAACTGCTAACTCTATGAAAAAACTGCGCCGCGACTCAGTGGAGTGCGGCGCAGGGATATGTTGACAGGAACGGAATGTTATTCCTTGATGTCGATAACGAGGTTAAGCTCGTCGAGCTGTTTCTGGTCGAGTGCGGCAGGAGCGTCGAGCATGACATCGCGTCCGCTGTTGTTTTTCGGGAATGCGATGCAGTCGCGGATAGAATCCAATCCGGCAAACAGCGATACCCAACGGTCGAGACCGTAAGCCAAACCTCCGTGAGGAGGTGCACCGAACTTGAAGGCGTTCATCAGGAAGCCGAATTGTTCCTGTGCCTTTTCCGGAGTGAAGCCGAGGATTTCGAACATCTTAGCCTGCAAAGCAGAGTCGTGGATACGGATAGAACCACCACCTACTTCAACACCGTTGATAACCATGTCGTAGGCATCGGCGCGTACGGCTGCCGGGTCAGTGTCGAGCAATGGAATATCTTCGTCTTTCGGGTGAGTGAACGGATGGTGCATAGCCATCAAGCGGCCTTCTTCTTCGCTCCATTCGAACATCGGGAAGTCAACCACCCAAAGGCAAGCGAATTTGTCCTTGTCGCGGAGTCCGAGCTGGCGTCCCATTTCAAGACGGAGTTCGCAAAGCTGTTTGCGAGTCTTCATAGCATCGTCGCCGCTGAGGATGAGGATAAGGTCGCCCGGTTTTGCACCGAAGGCTTCCTTCATCTGTTGGAGCACTTCCTGTGTATAGAACTTGTCGACGCTCGACTTCACGTTGCCGTCAGCTTCTACGCGGGCATAAACCATACCCTTCGCGCCGATTTGCGGACGTTTAACGAATTCAGTGAGCTGGTCGAGCTGCTTGCGAGTGTAGGTAGCTGCTCCTTCGGCACAGATACCGCCGATGTAAGCGGCATTGTCGAATACGGAGAAGCCGTGACCTTTCATGATGTCCATCAGTTCGACGAACTTCATGCCGAAACGCAAGTCTGGCTTGTCGCTTCCGTAATATTTCATGGCATCGGCCCACGGCATGCGGATGAACGGCTCAGTCAGTTCAACGCCGCGCAATTCCTTGAACAGGTGTTTGGCCATGCCTTCAAATGTTTCGATGATGTCTTCCTGCTCAACGAAGCTCATTTCGCAGTCGATTTGCGTAAATTCCGGCTGACGGTCGGCGCGGAGGTCTTCGTCGCGGAAACATTTCACGATTTGGAAATAGCGGTCGAAGCCCGACACCATCAGCAACTGCTTCAGCGTTTGCGGTGATTGAGGAAGAGCGTAGAACTGTCCCGGGTTCATGCGCGACGGAACAACGAAGTCGCGTGCACCTTCCGGAGTAGAGCCGATGAGCATCGGAGTTTCCACTTCGAGGAAGCCTTTGCTGTCGAGGTAACGGCGCACTTCCATTGTCATCTTGTGGCGCAGTTCGAGGTTCTTGCGGACTGCTGTACGGCGAAGGTCGAGGTAACGGTATTTCATGCGCAAGTCGTCGCCGCCGTCAGTGTTGTCTTCAATTGTAAACGGCGGAACGTCGCTCTTGTTGAGCACTTTCAGCTCGCTTGCAATGATTTCGATTTCACCCGTCGGGATGTTTGCGTTTTTGCTCGAACGTTCGGAAACCGTACCGGTAACCTGAATCACAAATTCACGTCCGAGATGGTTGGCAGCCTCACACAACTCGGCGTTTACCTCGTTGTTGAACACGAGCTGAGTAATGCCGTAGCGGTCGCGGAGGTCGACGAAAGTCATACCGCCCATTTTACGCGTACGTTGTACCCAACCTGCCAATGTAACAACTTCACCGGCATTTGCCAGACGAAGTTCTCCACAAGTTTTCGTTCTATACATACTATTTGAGTTTAGATAATTTTTCAACATTCAGCCCAGTTAGGGCAATATCGTAACATTCTGCAAAATTAGTATATTCAGCCGAAAAACAGCAAAGTTTCGCCGCAAAGTTTTCTTCCGCCTTTCTATCATCGGGAAAACCTTTCGGGAAGGCTGATTAAAACGCCTAGCGGAGGAGGCGGGGAGCCATCAGCGACTGGGCGGCGGAGCGGGTGAAAAGATAGGCGATGAAGGAAATCCAGAGAATGTTGTTCGGGTCGGAGAAGAATCCGTTGGGCGAGAGAAGCGACAGGCCGTAGTAGAGTCCGAAAAAGGCAACCGTGGCGGAGAGCAGGGCGATGAGCATCTGGCGTGTGGCGGTCAGGCCGATATAGACACCGTCCCAAATGAATGCTCCCATGCCGGCAACAGGGATGACTACGCTCCACCAGCGGTAGTCGGCGGCGTGTTGCACTACGTTGCGGTCGTCGGTGAGCAGTGCCATGATTTCATTGCCTGCCAGTCCGTAGGCAAGGGCGAATACGGCCATGACAACCGTACCCCACAGAAACAGGCCGCGGATGCAGCGCCGGAGTTCGGTGGCATTGCGTTCGCCCGTATATCGTCCGGCAAGGGCTTCGCCGGCAAAGGCAAAGCCGTCCATGAAATAGGAATACAGCACGAAGAGCTGCATAATCAGCGCATTGACGGCCAGCGTGAGGTCGCCGCTCCGTGCTCCTGCCGATGTGAAAAACAGCGTGACAAGCATCAGGCAGAGACTGCGCAGAAAGATGTCGCGGTTGACGGTGAAGAATTTCCCCATATTCGGCAAATCGAGTGTCTGCATCCATGCCGCGCTCTTTTTATCGGAATCCGATTGAGGAAGGCGGATGCCGTGGCGGCGTATCAGCCGGGCCATCATGAACAGCGAAAGCAGCAGTCCTCCCCATTGCGACACAAGCGTACCAACGGCAACGCCGCGGAATCCCATGTCGAGCAGAAACACGCATGCCAGGCTTGCCGTGATGTTGAGGATGTTGACGAAAATCGAAACCGTCATCGGATAGACGGAGTTCTGCATTCCCAGAAACCAGCCCGACAGGCTCATGGTGGCGAGCATGGCCGGTGCGCCCCAGACGCAGATGTAGAAATAACTCCGCGCCAGTTCCGTCACTTCCGGGCTCGGGCCTATGGCAAGAAGCAGCAGCCATTGCAGCGGAAACTGCAAGGCGATGATGGCGAGTCCCAGCAGGGTGCCCAATGTGGCGGCACGTACCAGAACACGAAAAGCCTCCGCAGTGTCGCCACGTCCGAAGGCTTGTGCCGTCATTCCGCTTGTCCCCATCCGGAGAAAGCCGAAATTCCAGTATGTGAGGTTGAACATCATCGCTCCTACGGCAATCGCCCCGATAAAGGCCGTAGCTCCCAGATGCCCGGCAATGGTAAGGTCCATCAGTCCGAGCAGCGGCACCACTATGTTGGAAACAATAGAGGGCAGGGCAAGCTGCAGGATGCGTCGGTTCATGCGTTATTCTTTTTCGCCGCGGGCAATCTTGTTGGCCATTACCACGGCTTTGGTGATGTGGTCGCAAACGTGGTCCTTGCCAATCATGTCTTCGATGTTGGCACGTTCAAGCACGGCATGCACGTTCGGATTGACACCCGAAAGCACGATGTGGATGCCTTCCTTCTGCGACGACTGGATAAGGATTTCCAAGTTGTGGATGGCTGTTGAGTCGATAAACGGTACCTTGCGCATACGCAGGATGCGGACTTTCGGTTTGTCGCCCATCGAGCGCATCATTTCGTCGAATTTCGTAGCCACGCCGAAGAAGAACGGGCCGTCGATTTCATAGACTTCTACGCCTTTTTCAAGGTCGAGTACCTCGTGGGTTGTCACTTCAGCGCCTTCGGCAATGTCGATTTGCTCACCGATATGGCGGATTTGCGTATTTTCCATCACACGGCGCAGGAAGAGCAGGATGGCCAGCAGCAGACCGATTTCGATGGCAATCGTGAGGTCGAAAATCACGGTAAGCACAAAAGTCACAATCATGACTGTAACGTCGGATTTCGGAGTCTTGAGGATTGCCTTTACCGTGCGCCAGCCGCTCATGTTGTAGGATACCATAATCAGTACGCCTGCCAGACATGCCATAGGAACGAGGTTGATTAGCGGCATCATGAACAGGAATATCAGCAGCAGGACAATGGCATGGATAATGCCGGCCACCGGTGTGCGTCCGCCGTTGCTGATGTTGGTCATCGTACGTGCGATGGCACCCGTAACAGGAATACCGCCGAAGAACGGCACTACAATGTTGGCGATACCTTGTCCGATTAGCTCCGTGTTGGAGTTGGTTGTCGTACTGGTAGCACCGTCGGCAACAGTGGCCGACAGCAGTGATTCGATGGCACCCAGCATGGCGATGGTGAACGCCGACGGCAGCAGCGCATTGATAGTTTCAATGTTGATGCCGATGGAGTGCGGTGTCGGAATGGTGCCCGACAGGTTGGTGAAGCGGTCGCCGATGGTTTCAATGCCGGTCAGACCGAAATGTTCGCGCAGCACATAGACTACGGCTGTCACCACTACGATGGCAATCAGCGCACCCGGCAGACGCTTGGAGATGTAGGGCATGCCGGCGATGATGACCAGCGATACAAGACCGACAACGAGCGTTGGCCAGTGCATGGTGCCGAAGTGGCTGATATACACGCCCCATTTTGAAATGAAGTCCGACGGAAGCGCTCCTGTCTGGAGTCCGAAAAAGTCGGTAATCTGTGTAGAGAATATCGTGACGGCGATACCCGAGGTAAAGCCGATGACAATCGGATAGGGAATAAACTTGATGACCGTTCCCAGGCGGAAAAGTCCCAGAAAGACGAGAATCAGTCCGGCAAGGAAAGTGGCAATGGCAAGTCCTGTCAGTCCGAACTGCTGGATAATGCCATAGATAATGACGATAAATGCACCCGTAGGGCCGCCGATCTGCACCGTGCTGCCGCCAAGTGCCGACACAAGGAAACCTCCGATGACGGCAGTGATGAGGCCGACTGTCGGAGTAACGCCCGAAGCGATACCGAATGCCACGGCAAGCGGCAATGCCACAATACCGACCACGATGCCGGCAATCAAATCATCCTTGAAACGCGCTGCGTTGTAATTCTTCAGAGTCGAAAGCAATTTCGGCTTGAAATCAACTTTTGATAGAATTTCCATTTAATTAAAAACCTGTAGTTACAATCATTTTACCTGTAGGCAAACGCCTGTTTACTAAGCCCAAAACGGTCCTTTGTGGTGGATTTGGGCTAAAAGAAAGCGCAAAGGTATAAATTTTCTTCAAAACAATTAACAAATTTTGAATGAGAAAATTGTCGGTTGTCATATCTTGTCCGTCGGAAGGTTGGATAGAATGAGAAACCGGCATTATTCCTGCCATTGAAACAGGGATAATGCCGGTTAAATTCGGTTGCGCCGGACTATTGCGCTTTTTCCGGCGAATATTGGCGGATGTGATGTCTTACTGAAGCCTTGTTGATGAACAGGGCTATGAAGAAATAGCCTATGGCGTTAAGCCACAGCATCATGTATTCGTGGCTGACATCGCCGAGCGAAGCTCCGTTGGCATTCATGCGTACAAATGCCTGCATGGCCCAGGTCGACGGGCAGCATGCGCTGGCGAAGCGGTAGGCGGGACTCATGTCGTAGAGCGGCCAGGGGATGCCTGAAAGGAACAGGAAGATGACCGATGTCACGACAATCAGCACAAACGACGTTTCGCGTTCGCGTACGATGACCTGCAGTGTCATTCCGAAGAATACGGCGGCAAACAGATAGGGTACGCAGAGGAGAATCACCTCGAACAGGTCGGCATACTGCGGATAGCTGAAGAATTTCGGTACGAAATAGAGCAGATATATCAGTTGGCCGAGATAGAGGATAATGAAGGCCATAGCCTTTCCGAGCATACGGCTGACAGCTCCGGAGTTCCGGGTGTCGAAGGGGTCGATATCACCGTAGCGGCGACGGCGTTCGTAGATGGCGCCGCCCATCATGCAGACGGAAAGAATGATGGTCTGCTGTACGATGAGGATAAGGATGGCCGGAAGCAGGAAGGTGGCGAAGCCTTGTTCGGGATTACCCAGAGCAAAATAAGTGCTGGATACTGTCGGCACTTTCGGCGCGTCGGCCCCGAGGCTGTACATCTTTTCAATGCGGATATCCGAGCCGAGGTCCATGGTCGATTCGGTCAGGGCTACGAGCAGCGACTTGTAGCGGATGAGCAGCGACATGTCGCAGTAGAGGCTCACGGTGCCCTGTTCGCCTCGGACGATGTTGCGGTCGAAATCGCGGTCGATGTGCACAATTCCGTAGCACCGTTTTTCGGCTATCCAGCGTTTTGCCTCTTCCATGTCGGCGGCATAGCCGGCTACCATGGCCGATTCCGAAGCGTCGATTTTGCGCGCCAGCTCGCGGCTTTTTACCGAGCGACTGTCGTCGACAATCGCTACCGGCACGTCGCGGGTCAGCTCCGGATTATAGATGAGCGCGTAGACAATCGGATAGAGCAGCGGCACGAGGAAAAGGAATATCAGCAGACCCTTGTCCTTGATAACGAACTTGAATTCGTTCTTGAATGCTCTGTATATGTCGAAATAAAATTTTTTCAGACGTTTCATGCGATAGGGGTATTAAGGCACATAAACCGGATTCATGTTGGCTTTCTTCATGCGTTTCAGTACCAGTGCCGGAAGCAGCAGGAATGCGAGCAGGGCGGCATAGTAGAGACGGGAATAGTAAAGCGGAAATCCGTTGAGTGCCTGGTCCACGTAAATCAAAAAGTAGTAGCGCACCGGGAGAATGTAGGCGAATATGGCAATCGGACTGTACATATCCTCCAACGGAAACGAGAAGGCTCCGACGGAGAACGAGAGGATGCCGACAAGTGAGGCGATACTCAGACCTAAACGGAGGTTAGGCATAATGCCGGCTATCACCACTCCGAATGCCTGGTTGGCCATCACGAACAGAATCATTGCGCCGATCATGTTCCACGGGTTGCAGTTGAGCGGGAATCCATAGTAGCCGTAGAGAATGGACTGCATCAGGAATCCTACGGCCGCAAAAATGAGCGTCTGCGGCAGCAGTTTGCCGAGCAGGGCTACATACATCGAGCCGTCGGCTGTTTTTATCCACTCGCGTGAAGTGCCCATCTTTTCTTCGTGGCAGATGCTGAATATGGTGACGAGCAGTATCATCAGGGCCAGCGCACAGGGTGCAAACGAGTTGACCAGATAAATGGCATAGTTTGTCCACGGGTTGTGCACCGGATTCGTCAGCAGTTGAACCGGTTGCAGCAGGTCCATCGCTTGTTTTTCGGTGGCGCAGACTGCGGTAGAGCAGTGAGCCGGGAACGTAGAACGTGCTGTTCGTATAGTAGGCAATCTGAGGTTCCCGTCCCGCCATTGCATCGCGCATGAAGTTGTGCGGAATGATGAAGAAACCGTAGATTTCCCCTTTCTGCATCAGTTCGTAGGCTTCGACGTAGCTGTTTACCTTGTGGTTGAGGTCCACTTCCACCGAACTGTTGAGGGTGCGTACCAATTCGCGCGAAGCCGTGGAATTGTCAAGGTCGACAATCGCAGTCGGGATGTGGTTCGGCAGGCCGTTTTTCATCAGTCCGAGCAGAAAGAAGGTCACGAACAGCGGGATGACTACCATCGCGAAGATGTATAGCCGCCGTTCCGTGAGCTTGCGCACGCCGCGTTTGATTGAGTTTATAAATGCAGTTTTAAACATAATTTCAAAAAGACAAAATGGTGAAAAAGGGAGGCGGAACGTTTGTTCCGCAACCGTTTATTCGAGAATGACACTCATGCCCGGACGCAGGTCCTTGATTTTCTCAACAGGACGCAGACGCACTTCAAACGTACGGCTGTCGAATTCGCCTGTCACTTTAGTGGCACGCCATACGGCGTATTCGCCTCTGTCCTTGATGAAGTACACTTCTGCCTGTGCATCGTCGATGTCCAGTGCCGGAATCTTGACAGAAACTTTAGCTCCCATTTTCAGGTCCTGAAGGCGGGTTTCACGCACGTTGAACACCATCCACTGGTCGTCGGTTTTCAGCACGTTCATAATCGGAGTACCGGTTGAAACGAGTTCGCCCACGTTCGGGAAGATGTCGGAAATTTCACCGTCGCACGGAGCCAGCAGGTACTGGTCGTTCAGGATGGATTCCACTTCCTGTACGGTGCCCTTGGCAGCGTTGGCCATGGCTTCTGCGGCCATCTTGTCTTCGCGTTGTGCGCCTTCCTTAGCCATTTCGTACTGTGAGCGGGCTGCGCTTTCAGCAGCAACGGCTGCATCGTAGGCGGCTTTGGCTTCGTCGCGCTTCTGTGCCGGAACTACGTTCTGCTTGTAGAGCGATTCGAGGCGTTCGTATGTCTTTTTGTGAATGTCGAGCGATGCTTTTGCCTGTTGCCAAAGGTCGTAGGCAGCTGTCAGCACTTGCGAGCGTGCTCCGGCGTTTGCCTTTTGGCGTTGTGCGTCGGCGGCATCCTGCATGGCAAGAGCCTGTGCCAGCTTGGCATCGACAGTGGCAGAGTGGATTTTGGCAAGTGTGTCGCCGGCCTGCACTTTCTGTCCTTCCGTTACATAGAACTTTTCAACACGTCCTGGAAGAAGTCCTGAAACGCGTACGGATGTGGCTTCTACCTGTCCCTGTGCCATTTCCGGTGCAGGTTTGATGACGATGAAGCCGATAATGCCAAGTATGATAACAACGATGATGGCAACGCCGATGGCAACGAATAGCGAGCGTTCCTTTTTCTTTATCACCAGTTCGCTTTCCTGATTGAAATTCAAGTTTTCCATAATTATATTTTTATTTCTTTTAGATTCTGAAAAAATGAGGTGTTAGTAAGTTAAAGTTCCCAGTACTTTCGACAGATATACGTCGCAGAGCTGAACGTCGATTCCGGCATCGATGTGCTCGGAGTTGGCTTTCAGCCATGCAGTCTGTGCTGCCATCACGTTGTCGATGGGCATCACGCCTTCCTTGTAGCCGATTTGTGCCTGGCGCAGATTTTCTTCTGCCTTGTCGAGGTTGGATTTTGCCATTTCAAGTGTCTTGGCGGCTTCTTTTGCCTTGAAGGCGGCCTGGCTCACCTGACGTTCCACTTTCTCTTTGGCTTCTTCCAGTTCGAGCTGCTTGATGACGGTTTCGCTCTTGGCGTTGCGGAACTTGTTGTAGTTTCCTCCCCAGTGCCACAGCGGGATTTTAACCATGGCGCCTACGCTGAACATACCGTTGAACTTCTTTTCAAATCCGTTGAATATGTTGGGGTTGGAGAATCCGTAAGAACCTACGACGGCAATGTTCGGAAGCATTTCCGAGCGTGCTACGTTCTGTTTCTGTTCGAACACTTTCACGGCCAGTTCCAGACTGCGGAGGTCGGAACGGTTGGCGTAGACGTCGTTCATGTTGTAGCTGTTGGAAGGCAGCGACTTGAATTCCTTCACGTCGTTGTATTCGTCGACGAGTGTCGGCTGCGAGTCGAGCGGAAGTCCGCAGATTTGCGCCAGTGCCATGCGTGAGAGCGACAGACCGTTGTCCACCTTCATCAGGTCGATGTTGGCCTCGTTGAGCTTCACTTCCACATTGAGCAAGTCGGATTTCGTGGCCACGCCTTCGGCAATCATAGCTTTTACGTTGCGCTGGAGCGTGTCGAGCAGTTCGATATAGCTGTCGGCGAGCTTTTTCTTTTCGCCCAGCGAAACTACCTGCCAATAGGCGGCATCAACGGCATAGACGACTTCCTTTTCAGCCGTTTTCTGCATTTCGCCGGCAAGGTCCTTGGCGTAGTCGGCCATTTTGTTCAGGGCGATGATTTTTCCGCCCATGAAGATAGGCTGCGTGAGCGTTACGGCTCCGCCGAATACATTATGTATGTCGAATGTCATTGCTTCTTTCGGGATAACTGCCACTTGTGTCGGAATCGGTTGTCCGTCGGGAGTCAGTACAGGTTTGCCGTCGGCACCGACAAGAATATTGTAGTCATATTGTCCGGTTTGCGGATTGAACGACTTGGTAGGAAGCATCTGGTCGCCCGAAAGCAACGAAATTTCCTTTTGATTGTAGAAATAGGTGCCTGTGAAGTCAAAGCCCGGCAAATAGGCGGCAAAGGCTTCTTTCTTCTGATATTCGGCAGCTTTAAGCCTTTCCTGGGCAATTTGCATTGTCTTGTTGTTGCGTAATGCCATATTCCGGCAAGAGTCGAGGGAAAGAGGCTCGTTTGCAACGCTGCAGAGAGACGTGAAGATGACGGTCAGTGCAGATAGTAATAATCCCTTGGTTTTGTGTAGCATATACAATAATGTTAATCTTTTTCGGAGGACGAAATTAATAATAGAAAAACATTATTGTTGCTCGAAAGTTTAGTTTTTCCCTGAGAAAAAACTAATGGCAGAACAAAAAGGAAAATTCGGCCAAAAGAATGGTCGAAAAGTAGGGCCGTTAGCGTTGCCTTTTCTTGAAAACAAGGTGTTCAAGCATGACAACGGTCAGCACTCCCACCACAAAACCGTTCGACAGGATGGGTTGCAGAATTGCCGGTAGCGCGGCCACGGCGTTCTGTGGCAGCAGGGCTACGAAAAGTCCGATGCCCATAGGGATGGCGATGGTCAGCGCATGGTCGAAATTACGTACCGAGCCGGTGTCGACAATCAGGTTGAAAGCGGCGGCAAGCTGAAGGATGACGATATACATGAGCATGATGCCGATGATGATGTCGGGGAGCAGGGTGAACACCGAAACCATCGACGGGCTGAGCGCACACAGCACCAGACCGATTCCGCAGGGGATAATCGTGTAGCGCGAAGCGCAGCCGGTTGACGCGATAATGCCCGGGGAGATGGAAAAGTCCACCGGACCGATGATGCCGAGCATTCCCGACAAGGTGTTTCCCAGTCCGACGACGGCATTGCCGCGGGCTATGCGTTTGTCGGGTTCGTCGGCCTGTACCATGTCCTTTACCGATTGGACAGAACCCAACTCGTTGATAAGCAGTGCGAAGAAGCAGATAAGGAAGGAAAGAATCGTTCCGGCTTCAAATTCCGGTCGGATAAACAGACTGTCGAGGGTGATGCGGTAGTCGTAGTCGGGCATTGCCGGAATTTCATTGAACAGGTAGTAGGCGGCTGTGCCTAAAACGACCGTAAAAATAATGGTGGTCGATTTCCAGATACCTTTGAGCAGGTTGTTCAGAATAAAAGTGGCAAGGATGGCAATGACGGTAAACCCGAAATTGAACAGCGGACTGCCGGTTTTGAAAATGAGGTCGAGAAACACCGGCGCGAGCGTCATGCCAATCAGTCCGAGAATGGTGATGATGATGCGCGGTGTGAAAATTGTCTGGATTTTTTTCAGCAGTCCCGAAATGGAAACCAGGAACAGCGCTACGCCGCCTACGGCAATGGCCGTGTAGACAGCGTTGAATCCGGCCGACTGTGCGGTGAGAATGCCCACAATCAGCACGGCTGCCGGTCCGACGACGAGCGGCATGCGGTGGCCCCACAATGCTTGCGCAATCATGGTCATTCCAAGCACGGCATAAAGTTTCTGAAGATACAGTGTCTGCTGCACAATGTCGTCGTAAAACTGGATTTTGGCAAGCATGGCCACAGTCAGCACGTTAGGAATGGAGAGGATGAGCCATTGAAGACCGTAAGTCAGAAGGTGCGCCATCGGTGGACGCTGGTTGAGGGTGTATTTAAGTTCCATAGCTGTTCATTTCAATCGTTGTCAAAGGTAGGTAATTTGTTCCTTTTTTTCAAAGATAGTTGGGTGGAAGTATGGCGGAATCGGCTTTTTTGTATAAGTTTGCAAAAACTTTCCGATATGCAATTGTTAAAAGAGAGAATACTTCAAGACGGCCGCTCGCTTCCGGGTGGCATTTTAAAGGTGGACAGCTTTTTGAACCATCAGCTTGACCCGAATTTGATGTACGAAATCGCCCAGGAGTTCAAACGTCGTTTTGCCGGGGTGAATTTCAATAAGATTGTAACCATTGAGGCCAGCGGTATTGCTCCAGCCATCATGCTGGGCTATATTCTTCAGTTGCCGGTGGTGTTCATCAAGAAAAAAGAGCCGAAAACGATGGACAATATGCTCGTGTCGGAAGTGCGCTCCTTCACTAAAAACCGTGTATATACGGTTTGCATCAGCAACAGCTTCCTGACGAAGGACGACCATGTGATTTTCATCGACGATTTCCTTGCCTATGGTAATGCTGCGCTCGGCATGATTGACCTTGCCCGTCAGGCCGGTGCAACGATTGAGGGTATGGGCTTTATTATCGAGAAGGGCTTCCAGGGTGGAGGCGACCGCCTGCGCGAAATGGGCCACAACATTCAGAGCCTCGCCATCATTGACAGCCTCGATGACTGCAAAATCAAGTTCCGCGAGTAAAAACGTATTGTAAAAAATAGAAATCATGTCAAACTCTATCATGAGAATGAGTTTGACATGATTTTTTTTGTAATGACAGATTCGGGTTGATTCTCCCAAATCGTACGTTCGTAAAAATCATTATACCACAGATAATGTTTGTAATACACAGCCGCTTACGGTTGGGGGATACACTATAAAGGATAGTAATTAGGGGAGCTTGCTGTAACCGTAAACTCTAAATCGTTTATCTGTTTTATCAATACTTCGGTAATTTAATTCTTAACTATTTTAACAGAGTTGATTCTCTTATTACGCCGCATCCCTTTGGACAAGCGACGTTAGCGAGATCACCTCATTTTGGAGCTTAGAGATTAAATTGCTGTCCGGTTCAATGCCAGACACGCAAATAAACCTTTTCATCAGATATTGACCATGTGCCATAGTCTTCAGATTACTCACAGAATAGTCCAGTCCCATCTCCCTGGTTGCCATTTTAAGGCAGTTCATGGAGGTGAAGGACATATTGAAGTGTGTCCTGAGTTTATTGGTGCTTCTTGCCTGGCATCTATTAAGCGAGGCATATCCCTTTGCGTTGCGGAACTCAAACTCAATCTGAAAACGTGTACGGTATACTCTGACGATATCAACTCCAGACAAAGAGAGGTCGTTGGAGAAAAAGATCTTGTGTTTTTTCCCATCCTCGGAGAACCAGACAACAATCTTGATTTCCGTCTTGAGCGCTTTGCTGTATACCTGTCCGACAAAGCACTTCCCGTTGTCAAGGTCATAGTCCATCTCATGAAACACCTTACTGTCAAGACTGTCGATATCAACCTTGCCGAGATATTTCTTTGGCCTTCCTGCCTTTCCAGTATGGGGCTCTCTGTTTATGTACCAAAGAGCGGCATCATCACGCAAACGGCTAACGAGCTTAAGCCCCAGTTTGTTAAGGCCATAGATGAAATTGTACTTGGAAAAGAATGCATCCGCAACAACCAGATTGGTATATTCCCTCACCTCCTTAGGCAGTGTACTCAGAGCAAGGAGATACCAGTCAACCTGTGTGAATTTGTTGGCCAGTTCTTTCTTGTTGGTTGCTTCAACGACCTCGGCGTCAGCCTTCTTGTGGTAAGGACGTGGAAGTTGGAGGTTCTTTACATACTTCTCAATGCGCTCAAGGTCTGTAACCGCTTCCTTTCCGACAATATGTCTTGCAGGGTCACCGTCCTTGCAGATATCCTTAGACGACAAGGCATCTGCATTTGGAGTCTGATATGCACCAAGCATGATGCACTCATGACGGAGCGAATCAATGATACCCATACCAAGGATCTCAAGTCCCCACTTGGCACAGGCAGCTGCACCAGACCAGAAGTATCCTGTAAAGGGAGTATGCTTGCCGGCCTTAGGGATATAGCTTGGGTCTATGGCAATAGCCTTGACCCCAACGCTATCACCAAAGTACCGCTGAGCCAGCTCAAAGTTGAGTTTGAACATATCCACATGGTTCTTCTCGAAATGCTGGCGGTAGGTCTTTTCGGTATGATTGCCGAATCTGCCGAGCTGAGTGAAATTGACTTTATTCATAACAACATAAAGAATTAGCGTCTCCATGAAGAAACTCTTAAAACTTTTGCGTATCTTTGCAGGGCACTTAGACAGCAGACTTGCTGTCAGGTCTCCCATTTGGCTAATTATGTCTGACATTTTTAACTATTACTTTTGTGCTGGAACACTTTGTAAAGTTACTAATAATCAGCGAATTAGCCAATTTTTATCAGTTAATTATATGTAATAAAAAATACTTTGCTTTCATCTGGGACGAATCTCATTTGTTAACGATTTTAACTAAAAAGTTACCGGACTATTGTAACATCAAGCGTTTTGAAAAATGTCACCATTGGCATAGGTGCATGCATCCACATTTCGTATGCGTATGCACGTGTAGTCGTTGCTGGATTGATTTCTTTTTTCATCTCTCTCCTTACTTAAGTTTGGACACAAAAGTAAATAGTGTCAAAGACTACGGATTGAACAAAAGAGACATTATATAGGAACGGTGAATAAATCAGAATATGGTTTGCATATTTCCATTAAAGATAAAGGAGTGTATCCGCTGAATTCTTTAAATTCTCTGATAAAGTGTGATTGGTCAGAAAAGCCGCTTTGATATGCTATCTGAGCTTGACTGATATTTTTCCCTTGGTCCTGTATAAATTTAAGGGCTTTTTGAAAGCGTACGATTCGTGCATATTCTTTCGGATTCATTCCGACAGTGGTAAGAAATATGCGTTCAAACTGTTTTTTACCAAGACAGGAAATGGACGCCAGTTTGGAAATCTGTGTATTGGGGGCTAAATACAATTGATGGACAGCTGCTCTGATTCGGTTAATGTCTGTTTTATGTTTTGG
>ENA-OVGQ01002833-OVGQ01002833.1-human-gut-metagenome-genome-assembly--contig:-NODE-2833-length-14907-cov-3.583827_pt1 | contig 14907 bp, 9 predicted proteins | sample MGYA00237774_ERZ505427 | MGnify/ENA primary metagenome ERZ505427 (study PRJEB26158, sample SAMN06016404) | human gut metagenome | biome: human gut; feature: ankylosing spondylitis patient; material... | reverse complement strand
CCGTACTGGGCGACTCGTTCATCGAGGGCGACATCCTCACGGCCGACCTGCGCGAGAAGCTGCAACAGGCCTACGGCGGGGGCGGCGCGGGCTTCGCCCCGATGGCATCGCCCCTGACGGCCTTCCGGCGCACGATCAAAACCCAGTCGAAAGGCTGGACGGCATACAACATCATGCAGCGCAAAGCGGCACCCCAGAACCTGCGCGGGCACTTCTTCGTCTCGGGATGGGTGTGCCAGCCCTCGGAGGGCGCCTCCACGCGGTGGGAAAACACCGACTACCGGCAGCGGCTCGACTCCTGCACCGCGGCACGGGTGTTCTTCATCAGCCCCGGCGACAGCCGCATCGAACTGACGCTCAACGATTCGCTCCGCCGCGAATTCGAGGTCGAAGGAGCCGCCGCCGTCCGGCAAGTCACGGTCACGGCGCCCCATATCCGTTCGCTGGCATTCAAGGTGAACTCCGGGACGGAAGGGTTCATCGGCTACGGCGCTGTCTTCGAAGCCGACGGCGTCGTGGTCGACAACTACTCGGTGCGCAGCAACAACGGGCAGGCGATGTTCTGGACAAACCCGTCGGTCAATGCGCAGATCAACGCCCACGCGGGTTACGACCTGGTAATCCTGCAATACGGGCTCAACATCATGCAGACGGGGGTGCACAACTACACCAACTACGCCCGACAGATCGAGAAAATGGTCGTCTACGTACAGCAGTGCTTCCCCACGGCGGCCGTGCTGGTACTGGGCGTGAGCGACCGTTCGGTGAAGACCGACGCAGGCTTCGAACCCATGGATGCCATCCCCTACATGCTCGACTACCAGCGCGGGGCTGCGGAAAACACGGGCGCGGCATTCTGGCCGACCTGCGACGCCATGCGTTCGCTGGGCGGCATGGAACAGTTCGTCGCCAACGGCTGGGCCGGCAAGGACTACACGCACATCAACTACGCCGGCGGGCGCCGCGTGGCCTGGTCGCTCGTCGATGCGATCAACGCCGGGGCATACGAAGCCCATGCCGCCGCGGAAGCCGCACGCATCCGCCGCCAGGCCGAGCAGGCCGTACTCGACAGTGTCCGTCTGCTGAAGATCGACCGGGAGCTGCGGCCCGTCTCCGCAATCGGAAACCTCAACACACCCCGGAAATGACACTCCCCGCAACGGACGGCATCCTGGAAAAACTGCAGGCGCTGCTCGCGTACGACGCCTCTTCGCCGCTGATTTTCAGCAGCGCCGCCTTTTCCGCTCAAAGCTCCATGGACAAATATACCATGTCCGACAAAAGCCGCCCCCCTTCGTATATGGGGTGGTCGTAAAATTGAAGGAAGAAATTGGGGACCCGGTGGCTTTCCCGGAACCCGCAGGCCCGGTAGAAGGGGAGGGTGAGGGCACTGTCCCCGGTGCCCACCAGGAGGCGTGTCCCTCCGGCGGTCCGGCAGGCGCCGGCCACATGCCGAACCATGGCCCGGCCGTAGCCCTGGCGCTGAAAGGCCGGCTCCACGGCCAGATTCTTGATCTCGAACACGCCCGGCGCCTCCTTGGTCACCACGCACACGGCGCGAAGTCCGCCGTCGTACAGCGCCAACAGCGTTCCGCGGTCCAGATAGCGGTCGATCATGTCCTCCTGTTCGTCTCCCAGCAGCAGGAGGGGGAGAAAGTCCCGCTTGCCCGACTCGATTCTGCGAATATCCATGCCTGCGCCTCCCTGTCTCTGATACGGGTAGAAGAGCACATTTCCTCCGGATTGTCAAGCCTGGGGTGCCGTAATTTGTCTAAAAGAGTCCGAATGTGTCGAATCTATTTCAAAAACCTGCGATTTTTGATATGCTATGTATGAATTGAAGAGGAGAGGAGACGGTTTCGGATGGATGAAGATATCCTGCGGACAGTGGAAAAAATCAGTGGGAAACTGAGCCGGGACTGCTATTACGACCTGTGCTGCCTGGTCAAGGCTGCCATCCCCCGTATGCCGGGCACCTTCTCCATGGAGACGCTGTATCCGGAGGCGCAGAGATACAGTGAAAAGGAAAAGGACACCCTGGCAAAGGCCCTCTCCCGGGCGGAGGAGGACATCTGGGACTGCGGAGACCGGGCGGAGCTGCAGAAGCTCTTTCAACGCGTGCTGCGGGAAAAGCCCACGCCGAAGGATCTGGTCCGGGTGCTGGCCTTGTCGGTCTGGCGCCGGCGCAAGGCGGTGCGGCCGCAGGTGCGCTATCAGGTTCTGGAGACCCGGCACCCCCGGCGATTCGGATTCAGCGGCGAATCCTGGGAACCGGAGCGACATCTGGTGGTCCTGCTGCCGGGAAGGGAACAGGCAGAGGTAGAGCAGCTGGTGCGCAGACTGAATCAGCGGCAGATCCCTATCCAGGAGGCGGAGGAGCGTTTTCTGAATGGGGAAGATCTGCTGCCGGTCCTTTTAACAGTGTAGGAGCCTCCCGTAGGAGGCTCCTCCTCTGCTTTGCGCCGGGTGTGTTACAGGAACTGCTTCATCTGGGCGGCGTTGGCTTCCTCGGTGTGCAGCAGCCGCTCCGCGAGATTTCGGATCTCACGGTTTCCACCGGCGTAGTCCCCCAGATGCCGGGTACTTTTGGTGGCCCCCATGGTGTTTCCCTGAATGACCATCTCCGCGATGTTGGATGCAGAGGGGTCTGCCAGCGTTTTGAAAGTGGACATGACCTCTGCGGACACCTTGGCCAGAAGGCCTGGGTCCCTGGGCTCCTCTCCCAGAGACCGGAGCAGGCGCTCCGCCTGATCCGCGATCTGGCGGTACTCGGCGCCCTGCTGGCTCAGAACCCGCCGCAGGCTGTCATCCCGGACCTGCCCGTCCAGGCTGTTTAGCCCCTCAATGCCCATCTCCGCCGTCTCATGGACGTATTGGAGCAGCTCGATATCGTTCATATTGGATCACCTCGCTCCTAGTATGCCCGGCTTTTCCGGGAAAAGACGTTGACCTTCCCAGGGAAATCGGGTACAATAGCTCCGTGTAAGAGCCCCAGATTCTGGGGGGAGGGCGCCGGAGTTTCCGCGCCGCAGACTGAAGAGAGGCGCCGGAGGGCGCAAGGAGGCTGTCTATGCCCAGCATTTCCGTCATTGTGCCTGTCTATCAGGCGGAGAAATTTCTCAGAGACTGCGTGGAGAGCGTACGGCGGCAGACCTTTTCCGACTGGGAGCTGCTGCTGGTGGATGACGGCTGCACCGACGGCTCCCCGGCTCTCTGCGATGAGCTGGCCCGGGAGGATGACCGCATCCGGGTGTTCCACAAGGAGCGCAACAGCGGCGTCAGCGAGACCCGGAATGTGGGCCTTGACCATGTCCGGGGGACCTATATCGCCTTTCTGGACTCCGACGATCAGTACGAGCCCCAGTGCCTGGAGACGCTGTGGAACCTGCGGGAGCGGGCCGGGGCGGATACCGCCGCCTGTGCGCACCTGAACCTGTGGCCTGATGGCAGCGAGACGCCGGAGCCGGTGCTGCCCGCCGGGATCTACGACGCCGACGCTATCCGGGAGAAAATCGTCAATCCCCTGCTGGGGGACCGGCTGGCCCAGCCGGTGTTCAATGGATTCATCTGGCGCTATCTGTTCTCCGCAGAGATTTTTGACAGACTCCATCTCCGCTATGAGGGCGCCTATCTGGAAGACGAGCTGTTCCTGATGGAGTATTTCTGCAACGCCCGGCGCCTGGCGGTGACGGAGACGCCCCTGTACCGCTATCTCCAGAATCCGGCCTCCGCCACCCACAAGTATATGAAGGACTTCCAGCAGGTCTTCGGCCGCTTCATGGAGCGGAAGGAGGACTTGGCCGCCCGGTACGGCCTGACGCCCGGCCGCCCCCAGTGGCGGGAGAACTCCAACTGGGCCGGGCTGTTGATCGCCATCGGCAACGAGTACGCCCCGGGCAATCCCAAGACCCTCCGGCAGCGGCAGGAGACCATCCAGGCCCTGTGCGCGCGGCCGGATATGGCCCACGCCATCCGGACGCTGTCGCCCGCCGGCATGAGCCGCAACAAGCAGTTGGCAGCAAAGCTGGTGCGGGGGGGCCGCTTCTGGCTGCTCTCCCAGCTGTACCGGATCAAAAACCGCATCTGAAGAAACGAGGTTTCCCTGCATGAGCATTCTCCGCGAAAGCTATCTGTATCACCTATGGGCGGTGCTGTGCACCGTCTACTATGACAGCGCCGTCCACCGCTGCCTGGTGCGCATGGGCGCCTGGTGCAACCGCCAGATCGACGAGAGCCGTGTTCTCCGGGTCTTGTGCCGGGAGGGCGTTGCGGCCCGGGCCTGGGAGGAGAGCATCCTCTGCCGGCTGCTGACGGGCCTCATCAACCTGCCTGCCTGGCTGCTCCACAAGCTGTACCTTGCCCTGCGGGCTACGTTTGATGACAGCGTTTTCTCCCGTCTGGCCTTTGAGATGGGACATGAGACCGCCGTCGCCCAATCCTGGCTCATCATGCTATTGTGGGTGATTCCCTTCTCTCATTGGAACAACGCATATAGTATGCTGGGCTTTGCCGCCCTGCTGGTGCTGTTCTATGCCGGGGCCATGTCCCGGCGGGACTTCCGGCTGGACGTGAAGCACATCGGGTTCTATCCGGTGGTGCTGTTCGGAGCCATGTTCCTGGCGGTGCTGTTCTCCTATGAGCCCTCCGCCTCCTTCCGCTTCCTGCTCTACCATATCTCCGCAGCGCTGTGCGTGCTGGTGACGGTCAGCGCTGTCCGGGGCACAGAGGATTTGAAGCGGCTGGCCGCCGGCGGTGGGGTCTGTGTGCTGGTGTCCTCGCTGTACGGTGTGTACCAACGGATCCAGGGCGTGGAGGTCAACGAGTCCTATGTGGACCTGGAGGTCAACGCCGGTATGCCCGGCCGGGTGGAGTCCTATTTCGACAACCCCAACACCTTTGCAGAGGTGCTGATCCTCCTGCTGCCCCTGGTACTGGCGCTGATCCTCTGCTCCAAGCGGGGCATCTCCCGCGTGACGGCCTGCGGCGTGTTTGCCGTGGGTGTGCTGGCTCTGGGCATGACCTACTCCCGGGCCAGCTGGGTTGGCATGGCCTGTGCCATGGTGGTGCTGGTGTTTTTGTGGAAGCCCAAGCTGATCCCCGCCTTCGCGGTGCTGTGCGTGGTGATGGTCCCTTTCCTGCCGGACACCATCTGGCACCGGGTCCTGACGATCTTCAATCCGGCGGATACCTCCACTGCCAGCCGCATCCCCTTGTATCAGGCGGCACTGGAGGTCATCCGGACGTCTCCCGTCTCCGGCGCGGGTCTGGGCACCGCCGCCGTGCAGGACTACATCAGCGACTTCAACCTCTACCACGCAGAAGCGCCCTTCGTTCACGCCCACAACTTCTACCTGCAGGTATGGATCGAGGCGGGACTGCTGGGGTTTCTGGGCTTTGTGGGCTCCATGCTGTGGAACATCAAAAAGGCGGCCCGCACGGTCCGGCACTGCGCCCCCTCTGCCGCCCGCACCATCACCTGTGCCGGAGCGGCGGCTCTGTGCGGCGCCATGGTGTGCGGTCTGGCGGATTACCTGTGGAACTATCCCCGGGTGATGTGCATTTTCTGGTTCGTGTTCGCGCTGACCATCGCGGGGATCAAGGTCTGCCGCCGGGAGACGGAGGCGGCCTGATGGAGGAGAGAAACTGCCCGATGGAAGATCCATTCGCATTTTTGACCCTGAACTTTCTGAAGAAGTCGGAGATTTTTCCCGGCTCCCTCGGCACCTTCCGCTACCGCTTCCAGCGGATGGGAAAGGTGAACGATGGCACCGTCCAGGCCTGGGTCTATGAGAACATCTGCTTTGAAAAGGCCCAGCACATTGAGACGGAGACCTTCCCCTGGACAGAGGAGGGCATGGCATCCCTGCGCTCCTGGCTGAACGAGCGCCTGCGGGAACGGGGAAGCGAGCTCTACCGGGTCTGGGGAGGCCGATAAAAAACAACAGCATACTGTAAGGCAGCCCGCGGAGGGATTCTCCGCGGGCTGCCTTTTTGCGCAATTCGGAACTTTTTTGGAAAGCATCTCCATAGGCGGAACATATCCGACGCCATTTTGGGTATGCTTACAAAAAATACCCGCGTCTGTGCGGGCGGATTTGGGAGGAGTCAAGATGGAAGAAATCACGCTCACAGGACAGTCTATCTCCGCGTTCCGGGAATTTCTGGTGGAAAACGAGAAGGCCCGTGCCACAGTGGAAAAATACGTGCAGGAGGCGGAACAGCTGCGACTGGCTCTGTGCGGCGCCCCGGTGACCAAGGCGGGTGTTCTGGCATACCGGGAGCGCCTGCAGCAGCAGTACAGGGCTCTGACGGTCAACAACAAGCTCTCTGCTGTGAACGCGTATCTGCGGTTCTGTGGAGCGGAGCACTGCGAGGTGAAGTTGCTGAAGGTTCAGCGGCGGGCGTTTCGGGAGGAGCAGCGGGACCTGACGGAGTCGGAGTACCGCCGGCTGCTCTCTATTGCCAAGGGGCGCAAGAACCAGCGGCTGTACCACGTGATGCTGACGATCTGCGCCACCGGTATCCGGGTGAGCGAACTGCGCTTCATCACGGCGGAGGCCCTGCGTGCTGGCCGGACGGAGATCCGGCTGAAGGGAAAGTGCCGGACCGTCCTGCTGCCGCAGGAACTGGCGGAACGCCTGCGGCGGTATGCCAGGGCGCAGGATATCCAGGAGGGGCCCCTGTTCCGCACCCGCACCGGGCGGCCCCTGGACCGCAGCAACATCTGGCATGAAATGAAAACCCTCTGCCGGGAGGCCGGCGTGATGCCGGAAAAGGTATTCCCGCACAATCTGCGGCACCTGTTCGCCAAGTGCTTTTATGAACAGGAGAAGGATCTGGCGCATCTGGCGGACCTTCTGGGCCATTCCTCCATTGAGACAACCCGGATTTATGTGGCAGTGAGCGCCAGGGCCCATGAACAGATTCTGGAAAAAATGCGGCTGATCGTTTAACAACAAAACAATGATTCTGTTGTAAATCGACAAAGCTCTCTCCACTACATACATTGGAATATAGTTAGTATAAAACAAAAAAACTACAAAAGCAACGTCCTTTTTTTGCGGTTTGGATTTTTTGAGGATTCCAATTTTGCGGCCCAAAAGGGAAAGGTGCCGTTTCGGCCAAAACCGACTCTTCGTACTCTGGCACCGTATTTCCAGCTGATGACAGGTTCACAACAGAATCATTGTTCTGTTGTAAATCGGAAAGAGATGGATACGGAGGAGATATTTGGAAAGCATTCAGACAGTGAAAGCGGCTTTGGAGAGGAGAGAATGCCCAATGCGTGAGGCGATGGAAACGGCACTACAGGACAGGACCGCGGCGCCGGCGGAGCTGACAGTTACCTGGGAAGAAGTCTGCCGGTATCTGGACAGCTTGGCGGCCCGGGGCCGCCGGCGGGAGACGATCCAGGTCTACCGCCCCAAGCTGGAGGCGTTTTACCACTTTCTTCCGGAGGACAAGCGGGTGGCTGCAGACACACTGGAGCTCTGGCGCGCCGCCTTGCTGCGGGAAGGCTACTCGCCCGGTACAGCCAACACCCATGTGTCCGCCGCCAATGGGCTGCTGGCCTATCTGGGGCGGCGGGATCTGCAGCTGATCGGCCAGCTGGACACCGAAGAGGAGATCCAGCCGGAGTTGAGCCGGACTGAGTATCTGCGCCTGCTGGCCACAGCCCGGAATCTGGGCCGGGAGCGTACGTATCTGATGGTGAAGGTCTTTGCCCTGACAGGGATCCGCGTAAGTGAGCTGAACCGGGTGACGGTCCGGGCGGTGGAGGAGGGACGTGTTCTGACCGCCTGTGACGGCAGAGCGCAGTACGTCCTGATTCCTGCCTGTCTGCGGAAGGAGTTGACAGTCTATCTCCGGCGGGTGGGGATCACTGCGGGGCCGGTATTCGTCACCCGAAGCGGCCGCCCCATGCGGAGGACCCAGGTGAGCGGAGAGATCCGGACTCTGTGCAGGGATGCCCGGGTGGATGGGGACAAGAGCAACCCCCGCTGTCTGCGCAGGCTGTATCAGGTCACGCAGGAACGCATTCGGGACAGTGTACAGATACTGGCCGAGCAGGCCCACGAGCGGATGCTGGAAGAGGAGCAGCTGACTGTGGGCTGGGAGCAGGGCAGCTGAGTCCTGCCCAGCCGACGCAGCAGGGGCGTGGACGATAGGGACGCACTGGATATGTGTGTGAACAATTTTTCAATGAGGTGAGGGGTTATGCTGTATCGAGGCAAGAGAGTCCGGGAGCGGGGGCGGCTCCCAAAGGGAAAGTTTCCGAAGAAGGGAGGCCGGCGGCTGGTCAGCGGGCTGCTGGCACTGGTACTGTGTCTGACCCTGGTGCCTGTGATTTACGCAGATACGGTGGTGACGGTGACAAGCTGGTATGCCGCCGGGGCATTTGAAGAGAACACGCTCTACTGGGTGGATAACAACAATGAGGACGGAGTGCGTCCCGGGGCGAATGCGTATCAGCCGTCGCTGTGGTTCCGGATCGACAACGGGGAATGGATTGAGCTGAAAGGCGGGGAGGACTCGACGCTCTCCGGGGTGGGCCTGTCCGCTATGCCGAAAATGACGGTGGCCGACAACGGGAACAACACCTATACGGTCTCCGTCCCGACCGGCGTGTTGCCGGAAGCGATCGAAACCACAACATCCGATGGCTACGGCGGGGAGACCTCAACAGAATCCCGTGTAGAGTGGATCATGGGACCGTCCGAAGGGGTTGACGGCTACAGCCCGGTAGAGGTCAACAACGGCAATGTGTCGGAATATCCCTCCGCCGGGGACAACTACGGCTGGTACTATGTGCTGGAGGACGAATTCAACTTCCGCGTTCAGCTCCGCTGGGGTAATCTGGGCGGCGCGGAAGGCATCGCAGAAGCCATTTACAACAGCTTTGACTTCGTGGTGGACACCAACTATACGGCAAGCTCCCTCCGCCGGCTGCTGGCAGAGATGAAGGATCAGATGAAGATAGAAGAGGACCCTGATGGAGACCCGGACAACCCCACCAGCGGCACCGTCACCGTCAGCGGTCTGTGGAAGTACAACCTGGACGGCAGCCGGATCAACTACTCGGTAGAGGAGACCAGGGAGGGAGACGGAAAAGGCGACGGCCGGCTGGACGCCGCCGACGGCATCGCGGCGGGTGCCCTGCCCGAGGGCGACTACTTCCAGATCTCCTACGACAACTCCAGCACGCCCAACGTGGGCACAGAGGTGGGGAAGCTCTATGACGGCGGCAGCCTGTACCTGACGCTCACGGGCGTAAAGGATTATCAGGCCTCCAAAGTCTGGGAGGACGCGGCGGATCCGGATCACCGCCCGGCAGGTGAACTCCAGCTGTGGCGTTACCGAGCCGGGCAGAGCTACACAACGGCCGCGCCCGTCCGGGATGATGGGGGCAGCATTCTGACGGTCCCGCTCAACGGGCAGGAGAAACAGGACATTCAGTTTGCAGAGCTGCCCAAGTACGACTCGGAGGGCTACGAGTATATCTATGTGGTCCGAGAGTATCTCACTGGTGAGCATGCGGGGGACTACACCCAGGTATTCGGCGCGGTGGGGGAAGACGGCGGCGTGACGGACATCATCTGGGCGCTGGACGAGGATTCCGGTACGCTGAAAAAACTGACCAGCGAGGATGCAGACTTTGCACGGGAGACGAACAATACATACCTCTACAACGGGGGAACCCTTTCCAACAAGCTCTCCGGCACGGTGACGGTTAATGCGACCAAGATCTGGAAAGCAGCGGCTTTCCAGTCGGCGCTGGAGGATGTCCGGGTGGAGCTGATGCTCCAGGCCCGGCCGGTGGGCAGTGAGGACCCCTGGGAAGACACGGAGATCACCGAGACGCTGGGAACGGAGAAAACGGGAAAATTTACGGCGGAGAACCTGGGCGGCCTGTCCGTCAGCGCCAGCGCGCCCAAATACGATAACCAGGGCCGGGAGCTGGAGTACGGCTGGGAGGAGCCGGCGGTTTACCAGGGCGAGAATAAAACAAATCTTCCGGACAACAACTCGTTTACCCTGTCCGGCGGCGGCAGCCGGGGAGATGCAAAGTACCGTGTGACCGATGTGGAGAACGGCAACACCACCGAGATCACCAATGCCGTCAGCAACCAGATAGATTATACGGTGGAAAAGAAGTGGAAAAGCGGCGCCCAGGAGGGGCCGGTGACCTTCGCCCTGTACCGTACCATCGGCGAACAGTCTCTGACAGAAACATGCAAGGTTCTTACCTTTACAATGGATGCAGGTGGGACCGTCAATGTTGATTTCACGAAGGAAAACGCATTCATAGATGCGATCGACGGTGAAATTTCCATTCAGTTTTCTGAGGCCTGGAAAGCCCTGCTCCAGAACCTCCCGGAGTATGACGAAGAGGGGCGCCGGTATGAATACCTGATCCTGGAGGAGAACGGGAACCCCACCTATGAAACCTCCATCGACAGCAGCACCGGAGACTATACGACCATCGTCACCAACGGCCCGGGAGGAAGCCATCGGATCCTGGTCCAGAAGAACTGGGTGGACGACAGCGACGCCGCCCACCGGGAGCCAGTGGAAGTGACGGTGTACAGCAAAGAAGGAGATCAGGCGATTACCTTCGTCACGCTGGGCGAATCCCAGGAGGACGGAGATCCCATCTGGTACGCATGGGCCGGCATTGGAGAACTTACGCCGGACCAGGTCTACATCCGGGAGACCAAAATCGGAGCGACTGCGGTCCTTGGAACCGAAGGCGCCCCGACCGAGGGAGAGATCAACGCTCCCGGAATCACCCGCGACACTGTCCCCGGCAGAAACCATGCCTATGAAGCTACATACGACCGCGAGGAGATCGCGGGTGAGACGGTCTGCACCGTCACCAACCGCCGGCTGGGCAATGTGGACCTGACCGTCACCAAGGACTGGCGGGACGGCGGCGGAGACGGCGTGGGGGAACTCCAGGCAGCCCTGGAGAACACCCCCGGCCTCACTCTGGCCGTGAAGCTGAAGATCGCCGCCAGCGATGATACGGAAGGACAATTTAAAATCTATCAGAAAGATGGATTTGGCTATGTGAACCTGGGCGGCGGGGATGTACAGATTCAAGACAGAAGCGAAAGGCGGGTTTCCTCTATTCAGCCGATTCTCACGGCAGATACGAAGTCCAACTCCCTTGACTTCTGGAACCTTCCCAAGTACGACACCAACGGCACAGTGGTGCGCTATACCGTGGAGGAGGTCTGGCTGGACGGCGGCAATGAGATCACGCTGGATCAGCTGCGGACCATTTCTCCGGAGGTCTATGCCCTGTGGAATACATACACAAGCTCTGTAAAGGAAGAATCCTATACGGCAAATGACGGTGAAAACAAGAATGACGAGCAGAAGATCACCCTCACCAACAAACGCACCGGCGTAACGGACGCTGTCTGGTACAAGCAGTGGTACGACATCTATATGTATGGCTCCGGCAGTCGTCCGGACATCTATCTGGACATTTACCGGACTGTGCATACCTCTGCTGCTGAGGACGGGATCGAAACCGAACTGATCTATCCCAGCTACCGCTGGACAAACGAGGGCCTGCTCCCGCCGGAGACGGAGGCGCCGTCCGAGGGAGCAGGCGATCCCGCGGGTGAGGAGCCCGGCACCGCCTCCGGGGATAACGGATCTGCGGACCGGCAGTATTTCTGGCGGGCCGAGCTGGAGAACTTGCCCAAGTATGACGACTGGGGTTACAAGATCACTTACTCCGCGGTGGAGCGCACCAGTGTAAACGCCTCCGACTTTGACTACGCCATTGCGGAGTACTGGACGGGTGAAACTTGTCTGGGCACACGTGACGAAGCTGACCCGGGGATGGAGGCGGCTTACGAAGCGCAGACCACGAACCTGGACGGCGTCAACCCACCAGTGTCTCAGGATGCCAGCAGTTCTTACGCCAAATATGCCCTGAACGCAAATGGTACCTTCGTCAACCGCCTGAATAAGCCGGTCGCCATTGAGGGACGGAAGCTGTGGACCAACCTGCCCGCTGGCTATCCGGCGGTGGACCTGCCCAACGTTACCTTCGCACTGTACCGGCGGGTGCAGGGCAGCGGGGAGGCGTTTGACTTTGGCGGAGCCCCCATCGCGACCCTGACTGTTCAGGACTGGTCCGGCCTGAAGAACTATACGTTCCGGCTCCTTTATGAGGGGAAAAATATCATCGATGACGGAGCCGGAACCGTCCGGCCGGAATCTGAAGACCAGCCAAGGCTGCCCAAATACACGGAGGAAGGCAAGCTGTACGAATATGTTCTCCGGGAGGAAGGCATCACCGGCGCCAACGGGCTGCCCCTGGACGGTACCGGCGAGGGACCCCGGGAATCGCTGGATCTGTTTGATATACAGGAGATCTCCAACACCTTCCAGGTGGAGAACGTGTTCCACAGCCCGACTGGCAGTCTGTCGGTGAAAAAAATCCTGAAACTGCCTTTGGGCGGAGATGACTTGCCCATCGCCTATCCCGCCGTGCGCTTCCATCTGTACCGGGTCTACATCCAGAACAACGGCCAGCCCTCCGCGCAGGAGCTGGTGCGGACGGCCATCTGGTCCTCGGAGGAGGTCGAGGCGGCTTACCGGCAGCGAGGAGACAGCACAACTGTTGAAACGGTTCTTTCCTTTACAGACCTGGAGCAGTATGCGCCCAACGGCTCGCTGTACCTCTATCATGTGGAGGAGGACAAGAGCTTCCTGGGCGGCTACGATACCTGGTGCGGCCCGGGCGACCTGGAGGCCCAAGACGTCACAGGGGGCGGATATACTGTCGGCGGTCTGCTGCCCCATGAAGAGCGGGAAGAGGCCGACGCCACGTTCCTGAACAGCCGGAAGGCTGTGCAGACAGAGTTCATCACCCTCACGGGCCAAAAAGCCTGGGAGGACTTTGACGACGCCTTCGGTCTGCGTCCGGATGCCCCCTATGAAGAGGGGAAAGATGGTACATTGGTCCCCGTTATCCGGCTCACTGTGACCCGCCGCGCCGCTGCCCAGGAGGGGCAGGGCGACCCGCACATCGAGGAGAAGCTGACAGAGGGCGGGGACTACACCGTCAAGTGGACCCAGGATGCAGAAACCGGAAAGTGGACTTATCAGATCTGGGGTGCGGACGATCCGGATGCAGAAGAGCCCGGCATCTCCGCGGAAGAGCCCGCCGAACCGGGCCCCGGCCAGGGAGAGGAGACAACGCCGCCCACAGAAATGCCCCCGGAGGAGGAAAACCAGCCCGCCGATCCTCCCACGGACGAAGGGGATACACAGAGTCCGGAACCTCCGGCAGATGGGGAAGAAGACCAGAACCCGGACTCCCAGGCGGGAGACGGGGACGGCCAGTCCGCCCCGCAGGAGGAGACCCTCAGTGCCGCCAGCCTGCACAGCGATCCGGCGGATGGGGAACATGGCGGCGCCGGCAGCGTCCCGGTCACACCGACAGAACCTGCGGAAGATCCGGACCAGATCGGAGACCCCGATTCCCAGGATCCCTCCGAAGAGACGCCTCCCGCCGCGCAGCCCCAGACGGAGCTGGAAAAGTGGGCCCCCAACGGCGCCCGGTGGGTGTACACCGTGAAGGAAGAGCTGAACTCCGATCTGAAGGAAGCGTTGTATGAGCGGTACCAATATTACTTCACCGGCAATGGGACAGCGGGTGAGGACTCCGCAGACGGCGACACCATCCACATGAAGGAGCTGAAAAACTCTCTGGAGACCAGAGCCCCCTTCACCAAGCGGTGGGTGGGCAGCGATGGCGAGCCCATCACTGCCGATTACATGGACCTTGGCGAGATGTCCGTCACCTTTGAGCTGTATGTCAAGGAGGGAAAGAGCGGAGGTTGGCAGAGGGCAGCGGACTATTTCACGCAGGAGAACCTGGGAGAAGACGCGTACGAGAAACTGAAGGATGCCGGAATACTCAATGGTTTTTCGATCACATTGGAAAACCGGCATATCTATGATTCCTGGAGTGGAGCTTGTGAGAACCTGCCGCGTGTAGTAAAAAAAGACAGCGGGATTTCGGAGCTGTCCTATCGCGTGGTGGAGACGGAAATCGCTTATCAAGGCGGAACCGTGACGATTACAGTCGATACCAGCGGTGAAGAGTTCGCATACACTGTTGCAGACAGCGGCGGCCTTTTCACGGGAATTGAAGACACCTACACGGAATCCGGAAATTCGACCACCATCACCAACAAGCTGGCGACGACCTCGCTGCAGGTGCAGAAGATTTGGACGAACGACCGGAACAACGTCTATGGCACCCGTCCGGATACAGACGAAGCCGGCAAGACCTGGGAGACCAGTTTCCTGATTCAGCGGACCACGGATCTATCTGTCGGCTGGGAAGCGGCAGCATGGGAAGCCGTCCAGGTGACCGGCGAAAACGGTCAAAAGCAGGATCTGGTAGTGACCCTCACCGGAACGGATACAGAGGGCACGGTTGAATCGCCGGTAGGGATGACGATTTCCGGCCTGCCGAAACAGAATGCGGAAGGGGAGTACACCTATCGCGCCGTGGAGCTTGAGCCAGGATATCAAATGACGAACGGAGCAGTCGATTTGAGCAGCTATGTCCTGCTCAGAGATTCCTACAACGAGGCGTACACGGCGGCCTACACCTATGGCGGGCAGTCTGACGACGGCTTCCTCACCACAGCGGCCAACGACATGCAGACCACCAAGGTCTTTGCCGGCAAGACGTGGATGCCTGCCGGCGAGGAGGGCGCCCAGGTCACCCTGCACCTGCAATATGCGGTTCCGCTGGAGAATCCGGCAGAGGGCCCGGCGTATACGTGGAAGACCCTGACGGCTGTATCCGTCACGCTGGATGGAACTACGGATCCTGATCTGGACAAACCCTATTACGAGTACGCAGAG
>ENA-OVGQ01002831-OVGQ01002831.1-human-gut-metagenome-genome-assembly--contig:-NODE-2831-length-14924-cov-3.413209_pt1 | contig 14924 bp, 15 predicted proteins | sample MGYA00237774_ERZ505427 | MGnify/ENA primary metagenome ERZ505427 (study PRJEB26158, sample SAMN06016404) | human gut metagenome | biome: human gut; feature: ankylosing spondylitis patient; material... | reverse complement strand
CTTCATTTTTTACTCCTTTCGTAGTTTTATTATATCATATTAGATATTAATTATCTATACAATACTCTCTCATTAATAATATGCCATTCTGCACAACAAATAAAATATTAAACGCTCAGCTTTATCGCTTAGTTATTGAATTTTCTTATTTTTCGCAAAAATTTCCTCCCCGATAAAAATTCAGCATATTAAATGTAACAAAACAAAAACCGGGAGGTAAGAAAGATGACACGAGGAAATTTTTTATTAATCACAGATACAGCAAATTGGATGTCCAGCCAGTTCAACGGTGATATGTACCCATCAGGCAATGGAAAGATTGTTTACCATATGCTGGAATCTGTAAAAAATTATAATGATTTGACAGCAGCAATCCTGAAATTTGATAAAGAACGCTTTGGATATTCATATGAATATGGTGAAGACATGACACCGAAGAGCATTTCAGATAATATTGATTTTAGTAAAGATTATTATGCAGTCTATAATTCAGATTATCTTTACATTAAAAACGCATCCGATAAAGACTGTACCATTATCGCCAAGAACGAAGTGGAGCAGACTATCAAGCCGGGAGAAATTCAGATATGGAATCGCGGCAATTTGGTTGCACTAGACGATGAGGTACTGGAAGAGCTCGAGCTTGACGACACTGAGAAAAAATTCGTCTACGGTGAGCAGCAGAAAGAAATGGAAGAATCTTCATTCGACGACAGACTGCGGGCAATTTTTGAGGAATGCGATTCCCTCTTGGAAAACCTGCCAAAAGGCCTTACCGACGATGAAAAAGAAATCCTGCCGTCGGTCTTGACGCTGTGGTCAGCTCTGAAAAAATATCTGGAAAAATAGAAAAGAAAAAACGACATTTTTTTTCTAAATGCAAAAATCCTGCATATTGGAAATATACAAAAAAAACAACGACAGGAGGTCAAAATTATGACACTTAAAGAATTTGCTGAAAGACTGGACAGAACAGAATATAACGGATATCCGATTTTTTCAAAAGAGGTTATTGGAACAGCGAAAGAAAACGGATTCGTGATTGTAACCGGTGCTTCCGATGACCTGATGGAAATTGAGGGCATTATTGAAGACGAAGCAGGTTGTTTTGATGGTGGTAAGGTATATATTTCAAAAAGAGGAGTAGAAGAAGATAAGACCAAAAACGTTATTAATGCCTTATGGTGTGAGGCTGAGGATGAGAATGGCGTTGTTATTCCATGGGCTTATGAGACAGAAATTCCGCACGAAACGTTTCTTGTAATGGATGCCGGTAAGGTGTATTGCAGGGGGATTGTGTTTGACGTGAAAGATATCGTTTAGAGGGGTGCCGCTATGACAAATTTGGAAAAATATGCTTTCGAAATTGCAAAAATCGCATGCTCCGGAGAACTGTTTGGCGTAATGCGCGGAGATGACAAACCTGTCAGCTGCCGCAGTGCTATTTGCCGGAACTGTTTATTCTACAATGCACGGCCTGACCCTGATGATTGGTGCTCGCAGAATGAACGTAGCAAATGGGCTTACTCCGAATGTTGATATGCAAAAAACAATACGAGACCGCATCTCTGCGGTCTCTCTTTTTGTGCAAATCCTCCCACTTGCGCGTGGTAACTTCCGTTCTTCCTTTAAGCATTATCAAATTTTCCCCGTCTTTGTCTGCCAGAGCCGCCGCACATTTCGGATGCATGGTTGGCCGGTACTTTTTGGTAATGCCGAAAACCCGGTGGAATATCTCTCTTAACGGAGAACGGGAAACCCACGGCCGACAAAAAGTCGTCCGAGGGTAAAATGTTCTGGTTTTAACTTCACACGCGAGTCTGAATCCCCCGTTCGGAGTCTGGTTACGAGCGCAAAGCGCGAGTTATCAACAATTGGCAGGACCGGACGGTGTCCAGTTGCCGGATTTGTATACGGTAATTGTATCATTTTTGCCGACAGATGGCAATGCAATTGTTTTTGCGGTATGGAAATTTCAGCATATTAAAAATGTAATTAAAGACAAAACAAAAAGAAAGAAAGGAGACAAAAAATATGTCCAAAGTAACTTACAACGTAATTTACCAGGTTTGCGGTCAGGTGACGACTGATATTCCGGACGATATTACAACTCGTGAAGAGGCTATCGCTTACCTAGAGAAGAACTGGAAAAACATGCCTTTCCCGAAAAGCGCAGAGTATATCTGTGACTCGGAAGAACTTGATACTGAAGGCGATATCGTAATAACATCAAACAATAACGAAGAATAAGGAAGGAGACGATATTATGTCAGGATATTGGTGTGCAACAAGCGGAACAGCATTGATTATCCCTAAAGAAGAAGTAAGGGATTTTTTCACGAGATATCTTTTGGAAACATACAGGAAGGATGGTGTAACCGATAGAGACATTGATTTCATTGATTGCACGATTTCAGAATACGGAAGCGACTCTTTCTATTTTCTACGTTCTGCATACAAACAGAGCCTGTTGGAAGATTTCAATTCCCTAGAGTCATGTGTAAATGAAAGGACTGCTGCAGAGCATAAGAAAGAGCTGTTCAACTGCGTAGAATACTGCGAAGAAGAATGCTCTGGCGGAGTGCTCTACCCGTTCAAAAAACCAGCATGCGGTAGGTTTGTGGATGTGAAAGATGGTTCTTATATCATCTACACTGACAAATCTACACGCCCGCAGGATTTGCTTGGGGACGACGGGTATAAGTCAACTGAAGAAATCGTCGAAGAGTTCAAAGAAAAACTCGCGGCATACGTGCCGGATGGTTTTGATTGGGAGTCTCATATTGGATTCTTTCAGTGTGCGGCGTTCGCATAAGACTGTTTTTAAGCCTCTTTTTGGAGGCTTTTTCTTTTGCATGAAAAACACGCATATTAGCTATGAAAAATTATTAAAAATAACAAAAAAAAGAAAGGAAAATCAATATGCAAAAAGGCAATGTAGTTAATGCGGTGGTAAATGCGGTAATAGACAGTAATGTTTTAACTGTTGATACATTCAACGATTTGGCAAAATACTGCAATAATACCGTTATATCTGTGAAGTCAAAAACCGGCATATACGGGAATATTCATAAACTTGTTGTAAAAAATTCAAAATGCAGTATGACAATCGATAACATTAAACATTTGTTAAAGAACTACAAAATTTTTGATGGGCTGAAAGAAATTGAGATTATTACGGAAGATGAGAGATTTTGTACTGTTGATGGGATGTTGTATTCCAAAAATAAACGTCGGCTTTATTCCTGCCCGCGTGGAAAAGATGGCACACTTGTAATCCCAGACGGGACAGACACAATCACTGAAGACTCCTGTAGTAGTTGTAACTTTTCTAAGATAATCATTCCGGATTCCGTTAAGCGAATTTATGAATATGCATTCATCAGAAATTACGCTTTGGAAGAAGTAGATGGCTGTAAAAATGTGGAAAGAATCGGTGATTTTTCGTTTGCATACTGCCAGCAACTGAAGAAATTTCCATTCGGTGAGTTTATCAAGAATATTGGAGACGGAGCTTTCAGTAATACAATGCTAACTGAAATATATTTACCGGAAGGGTTATCTCATGTTGGCAGGCAGGCGTTCAATACTATATGTGTTGTAAACGGGTTTCAGACTTATGTTGGACAGTCCAGAATGTATGATATCCATATCCCATCAACACTTAAGTACATTGATGCTTTCGCTTTCGCAAATGCGGCCAATATATATACGCCATTTGTAAATGCAGCGCTGATTCAGGCAGGTACGAGAAGCGGCAATCTCAAACACTGCCATGAATGTAATATCTGGAAGTTAAAAGTTGACGGAAAGCCGGATGTAATAGTACCAAAGTCCATAGACTCTACATCATATGCCTCAAAAATAGCAAATAAAATCAATACTGTATTTGGATTAACGAAGAAAGGGAAATCCATGACAGACAATTCTGTTTCTAAAGTCGTAATTCCTCCGGAATTATATCAGTACAGTCAAGATTCAACCGGACTGACAGCAGCCCTGGAACAATGCAGGAAGTATCCAGGCAGCAGCCTTAAGCAGTTTATTACCAAAAATATCAGTACAATATTTTACAATCTGATTACATCACCAACAAGCAGCAACGGTGAAGAAATCATGGTCAGTCTTATCAAAGACGGCGTGTTTACTGAAACGGCGTTAAAAAAGCTGCTAAAAGAGATAGAAGGGTCTGCATGCAAAGAGAATCTAATAACACTTAAAGCATATATACTTGATACAATTAAACCTAAGAATAACACATTTAAAGTTTAAGCATATTTTGGAGCAGCAAAAGCTGCTCCTTTTTCTTCGCCGGCGAAATCCCACATATTAAACATATATGTAAAAAGAAAGGAGAAAAATATGCAAACAAATATTGAATTTTCTGACAATATCCTGACGGTTGAAACGTTTAAAGACCTTGAAAATGTAATCCATGACCTTAAAATTGGACAGCTTGAACTCTCAGAACCGATACGAAAAGTAATCATCAAAAGTCTGAATAACAATCTTAAAAAACACGAAGTGCAAGATTACCTGTTTTCATCGCAACTAAAAAAGCTGGAAGCAGTAGATATACTTGATTCAGGCAAAGGTTTTTGTTCTGATGACGGATTAGTCTATCAAATTAAGCAGAGTACCACGTCCATAGGATATGATATTACTTAGATTTATCATACCGCATGGGCGTGGGTGAATGCCTTTTTTAATTCGTGTGTTATTAAAAAATCCGCAAAAAATTTTACTTTTTCATAAAAATTCGGCATATTAATAACAGAAGATTTGAAAGGAGGACATCCATTATGTTAAATGCAATTCCGATGGTGATATCAAAAGAATCATTTGAACAGATTTTTACATTTGCTGAAGACAATTCTGCTCTTGCTAAAAATCTGTATAATGCTGCCCTTTTCAGAATCCGTCAGGTTTTTACCGGATGGAATAAAACAAAGCGGACAGAGTTAGAACAGCTTGTATTTGATGAATTAAAACAGACAGAAGCTGTATATAAAAGCTTTAAGCCACGTCATGTCCTCTCATATGCTGCACTTGATAAAATCATGAGGGCGACAGACAATCCTGATTTCTTTGCCGGGCTTCCAATGCAGACCGCACAGCAGGTTTTGAAAGATGCGGTGCATGATTTTAAGGCATGGCTTGACAGTTTAAAGGAATACAAGAAAAACCCATCCAATTACACCGGGAAGCCTAAAATGCCTGGATACTGCAAATCAAACCATAAGACTTTTACAGTTACAAATCAGGATGCAGTAATTTATCCAGTTATTGATAAAAGTGGATGTATTACAGGCAATAAATTAAAACTTCCAGGTTTTAAGAAAAAAGAACGAGTCCCGATTAATTATATTGACCATAAGTCAAATTTACGTATGATGACGTTTAAGCCTTATTATGATAAATACATCATGACCTTTGTGATTGAGGATATGGCTCCCCCATTTTATCCTGATATGCCTTATATGGCAGGGCTTGATTTCGGAACAGACAACATCGCAGCTATAGCATGTACAGATAATTCATCTGTAATATACAAGGGCGGTGCAGTACTGTCATCAAATCAGTTTTTCTCCAAGAAAAAGGCAAAGGCAGTTTCGTTAATCACGCAAGGACATTTGAAAATGCATGCAGAATCAAAATATTTGCTTGCACTTTCACGTAAACATAGTTGCTTCATGAAAGACCAGATGCATAAAATCAGCACAGAAATTATCAGATACTGTGTCGCACACCGTATCGGGATTCTTGTGATTGGTGTAAACAAGCTCTGGAAACAGAAATCAAATATTGGCAGAAAGAACAACCAGAACTTCGTGTCTGTCCCACATTTCCAGCTTCGCCAGATGATAGAATATAAAGCACTTCGTGCAGGAATAGATGTCATCGAACAGGAAGAGAGTTATACTTCAAAAGCAGATATTACTGCGTCTGATTATATGCCTGTTTACGGTAAAGAAAAATTCCGCCCGGTATTCTCCGGACGACGTATTGAACGCGGATTATATTCATGCAAAGAAGGATACTGCATCAACGCAGATTGCAATGGAGCGGCAAATATCCTCAGAAAGGCAATTCCGGATGCATGGAAAGACGTATCAGACTTTCACTTTCTTGCAACACCGGAAAGCATTGGGTTTGCCATGCTGAATCCTGCAGATTCACACAAGAGATATAAGCAGCACAACAACTGGATTTTTGTTTCCGCTGATACTGCTGGCTGTTCTTACAGACCTGCCGCATAGTTAAATAATGCGTCTTTATGCACGCGCTTTAAAAGCAAAGCATAAACCAAAGTATTCCTTAGGCATCATTTGCCAATGGATAGTGGGCTTGGTGAACAGTCCTTTGTTGGCACGGCCGGCATATGGCTCATTTGTCTTATGCTCGAGAGACGAAAGTGGCACGGCTTCAAAAACAAAACCTTTTATCGGTAACTCCTGGAGGTATTTTTCGGAGCTTTGCTCCGTTTTAGATACCACCTTTATAGGAGCAATGCACCGCATAGGGGTGGAGACTTCATACGGCAGATTTCAAATATCTGGTTTTTTGTCCGCTTGGCAGAAGAGGAACAGTTAAAATCCATGAAGGTACTGAAAGAGTCTACGAATATGCGTGCTACGAATGCAAAATTAATCATCTTATCATTCCAGATTCCGTGAAACGGATTGAACAGTATGCGTTTCATAGCAATATGTTTCTAGAATGTGTAGACGGAGGAAAAGGCCTTGAAAGCATTGGTGATGCGTCCTTCAAGAACTGCACTAGTCTTAAAGATTTTTCTTTTGGAACAAATTTAGAAAGAATCGGTGGAAGTGCATTTCAAAATACTCAACTGACTAAAATTTTCCTTCCTGAAGGATTAAAATATGTCGGCTCGCATGCATTCAACACTGCAAATCTTAAAGACAATGGAGAGATATCTCATATTACTCCTGACAAGATGTATGATATTCATCTGCCAGTGTCATTAAAAGAAATTGGCAAGTATGCATTCTGCAATGCATCGAATATTTACACAAAAGAGGCTAATCTCAACACTGTAAGAGCCGGCGCAAGAGCAAACGGTAGGTTATCAGAAACGCCTTTTAGTCACGACTGCGATTTCTGGAAACTTCACATTGAAGGACTGCAGCCAATTGTAATGCCGAAGGAGATGGATAGTATTAATGTCATCGCAAGGCGAGTTAAACTGTATGCAAAAGGAAAAATTACATCTCCGCCAGAGACATATTCTGAAAGCAGGAGAACGACAAAATATGCGACAGCATTAGAGCACCGCAAACTATATCCAGGAAAAGATGTGGATGAATTTCTCAACAAAAATATCAAAGAAGTTTTTACATTCATGCTCATGGAAGACAATGGCGAAAGGTTAATGGCTGAATATATCAAATCAGGAATGTTTACCGATAAAGCCCTACAAAATCTGATAGAACATATTGAGAAATCTAACAATTTTTCTGATAACTCGCTAAAATACACCTCTCTGAAAGCTTACGCCCTTCAGGCGATAAAACGCCCACATGATATTTTTAAAATTTAATTTGTTTTGGAGCAGCCGCTGGCTGCTCTTTTTTCTTCGCCGGCAAAAATCCGCATATTAAATATGCAATCAAATTTGTCCAAGAAAGGAGCAAAAAGGAATGTTAAAAAAATACTCAAAGCCATATCCAACAATTGGAGAGATTGTCGCCGGCAAAGACTACGACTACGTTTCTTATCGTGGATACGATGAGAAAAGAAACTACCCGCCGGCAACTGGTAATAACACTGACGGCGAATTCTGCGGATGCTTTAAGGTTAAAAATGGAGAGATTATCCCGCTTGACGGTGATTCTTATGACGACAGCGAACCCGTCATTGCCACAGAAGAATGGACTATGCCAGATGAAGGTATTGGAGAAGGGCTGACCGTTATCGTAGCAATGGAATTTGTGCCGGCAAGAGAGCTGGATGGACATTTAAAAACTTATCGCAAAGAAAAGGAGAAAAAGATGCTTAAAGCTGTAGATATTAAATGGGATGTAACTGATGATGATATTGACGAATCAGATGATGAGGCCTGCGAAATTCTGGAATCACTTCCGACAGAAATGAACATTCCTGAAGGTATGACCGACCCGGATGAAATTTCTGACTGGTTATCTGATGAAACCGGATTTTGCCATGATGGTTTCCGTCTTGTAGACCAGGACGGAAATGACGCCGACCTTATCTGAAAGGAGAAAAAAAATGAGCGAAACTAAACCATTTCCCAAAAGAATTCAAGATATCCTGTACGGATTAGAGCTTCGGACCGGAAAAAGAAAAGTACAGACAAAAGAAGACTTAAAAAAATGTTTTCGGAAAGAATGTGTTAACGCCTATTCTGCAGAAGATGATGGCAAATCGAGGCTGTATCGCAGGGAAGACCTGACGCAATGGGCAAAAGAAGCCTTTGAACGCGGAGAAAAGTTCTTTTATGCTGAGCCGGTGAATCCAAATCATCCATATGGCAGGCTGCGTCTAACAGAACCGAATTATGTATATCGCCTGAATAGAGCTCTGACGAAAGAGGAGTTTGAGTCTGTATTTGAGGATATTTCGGATTAAAAACTTAAAAAACAAAATATAACATTCTGCATTGTACCGCCGGCTGATGCCGACGGTGTTTTTTTGCGTGCTTATATGCAATAAAAAAATTTGATAAAAAACCTTCAAACGTCAGAGGATGCAAAGGCAGCCTCTATTTTTTTCGCTAAAATCACCAAAACAAAAATTTTTCTGCATACTAGATATAAGAACTGGTAAAACCAAAAATGAGGAGTAAAAAAATGAGGAAAAAAAATGTAGATGATGGCCAGCTAAGCCTTTTTGAGCCTGCTGAAGAAAAAATCATTAAACAGGAATATTCAGATATTATGAAACAGTCATATATTGACTATGCAATGAGTGTAATTGTCGCAAGAGCGGTACCTGATATCCGTGACGGCCTGAAACCGGTGCAGCGGCGTATCCTGTATGATATGGGTGAAGAACTGGGGCTGGATTATAATAAACCTTACAGGAAATCGGCACGTATCGTTGGTGATACAATGGGTAAATTCCACCCGCACGGCGATTCATCCATCTATGACGCAATGGTTGTGATGGCGCAGGACTTTAAACGTGAAATCCCGCTTGTAGATGGTCACGGTAATTTCGGTTCAATTGAGGGTGACGGAGCTGCTGCACAGCGATATACAGAATCAAGGCTGCAGAAAATCACGCAGGAAAATTACCTGGCTGACCTTGACAAAAAAGTTGTTGACTATGTCCCTAACTATGACGAGACAGAAAAGGAGCCGGAGGTACTGCCAGTAAAAATACCAAACTTCTTAATCAACGGCTCTGAAGGTATCGCTGTCGGTATGACTACTTCAACACCGTCTCATAACCTGGTGGAAGTGTTGAAAGCGGAAGAATATTTGATTGATACCCCAGGTGCCAGCATTGAAGAGCTGATGGATTTTGTGAAAGGCCCGGATTTCCCTACTGGCGGCATTGTGGCAAACAGTAACGACCTTTTGGAAATTTACAAGACCGGAACAGGAAAAATCAGAGTACAGGGCAGGGTGATACATGAGAAGAACAGACAGATAAACCGCCTTGTTATTACTGAAATTCCGTACACAATGATTGGCGCCGGTATTGCAAATTTCTTAAATGACGTGGCAATGCTTGTGGATTCCAAACAGATTCCAGATATCGTGGATATTTCAAACCAGTCATCAAAAGAAGGCATTAAAATCGTTTTGGACTTAAAGAAGAACGTGTCTGAAGAAGACGCCGAAAAAATTAAGACTGTCCTGCTCAGTAAAACAAAACTGGAAGATACCTTTGGTGTCAACATGCTGGCTATCGCAAACGGACGCCCGGAGACACTTACCTTAAAATCTGCCCTGGAATATCACATCAGCTTCTTATTTGAAATCAATACACGCAAATATACAACAATGCTTGCAAAAGAAAACGAAAAGGCAGAAGTGCAGGAAGGTTTAATCAAGGCGATTGATGTTTTGGATGCCGTGATTGAGACAATCAGAGGTAGCAAGACAAAAACAGAAGCAAAAGAATGCTTAATGACGGGCAATGTTGACAATATAAAATACCGCATCGCGGAAGACAAGAAGATTGCAAAGACCTTTGACTTTACAGAATTGCAGGCGGACGCAATCCTGGATATGCGTCTTTCACGTCTGATTGGCCTGGAACTGGAAGCCTTAAAGAAAGAAAATGAAAAGACTAAAAAAAATATTGAAAAATATACAAAAATCCTGAGTGATAAAAAGTATATGAAAAAAGTAATCAAAGATGATTTGGAACATATCATCAAGGAATACGGACAGCCAAGAAAAACAAGCATTAAAAATATTGAGAAAGCAGTGATTAAAAAAGAAGCGCCGAAGGCTTTTAAAGAAGTTGTGCTGATGGATAAATTCGGGTATGTCAGGGCTGTGAGTGATACAGTTTATGAAAAGAATAAAGAAGCTGCAGACTCTGAGAGTAAATGGGTCATCCCGGTGATGAGTGACGATAAAGTGGTGTTCATTACAGAAAACGGAATGATGCATACTGTGCCGGCGAACAAGATTCCATTTGGCAAGTTCAGAGACAAAAGTATTCCGGTTGATAATGTTTCAACGCTGGATACTACGACAGACCTTATTCTGTATGCTGAAGCGATGAAGGATATGGCATGCGAAAAGGTTGTCAATAATTATATTATGGTAACTAATTTTGGCGGTGTAAAGAAGCTTCCTGGTATTGAATTTAACGTGAAATCAAAAAATACCAAATACATCAAGCTGAAAGATGGCGAAGTTTGCACGAATTTTGTGAAAGTAGAAAAAAGTGAGCCTGAAATCGTGCTTGTAAGTGAGGCCGGAAGGTTCCTGCGGTTTTCCGCAGCAGACATTCCAGAGAAAAAACGAGGCGCGGGAACGGTTGCCGGTATAGCAATGAAGGACGGCGAAAAACTGAGTGATGTGTTCTTTGTATGGCCGGAAGATATAAAAAAGGCGGCTGGAGCTGGAAGCGATGAGGTGCCGGCAGGAGAGAGCATTAACGAAAAGAATGCTGGTAAAGATGCTGCCGGAAGTGTAAGCCTGATGCCGGAAGCAATGCTGGCAGGCGGGGAAGAAATACCTGTAGATAAAACGGTGGCAGCGAAAGATGACGTCATGCCAGCTGAAGAGCAGCAGCCGGCTGAGTTGATTTTAACCTTAAAGAACAAAAAGCAGATTCCGTTTTCTAAACTGGCGAAAGCAAAAAGGGGAGGAAAAGGAACGCTTAAGAAAATATGAGAAAAAAAAGAAGAGGTGCGTTATGCATCTCTTCTTTTTTTTGCGGTGAACGATTTTCCTGACATTAAGAAAATCGGGTGCTCATCTAACGAAAAGCCACTCTACAATATTAAGCAATCGGTCACTCCCACCCATTTCCATCAAACTCGCCGTCAAATTCTCCATTCTTAGATGCTTCAATTACTACATCCCTTTCATCTGGTGTTAATTCAGCAAAAAAGTTAAAAATACGAAGCATAGCCTTAAAACTGATTTGCTCGGCGCGAAGAACACTGTGAGTTTCCTCAACTACATCTTTCGCTCCAATCTGGCGCTGCACAGATTCAATGATTGCCTGATATGCCTTGCAGAGATTGTCTGGCTCACCGTTCAGGTAGTCCAGGCGTTCTTTTAGCTCTCCGCGAAGATATCTGATAGCAGCTTTCTTTTCCTGTCTTTCTGTCTGTGTTAAACATTTTTTCATAGTACGTTCTCCATTCTTGTTTGTGAAATATTTTCATATCTAATATGCTGAAAAACAAAACAACAAAAAAGAGCCGTGAAAACGGCTCAAGTTGTGACTGATGTTCAAAGCCAAGCAACGACTTTGCTGGCAAGTTAATACCATCCATGGCCATTAAACGCATTGTTCTTATAAGCCTCAATCACTGTATCTCTTTCTTCTGGTGTCAGGTCAGAAAAGAAATTAAATGCACGGATTAACGTCTCAAATCCGATTTTCTCGTTATTAAGAAAGTCGTGAGTTTCTTTGACGATATCTCGTGCTTCAACCTGGTGCTGCATTGATTCAATAATCGCCTGATATGCCTTGCAAAGATTGTCTGGCTCGCCGTTCAGGTAGTCCAACCGTTCTTTCAGTTCTCCTCGCAGATATTTGATAGCAGTTTTCTTTTCCTGTCTTTCTGACTGCGTTAAACATTTTTCCATATTAATTTCTCCTTTCGTGCTTGCGAAATGTTTTCATATCTAATATGCCGGAAAACAAGACAGCAAAAAAGAGCCGTAAAAACGGCTCAAATTATGGTTAAGAAGTTAATCTTCCTCGGTATCGCAATATGGCATGACATATTCCTCTACACCAAAACAGCTGATGTCATACTCCGGATACATCTTAAACAACTTATTCATAGCTTTCTTTTTGGATTTTGCATAAATTCTGTCGTAAATGATTTCACCTTTTACGTCAATCCAGTTATCCTCGTCACCCATAGCTTCCTCTTTCCATTCGGAAATATCATCCTTTGGCCCATCTGATACCGACGGCAGGCATGCCTGCGCGTCTCTGGTGTCGGCTGTGATGAGATAGCATTTCTTCGGCTTCAGCATTTTAACTGCAATATCGCAAGCCTGGTAAAGCAAATCCGGGTAGCCCTCAAGGATATTCAGACGATATTCCATCTGCTTCTTAAGGAGTTTAGCTGCAGCTTTATTTTTGCTACGTGTAGTATCGTCATCCGGCGCGATATATACTTCAATACCAAAGCTGTCAATATCATGCTGCGGGCATTTTTTAATAAACGCTTGCACGGCCTCCTTCTTGGAATTAGCATAAATTCGGTCGTATATAATACTTCCGCTTACATCAGACCAGATGCCTTCTTCGTCCAGTTCTTCAACATCCTCATCTTCCCATTCGTCTTCATCTGACGGTGGAATGCAAGCCGGCTCCAGATAAGCCTGCGCATCTCTTGTTTCAACGGTAAAAACATAGCACTTCTTTTTTGGCGCCATAGCCTCAAGTGCTGCCTGGTATGCCTGACAAAGTGCGTCAGGCTGGCCTCCAAGGTGTTTCAGCAGGGAATCAAGTCCCTTCTTCAGATATTTTTCTGCGAATTCTTTTGTCATTTTGCTCATAATATAAGCTCCTTTCTTGTTTGAAAAATTTTGTTATCAGATATAAAATGCAGAAAAATATGTAAAAGAAAATCCGCAAAAATTGCTGTATGAAAGAAAAATCAAGCATATTAAGTATAAGAAAAAATATGAAAGGGTTTGAAAAAATGGCAAAACCGAGACCGGCAAAAGAAGAAGAGGTTAAATATGCATACGAATATGCTGCAGAAAAGAATATCAACATAAATAACTGTGAAATAAGAATCAGCGGTGCTGGAAATATTGTATGCAGAGATAAAACAACAAGCCAGGATATCTTAATGATTCCAAAAGCATTCATCCCAATGACAATTCAATTGCAGGCAGTATCTCAGGCTCCAAAGAAAACAAAGGCTGAAAAGAAAATAGAAAAAGCGGAGAAACGGAGACAGATTGAAGAACAGAAAAGACTTGAACGGCAACATGCAAGAGAATTACAAGCAAAGCTGCAAAAGGAATTGGCAAAAAATCTAAAAACGGCAACAGAAAATATCAATAATAACAAGAAGTCTACCAAATGCAATCAATTCATTGGAAATGTAGACGCTTGTAATATAATTAATGCTCTTGGAAATAGCGTATCAGCGGAAATACACATCCGGCTTGAAGTAATCAGAAAAAGAAGTACAATTGGTAAACTGGCTGACGCTATACGCAAAATTGACTGCAAAAATGTTGATGCAGAATGTTCCATTGAAGGGCTTGAAAGCAAAATCATATCATCCGTAAAACGGCCTGTTCACGACATAACATTATGCCATAATGGAACATTACATATTTTTGATGCCACCTGTAAATACCTCAAAAAACAAAAAGATATTAAGGTAGATGAAGATTTGTTATATCCATTAACAGCTGAATACAAAGAAATCTTCATGTTTGTTAACAGACTGTGTTCAAGAGGACATAAGAAACCAGAATATGCAATTGGGAATTTTTCAAATGAAAAATATAATAATGGCATTATCACATTTACATTTAAAAATTGTAAATTCATATACAATATTAGCTCCGATTCCGTAGAATTCGAGCCAGAGCAAAAAGATGAGTTGTTAGTTCGTTCAGAACGACTAAACAAACAAAAAAGAAATATAAAAATATGCAAAAAAGCATGTGAAGCACTAAAAACTGAATATGGCTTATGCTGTAGGATAAAAAAGGGCAAGCTTGTCATTAAAGGAAATAGGTGTCTTGGAGCATTGACAATTTCTTCAGAAAATAAAATCATATCTGCTGATATTAAAAAATGGTGTAAAGAAAGCCGGAAAAATTTCGAAGAAGAAGAAAAGAGAAAAAAAGAAGAAAAATATGATAAAATCCGTATACTGAAATCATACAACAACCTGCTTTGTATTGACGCTCTCAGGGTTATTGCTAAGAATGAACGCTATATCACAGAAACGGCAGTAGTTAAGAACTTGAGAGGCATGACTCAGACATTAAGTTCAAATGTTGAAGACATAGAAAACAGCGGCAAATATGAAATATTGACAAATGAAGAAGTTGAATCCGCAGTGCGTCAGCTTTTAAGAGACAAACTAATTTACGAAAAAGACCTCAAGGGAACATATGGTCACTTTGATATTTTAAAGTTAGAAGATAAAGCAAGCGAAACAGCGGCACCTTCAGTAAAAGATAAGATTGTTGTAGATAAAAAAGTCCCAGGTTTGGACTTGGAAAATGCAACTGTCAATCCGAATGGAGGATATG
>ENA-OVGQ01002817-OVGQ01002817.1-human-gut-metagenome-genome-assembly--contig:-NODE-2817-length-14981-cov-4.208495_pt1 | contig 14981 bp, 15 predicted proteins | sample MGYA00237774_ERZ505427 | MGnify/ENA primary metagenome ERZ505427 (study PRJEB26158, sample SAMN06016404) | human gut metagenome | biome: human gut; feature: ankylosing spondylitis patient; material... | reverse complement strand
CATTTTGATTGGATTCCTTGCTGGAAAGCGCCTTCACCCTCCATGGCCCCTGCCATTTCTTTCGGCCCTTCTATTTTTCCTTGGAACCCGAATGGTATCCGATGATTTGCCTTTGAGCATCATGTTTGCGATGTCATATCTCTCCCTTGGATGTGCAGCGGTTTCATTTGCTCTTCTCAAAGGGTCTTTGCTGCGTCGAGCGTCTGTCTGTGCATCCGGAGCTCTTTCTGCCGTTGCAATGTTGGCCTATCTGATTCTTCTTTATACGGAGATTTTTCCTGCTGCGGTTGTCTGCGCTCTCATATTTGCAGTTTCGCTCCTTCTGTCATCATATCTCTATTTGACCGAGGCACTTTGACTTCATAAAGCCGGCGCGGAAATCTTCCGCGCGAAGCGTTCGAAGCCGAATCTTATCAACACTCTCCTGTGCAAACAATGTCTCACTGAGGTGACGGAATTCAAGTGATTTTACGGTATAATGGTACATAAACTCTATCTGAGCTCCATCCTCGACCTTTGCGACCGGCGCATCGTGTCCTATGTGCTCAGCAAACGCAATAACAATCCACTGGTTTACAAAACCTTTGATAATGCCGTGAAAGCCAATCCAGACGCGCACCCCCTGTTCCATAGCGACAGAGGGTTCCAGTATACCAACCGGACATTTCACCACAAGTTCGTGCAGGCAGGAATGATGCAGAGCATGTCCCGCGCGGCGCACTGCATTGATAACGGTCCCATGGCGGGCTTCTGGGCCATTTAACATGTACAGGCCTGCACTTTCTCTAACTTTGTTCCGTAAAATTGACAATAAGGCATATTTCTCTATTATCCCGGTCAACAGTCAAGCGCTGTTGGCTGTTATTTTGCGGCAAGGCAAAGGTTGTGTATTCCCGTCGTAAGCGTCAAGTGTAGCGGCGGATTGAAGGTTACCCGCGAAAATGAGAGAATACCACCGTATAGAACGTAGAGTCCACGCGCTATGCGTGGACTCTACGCAAAAAACGGAGGTAGATCACAATGGGAGAACTTCGGCAGTTAAATGAGCAGAACAAACTGGCGATATGGGCCGAACGGGTCACAGAATGTAGAAACAGTGGGCAGAGCGTACTGGCATGGTGCAAAGAGCATGGTATCTGTAGTCAAACATATTACAAGTGGCAAAAACGGCTGTTTACCATGGCGGAGGCACAGCATGAAGTCCAGTTTGCAGAAGTAACGCCAATTACAGAAACACCGTTAAGCCACCAAGCAGCAATCTCAATTCACATTGCCGGAACTACTGTGGATATCCATTCGGGCGCAGACACGGCAACCGTAGAAATGATACTTCGGATTTTGAAGACATGCTGAACGATTTTACCGGGGCCGACAAGGTCTACATCGCCTGCGGCTATACCGATCTGCGCAAAGGAATAGACGGTCTGGCCAGGATGGTCCAACAGCAGTTTCAGCTGGATCCATTCACTAACACGCTGTTTCTGTTCTGTGGGAGGCGGAGAGACCGCATCAAGGGCCTGTACTGGGAAAAGGACGGCTTCATTCTTCTGTACAAACGCCTGGAGCAGGGTGCGTACCAGTGGCCGAGAAGTGAATCCGAGGTAAAGACGCTAACGCCGCAGCAGTACCGCTGGCTCATGGAGGGACTGAAAATCGAACAGCCGAAGGCGCATCGTCCGGTAACAGGATTGACCGTGCTCTGAGACAAGAAAAATTGCATGAAAGCATTGAAAACACTGGATTTTTTGATGTTTTTGTGGTATTATTTTCTTATGGAAAAGAGAACGGATTTAGAAACAAGTAACACGGAAATGGTGACTATTTCCCGTGCGGAATATGAGGCTATGCAGGCAAGATTGTCTGGGCTGGAGGAACAGCTCCGAAGCAAAACCGAGGAGTTGGCTGAGACGCTTTTGAAGAATCAGTGGCTGTTAGAGAATCTGAAACTGACAAAGAAAAAGCTGTTCGGCGAATCCTCTGAACAGTTGGACCAGATGGTTATAGAGAAATTCGGCCATCTGTTCAACGAAGCCGAGGGCTGGGATGCCAGCAGCTATGAAAAGGAGACCAAGGTAGGCCACACCGTTCAAATGATACACCAAGCGATCAATGATTTCACCGCCAAGAACCGTTTTTTCAATAATTCCGTGGCAATCCTCAGGCTTGACATGGATATATAGGATACCCATGGGCTCAATATGGACCAGTGGCCCCATTTCGCAGAAACCGTGACAGCCGCTCATCTTCACATGGAGGCTTTTTTCCTCCTCATTATCGTGCTTCAGTCCCACATAAATGGGCAGCGCGCGAGCCTCACACTCGGCCTTGATATTCTCTCATAGATCTTCATGGATCCGCCAGCAATGCAGCCTGTACCGGCGCAGATCAACACAGAGGGCACCTGTTCACTCTGCTTCAGCGCGTTTTGGCATTAGCCTGAAACGCGTGGAAGCTATCCCGGTTCATTTTTCTTTTGGTCATTGCGCTCTCTCCTCCTTTCGGATCTGCTCCAGCAGCGCAAGGGCGGCGTCAGGAGTCATCTTAGCATGAGCCTCACCATCAATGGTCATAATAGGAGCCGAACCGCAGGCACCCAAACAAGCCACCGTCTCCAAGGTGAACATGCCGTCATCAGAGGTTTTCTTCTTGCCGGTCGGGTTCAGATAGTCCCGGATAGTTTCGTAGATTGGGCCGGATTTGCGAACATGGCAAGCAGTACCTGCGCAGACTTTAATGATGTGTTTTCCCTTAGCTTCCAGAGAGAAGTTTTCATAGAAAGTGGCTACACTGTATACCTTGGCTGTACTGATCCCCAGCTTCTCTGCCACCATTGTCAGCGCAGCCTCACTGAGGTAATTGTACTCTGCCTGAATTTCCTGCAGAATAGCAATGAGATTGGATTGCTTATATTCATAAGACTCAATGATCTGGATTGCTTTCGTTAAGTCACTCATGCAGTCTCCTCTTTAAGTATTGTTCATCTGGTATTTACGCTAAATAATATTCGTTGCTCTTTGGCTCGGTAAAATTCTGTTTCAGCATTGCCCGGTGGGATAAAAATGCCGGATCATCAAAATACTTTGCACCGGTGGGACAATGGCGGATACATGCTTGACATTTGATGCATATGCCCTCTACCTGAGTAACATCCTCAGGATCGATAGACCCCATAGGGCAAAGGCGGGCGCAGGTCCCACAATTTACACATTTACTTGGATCGGTCTTTGGATGTGCTTTCAGGAACTTAGCAGGCTGTCCTTGCTCATCCTTAGGTACATAATAGGGCGCTGCGGCATCACCGGGCACTTGCAGGTCGGCAAACGGACTTCCATCCCGAAGTCTTTCTGCCACCCGCCTCGCAATGTCCTTCACAAAACCAAGGTCCTCCTGATTTGGGCGGCCAGTTGCCAACGCTTCCGCAAACGCATGCTGGCCCACACATGCTGTGGCACAAACAGTCCGGAATCCGTCAGTCTGCAGGATGGCAGTCAGTTCAGCCAAGGAGTTATCATAACTGCGATTTCCAAAGAGGACAACTGCCACTGCCACCGCGCCATTGCCAACCAAATTGGTCTGGAAAGTCGGCATCAGCTTATTAGGAAGCTTGCCCGCATAAGTGGGAGCCCCCACTACAACCACCTCATCAGGATCACACGTATGAACGATCTCCCGTTCCTGAGGCGTATTGAAGGACACACTGTCAAAAGGCACAGACAATGCCTCGGCCAAAGTTTTAGCAAGTGTTTCCACCACTTTCTGCGTGGTACCAGTCGCACTGTAATAAATCGTCCGAACTCTCTTGATATTCATGGAACTTCCCCCTCACTTTTTATGAACTTTTCTGTTGCGGAACACAGTAGAGAATACTGCCCATTTTTCGAAGAGAACCCCGAAAAATGGGCAGTAATAACACTTTTGTTATTCGATGACCATCAGGACCTGGCCGCTCTTGACCTTATCGTTGACAGAAACCTTGATTTCCTTCACAGTGCCCTCAGCGGGAGAGGCGATCGGCTGCTCCATCTTCATGGCCTCCATAACGCCAACTACGGTCTTGACCTTCACTTCGTCACCAACCTTAACATTGATAGCGGTAATCATGCCGGGGATTCTTGCTTTAATTTCCATAATGAAACTCCTTTCAAATTTTGACACTCGCAGATTAAATCAACCAATCATATGGATGGTACTAACAAAGATACCTGCTGCAATGGCGGAAGTAATCACGCCAAAAATATTGGCGCCCATGGCCACTGGAATGATCATAGCAAATGGATTTTCCTCCATAGCAGCATGCTGGGCCAGCTTTGCAGTGGACGGCACACAGGACACACCCGCGATACCGATAACCGGGTTGAAATCCTCCCTTTTGCGCTTGTGATACCAATACATGAGCCAGCCTCCCGCCAAGCCGCCCACAGCGGATATGGCCAGAGCCAAGATACCCAATACCAAAATCACCAGCACGGTAGGGTTCAGAATCGTAGATGCTTCACACAGAACGCCCAAGACCACGCCCAGAAAGAAGGTCGCAAAATAAGACAACCCCTCTTCCAGCAGCTCCGTATAACGGTTGATCTTCGCTTCCTTCACAGCCATTCCTATGAAGAAGGAGAAAATCAGAGGAGATGCTACAGGCAGCAACAAGCACAGAACGAAGTTGGTCACTACAATAAAGATGAACTTAGACTTCTGAGAGACATCGGGCACCTCCACATACATATCTATCCCGCGATATTTCTTAGGAACCATCGCTTTTATGATAAAGGGATATCCTCCATAAGTCAAACTGAGATACAGGTATGCAATGATGGAAATTGGAACAAACAGTTCCGGTGCCAACATCAAGGAGGTAAAGAGCACCATAGGCCCGTCAGCGCCGCCGATGGTACCAATAGCCGCCGCAGCCTCAGGAGCCAAGCCAAAGCCCAGAACACCGATCACTAGTGTCACAAACGTTCCCAGTTCTGATAGGATGGCAATCACCATGGAACTCCAAGGCTTTGCCAGCAGATAACTGATCTCACTGCGAGCTCCGATGCCCATAAACACTAAGCATGCGATCAGGCCATTGGAGAAGGTCAAATTGTAGATCGGCTGCAGAAAGTTTATCTGCATAATGTCTACCAGCTCTCCAGCGTCAGACACGAGCGGATTGACAAACATATTGCCCACTACGCCGTTTGCCAAAAACAGCATACCTGCATTGACTGCCATCATTGCAATGCCCATAGGGACCATGATCAGAGGTTCCAGCGTTCCCTTAAATCCAAAATAAGCCAAAATAAAACCCAGAACGATCAACGCCACTCGAGCAACTGCAATAACAGGCTCTACAGCAAAAAATGTGCTGATTCCGGGGAATAACTGAATAAGTAAATCCATTAGGTCTCTTCCTCCTCTGAGGATGTAAATACTTTATTGATCAAAACAATAATTGCTCCGACACCCAAAGATATCACTGCTGTCATTCCATAGGCCATCAGCGCATAGGTCACTACATTCATGGGTATTACACCTCTTCCTCCGCCGCATACAGCTTGTTGAAGTCGGCGATCACGCGAGGCAGCATCATCTGATGATGGGGGCAAATACTGATAGGATTCTGGTATGCCGCATCGGTAAAGGCCAGCAGATAATCACGCAGATTCTTCAGTGCGACCACCTCATCCACCAAGCCGGCCTCCGCGCAATACTGAGGACGAGACTTGTCGGCATAGTGTGCTATCATGTCGTTCATCTTGTCAATGGTGGGCTGCAGATCCTTACCGGCAGCTTGATCCTTCACCAAACGGCGGGCATACATAGCAGCAGCCGCAGTCTCGCCGTGCATGACGTAGATTTCCGTTGCCACAGTACCCAGAGAAAATGCGTTCGTATCGTTGCCCTGAGGACCGCCCAGCACATAATGTGCGGCAGCGCTGCCCTTACGGAGCGTGATCTCCAACATCGGCAGGTCAGAATTCTGGATAGAATAGATTTGACTTTGACCCAGTCCAAGCAGTTCAGCCACCTCAGCCTCATTGCCTACATCGATTCCGGAGGTATCCTGCAACCAAACCATGGGAACACGGTCACGGGCGCACAAGGTTACAAACTCATTCATCTTAACGAGTCCCTGACGATACAGCTTGCCGCCGACGCCGAAAGCCTCCTCACGGTACTCAGGATAATCCATAAAGAAGCCCTGTGCGTTGGCCACCACGCCAACCAGCAGACCGTTCAGCTTGGCAAGACCAGCGATGATCTCAGGACCGTAGTCTTTCTTATACTCCATGAACTCAGAATCATCCACCAAGCGGGCAATGATCTCGCGCATATCATAAGTACGGCGGGGATTTGCAGAGAACAGAGAATACAAATCTTCAGCAGGATATGCAGGCTCCTTGGGCTTGTCCACTCGGAAAAATTCCAGATCATAGGCAGGCAGATACCCCACATACTTGCGGATCGCCTCCAGCATGGCATCTTCGTTTTCATAAACTTCGCGCATAAAGCCAGTCACATCGTGATGGATGGAAGTGGTGCCGGGAACGCTGGCTCGAATAGCTTTCTGTGCCTCGATCAGCTCCTTGGCGGACTCCGTATTCACCTGACCATTGCGAGACATACCACCCACAATGCCAGTACCGCCCACCGCCATGTTGGCATCCTTATGAGCCAAGATGATGGTGGGGCTGATGGCATGGTAAGCGCCGCCAGCGGGGTTGGTGCCATAAAGGCCGACAATAACGGGTACACCCAACTGATTCAGTTCCGCATTGCGGTAGAAAGATGTACCGCCGCCGCGACGATTTGGATACACCTTCTCCTGCTCATCAAACTTTACACCGGAGCAGTTGAGCAGATATACAACAGGAATGTGCAGGCGTTTGGCCGTATCAGCAGCACGCAGCAAATTCTCCGCCTGACCCGGAACCCATGCGCCAGCCATCTTCTTGTTATCAAATGCAATGATAACCGCCCACTTGCCACCAATGCGGCCAAGGCCCTTGACTATATTGGTAGAGCCGTTGGCATTGTTCTGGGGGTTAAACAGGCTATTCAGAGGGCGCCAAGTGCCTTCATCCACCAGCTTGCTGATCCGCTGCATAGCGCTTAGCTGACCGCTTTCATTGAGAGCCTCAGTTGCCTTCCCGCTCTCCAGCACTTCTTCAATGCGGCGCGCGATCTCTGCTTCTGCATCTTTCAGAACTTTTTCGTTCTCTGCGTCATATGCAAATGCTGCATCACCGATTTTCTCCATGTTCTGGAAATAGCGGGGCATAGAATACTCGTTCATCAGATAAATCCTCTCTTTCTTAACGGTTTTCAGAAAACAATTCTACAATCTGAACGAATCACTCTTTTCCAATATAAAGTCTACTCGGATCAATTTGATTTCGAAGAATTTCGAGACACTCCGGCTCCGGAGGAATTGACTCTACAGCTCGTGAGACATCAATCTCAAACCCTGTGTTATCCTGAATATCTTGCACGGTAACACCCGGGAAATATTCAGCGACATACATACGCTTTGTCTCGTCATCAAACTTCATCAACCCTAAATTTGTAATGACGACCTGGGGGCCTCGATCAGGTGGAAGCCCTTTTTCCCGGCGCCCATCAGGTCCATTTATCCAACCTGGGCTGGTCAAGTAATCCACCTTTTCTACAAAACGGCGCTTTTGGTGTTGCATCATCAAAACCGTATTAACATAGGTGGCAATGCCGTTTGCCCCACCACTTCCGGAAAAACGCGCAGCCGGATGATGATAGTCTCCAATAGACGTCGAATTTAGATTTCCATATGGATCAATCTGTGCACCGCCTAAAAAGCCAAGATCCATTACGCTTTTCCGCAAGTTATTGTTTTGCATTCCAAAATATCGGAAGGTCTCACCCAACGTAGAAGCGCCATGGGAAAAACGCAGGTCCGCAACACTAGTAGGAGCTTCTACTGGACATCCGTCCACCATACCGCTCTCTACAAGCAGGCAGCAATTCGGTGCATAAGTACGCTTTGCGAGAGAAGCCCCCACCAGAGGCAACCCGGTTCCAACAATCACACGCTGACCATCCTTGATTTGACGTGCAATCATAATGACCTGCATTTCCTTGTTGGTATAATTCATATCCCCGCCTCCTTTCAGTGCTCGTGCGAAACAGCGAAATTCATGCCACGGCATACACGCAGATCCATCAGGCGTTTAACGCCAATCTTATCCAAATAAGCAAAGTGATCTGCCGGAACATAAACCCACTCATTCAGGAAAGCGTCGTACAGGTCATCCTCTTTACTGACCTTATCATAATACTTCAAATAGTCACGGTCGTAATCATAATAATTATAGACCTGGGAGGGATGTGCTCCATAAGGAGCAAGAACAATTGCATCCGGAATAATACAGGAAATCTGGTTTGCGCCGGGTTCCCGCCGAATTTCCTCATCAGTTACAATTTCTTCGCAGCTGACAATGACGTGTCTAGCTCCCAAAGCCATATCTAAATCATTGAAAATAGCACCTTCGATTCGACAGGTTCCGTCTGGAGACGCCTTTTGAACATGAATCAGCGCTACATCAATATCTGGAACAGGAATGTAACACAGCTGATCCCCTGGATGAAATGGATTTTCGAGAACTTTACATTTTTGAGGGGGGAGTTTCGGATTCTGTGCACGGACCTCTTCGCTAATACCAACTTGGTCTACCAAGTCAGAGCCAAGCATATGCTTAACAGCAATAAACGGGAAACCCAAAGCTGCCGCATGATACAAAGCCGCATGAATATCCAAGGAGTAATCCTCAAAGAGGATCTTTCCTTCTTCTACATATTTCCGATAGCGCCTGGAAACATTTGTGTAGCCAGAGTTTGCACAATAAGAGTTAATATAGGCTGCACAGCAGTTTGCTCCGATCAGCATATCGGCATCACCACCGGAAGCAGCCCCATGCAGATATAAATTTTTCTTTTTCTGACGAATAATTTCACGGACCAATGCGTACGGCTTCCGATTCGTTGTACAGCCGCCGATAGAGATACTTTCGCCGTCGTGAATAAAGGACGATACAGCCGCTTCAAGAGACATAATCTTACTCATGGCAGGCAAATTCCCTCCTTTTCCTGTTAACAACCTCGGAAATGTGGCTCACGCTTTTCAAGGAAAGAGGATGTTGCTTCTGTTTTATCCTCAGTTGCCCATAATTTTCCGATGCACTCAGCCTCAAAGTCAATTCTATCCAATCTGTTTTTTTCAGCCTCAATCATGCATTGCTTTGCATACTGGATAGCCAAAGGAGACTTTGCGGCAATCTCCTGCGCCAGTTGTCGCGCCCGAGGCATAAGTTCTTCACGCGGAAGAATTTCATCCACAAAGCCGATTCGCAAGGCCTCTTCCGCAGTAATCCTCTCGCCGGTGTAGACCATCTTTCTTGCAGTTCCATTAAAGCAGCGAGCTGAAAAGTGCTGTGTTAAGCCCAGAATCCCCATGTTAATCTCACCCAAATTAAACTTTGCTTCCGGCACAGAAATTCGAATGTCGGCGCATATGGCCAACCCCACTCCGCCTCCAAAAGCAGAGCCATTGAGTGCACAGATGACAGGCTTTGGGAAATTATAAAGGTAAGCCCGCACATTATTGTTACGCTCTGTATAAAGAGGTCCACTTTCACCATCCAAAGCGATAAACTCTTTTACATCGGAGCCTCCTACAAAGAGTTTCTCCCCTTCGGCTGTCAAGATAACCACTCGGATATCCTTCATCTTACTAATTTTATACAGAGCCTCATACAACTCTCCATAGTCATCCGAACCCATGGCATTAACTGGAGGCTTACTGATAGTAATGGTTGCAAGGCCAATCTCGTTTTCCAGGTCAACTGTAATTGTATCGAATTTCATTTGATGTCTCCTCTCATACCTTTGTTCTCTGCGCGCTCTTTTTCTTTCTCAATTGGAGTAACAGCACAACAGCGAACAGAACGATTCCAATAACATCAGTTATAGATTCCGGATAAAGCATGCAAAAACCGCCGATTAACAACAGCGAGCATTCAGTTAAAGAGGCTTTTTGGAGGAAGTACCGTTGGGTTCCACCAGAAATAGCAATTACGCCAATCACACTGGTCACTAGAGCTGAAATCAGCGTGATAAGCTGTACATCTTGAAGAATCAGCACCGGCTGATAAACAAACATAAACGGCAGTACAAAGAGGACTACGCTCATTTTGCAGGAGGTAACTGCAACATTTAAAGGCTTGGATTTGGAAATTCCAGCAGCAACATAAGAGGCCAAGGCAACGGGGGGCGTAATATTAGAGAGCACACCGTAATACATCACAAACAGATGCGCCGCAATGGCAGGAACACCAAGTTTAATAATAGCAGGTGCAGCCAGAACTGCCAGAATAATGTAGCACGCAGTAACCGGAAGACCCATGCCGAGGATAATACAGGCAATTGCAGTGTATACCAGCAGCAGGAACAACGAACCACCAGCCAAATCCACTAATGCACTAGAAAGCGTCAGTCCAAGGCCAGTCAAAGAGATCACTCCAACAATAATTCCAGCACAGGCACAGGCTGCCACTATGGAAATCGCCTGACGAGAACCATCGATCAAAATGTCCAGAAACATCTTTGCAAAGCCGTGGATGTCTTTTTCCTTGCCAATCTTTTGTATCGCATACAAAACCACCATGGAGACAAATCCCCAGAATGCCGCACGCTGTGCAGAGGTCTTTGCGATGCAGATAAAATAAATCAGTGTCAGCATGGGAATAATATACAGATAGCCGACCTTCATGACATCCTTAAATTTGGGCAACTGTTCCTTCGGCATTCCAACCAAACCTTGGCGCCCGGCAATAAAGTCAACAGAGAACAGAATTGCCATATAGTAGAGTGTTGCCGGCAGTGCAGCAGCAAGAATAATCGTGGAGTACGGCAAGCTCAAATTTTCTGCCATAATGAAAGCTGCAGCACCCATCACAGGAGGCATAATAAGTCCACCACTGGCAGAAACAGCTTCAATAGCGCCTGCATCATCAGCACTATAACCAGTTTGCTTCATCAGCGGAATGGCGATCGAACCCACGCCTGCCACATTTGCCACGGCGCTTCCGGAAATCATGCCCATCAGGCCGCTGCCAACAACGGCAACCTTTGCAGTGCCTCCACGATAACGGCCGCAAACACTGTATGCCAACTGCAGGAAGAACTCACCGCCGCCGGTTTTTTCCAACGCTGCGCCAAAGAGGACGAACAAAAACACCGTTGTGGCACTGGCACCGATAGTTGTACCAAATACACCTTCCGTGGTGAGGAAAAGATGTGTTGAGAGCCATTCCAAATCAATTACCCGGTGCCGCAAAAATCCAGGCAGATTCCCCAGCATTGCATACACAATAAAGATAACTGCAATGATAGGCATTGCTGCGCCAAGAGATCGACGACACGCCTCCAACACAAGCAGAACCGCCACGCAACTGACAACGACATCCATTGTCGAAGGATTACCGCCACGGTACGCCAATGCTTCCAGCTGTGTAATAAAGTAGGTGCAGCAAAGAATGATACCAGCAGTAAGCAGAAAATCTACAACAAACATCAACTTGCTCGACAAAAGGTCCGGTTTACCGTCTTTCTTTTTGAAAAACGGGTAAACCATAAACGCCATACCAAGTCCAAGTGCCACGTGAGTTGCACGCAATGTCTGTGTAGCTATGGGCCACAAGCCGCCGTACAATTGGACAACGGCCAAGATGAGTCCCAGCACTGCAGCGATTTTAATGCGCCACTTTTGGGCCATACGAGTTGCTCCTTTCTGTGTAGACGAGCTGAAACTATAACCTCCCCGATTTCCATTTGATGTCTATGTACTCACAAAACATATGCTGGAAAAACAAGAGAGCATGTTCTTTCGCTTCACTCAGATATTAAGTCAATGGGTTTTCGATGGTGATTCCATGGTCTGCAAACCACTTTACAGCGCCGGGATGCGGAGTGATCGTGCAACCCTCTGCCAATCCGCCCTCCAGCGTATATTCAGCACCAGATGTAGAAATTTCTTCCAGTTCACTGCTATGCTGGTAAATTGTTTCCAGAATAGCATAAACCGCATCATCAGATACATCTTCATTTACTGTGTAGGCCGTGATAAAGCCAGATGTCAGAACATCTTCTGTCTGACCCTTATAGGTACCCGCAGGAATCGTGACATATTTCATAGCAGCAGCCAGAGACGGATTGACCTTTTCCATTTCCTCAATAGAGTCTTGCGGAATGGAGAGTATCCGCACGTCCATGCTCTGAGATAGATTCAGCAGACCAGATACCAAGATGCCGCCAGAGTAAACCGCTGCATCGGCAGTGCCGTCCTGCAGTGCCTCAGTCCCCTGATCCTGATTAACAGAAATAATCTCAATATCATCTAAAGTGACACCGCCAAGCTGAATCAAGCCATTGCCAACAATGTGACGGACGCCGCTTCCCACTACGCCAATCGCAACGCGTTTACCTTTCAGATCTGCGATAGAGTGAATATCCGAATTTGCAGGGACAGCTATCTGACCAATGGAGTAGTGGCCACCACACAGCCAACGAAGGTTTTCATACTTTTCACCTTCAAACAAGTCACGCCCCATGACGGCATCATAATCCGCCGGAGGCTGGGTCATTCCAATGTCAAGCCGGCCAGCGCCAGTCAAACGCATATTTTCAACAGTACCATTAGTTGAAGAAGCAGTCATGTTGATATTGGTATATTTTGTTACAAGATTTGCAATACCGCTGCCAAGGACATACCACGTTCCGCCGGCGCCGGCGGTACCCATGACAAGATTCGCAGATGGGCTGTCAATTTTTTCAACAGCATCAGAAGAAGTGCTTCCACTTTCAGGGGGCGTAGTTGTTTTTTCACCCCCGCAAGCGGCCAGAGCCATCAACATTGCCATAGACAAAAGCAGGGCACAAGCTCTTTTCATCTTTTTCATCATAGGACCTCCTGTTTTTTAATTAAATTGGTATTCTGCGGCCGTTCAGAAATACCCTATCTTACAACCCGCAAAATGCGAGTTATAATACACCGATGTTCGGAAAATGTATCCAATCATTCTGATTTGGGAGTGGTTTTCCAAGATCAAGCAAACTTGACAGTTATCAATAAGTGAAATATAATTATCGTATGTTGCGTTCTTGTAAACACACTCTGACAATAACAGATTTTTTATACAGATGGCTACAGTACGATAATATCATATAATTTTCCTAAAAATAATTACATATAATTTGTTCTATTGTTCGAAATAAACAAACGATACTTGCGTTGTGTTCAAGCGCTGGCTCCCCTTCCTCACTTTTAATGGTGAGCCGACAATGGATTTAGCGCCCCTTCCGCGGATAGCAATACTTCCACAATCTTTCTGTGATGGCAAATGCAAAATTGACTGCAGCGAATCGGGCTACGCTATATGACAGCAGCCCCTTTTAGCAGGTATTATTATAGTCAAGTTGCAGTCAGCTATGCCAGAGCAAATTTTCGGAGGTGAGGATCAAAATGGAATTATCGCAGCTTCGCTATTTTAAGGCACTGGCAGAAAATGGAAATTTAACGCAAACAGCAAGTAAATTGTATCTCTCGCCTCCTGCACTAAGCGCAAGCATATCCAACCTTGAAAAGGAACTTGGAGTACAATTATTTGACCGAGTAGGCCGTCGTATGTTTCTTAACAGAAACGGAACCCTTTTTTTGAAACGCATTGACAATGCATTGTCCATTTTGGACTACGCCAAAGCCGAGGTATCCGATATTGGTTCAAAGAATGGATCAACGGTTCATGTGGCTACCACAAGCCCCAATGTGTTTCAAAACGCATTCTTTTCATTTTGGAAGGAATATCCAAATTACAAAATTTCACACGAATCTCTCAGAATTAACCAAATAGACTGTAAAGATTTACTATACAAATATGATTTCCTGATTGCCAGTCCCATGGACTTTACATGTCCTCCAAACATTTCTTCCCGCGTATTGTACAACTCTGATTATGCGGTTTTGGTAGTACACCCCAACCATCCCATGGCTAATTTAAAGCAAGTTGACCTTTCTGAAACGAAAAATCAACCCTTTGTCGCACTCTCTCCGCAGTATTCTTCTCGCCATTTTTTTGACACTGTGTGCCACGCAAGCGGATTTGTTCCCAAAGTGGTAATGGAATGCGATTATTCTATGCGCTTTAATATGGTAATGGCCGGAGCCGGAAATACAATTGCCACCGCCCATACAAAGCTTTTGGGACATCTTGGTGAAACGGTGGCTATCAAAATCGATCCTCCATTTACCAAGCGAATCCAATGCATATTCTGGGACAACACGCGTCATCACAATCAGGCATCACAGAAATTTCTCGCTTATATGACAAAGTTTTTTCAAAATATTGTATTCGAGTAAAGAGCAGGCGATCAATTTTCTGCGCGCCAACGATGCGGCTGACCAAAACCGTGAAGCCCATCAATGCGGTGAGAGAAACAGCAACAGAATCACGCAGCCCAGCGGGGCCGCGACGCCTTCGGGAGTGCCCCCGACCAAGCCACCAAAGCGGCAAAGTTCGCCGTTCTGATACCCGGCCCGGGGATGTTCGTGAACGTGCGGAACGTTCCGAGGGTAGTGATAGCACCCAATCCGAAATGCGCCCTGTTTCGGCGTGTAAGCCGTTGTGTGCGATTTTTCTCCGAAAGCCGAGTGTGTACCCGCTTTCGTGCGTGAAAGCGAACGTGGACCGTTTGTGCGAGAAGTTGAAAAGCGGGATGAAAAGCGGTTTAGAACAGCGTTGTGGCGGCAACTTTTTGGCGATATTCGTGGGAACGGGTTTGGGCGAAAAACTGAACTTTTCAGGAAGGTTTTTCGAGTGGTGAAGGCCGTTCGATTTTAGCACAGATAAAGAGAGGTGCCCGTAATCGGGCCCCTCTCAGCCTCAAAGCCCCGCAGTGCGGGGCTTTCC
>ENA-OVGQ01002801-OVGQ01002801.1-human-gut-metagenome-genome-assembly--contig:-NODE-2801-length-15022-cov-4.995256_pt1 | contig 15022 bp, 12 predicted proteins | sample MGYA00237774_ERZ505427 | MGnify/ENA primary metagenome ERZ505427 (study PRJEB26158, sample SAMN06016404) | human gut metagenome | biome: human gut; feature: ankylosing spondylitis patient; material... | reverse complement strand
TTAGAATTTCCAGATTCTGCAGATAATTAAAAGTTCTATATATTGCTGAAATGAGCGGCAGTGCAAAAAACAGCCCCCAGATCGGAGACGCATGCAGTTTTCGGTTTTCTGCCTGAATACAGCGCTTTAACATCTTTTACACCTCCTGTTTCTGTACTCTTCGCCATGCTGCATAGAACAAGAGCATGACCAGTACCACAGTAAAAACAAGCAGTCCCCAATTGTACGGCCGCGTTCCATAAGTAACCGTATGTGCAGCCTGGTCCCAGTTCGCAACTTCATAAGTTCCCAGCGGAACAAAATAACCCCAAGGAACAAAATAGCTGACAACCTTTGGCATAAAAGCAGAAAACAGCCCGGTTAATGATGCTATGATTCCTGCACAGAGTGCCAGAAGCGGATTTCCAGCCAGTAGCATGAGCAGAAATGCTCCAAAAAAGAGCATCAGTTCCACCGCCAGTGTACAGCCTGTCAGATAAAAAAGCTGACTGATTGGAAAAGCCTCCGTGTAACCATATATTTTTCCTGTCAGAAATACGCCTCCCATTTCCAGAAAGGTTACAAGCAGAACTTCCATGATGCCAAACAAAGCTTTTCCAAGGAACAGACTCCTACGGCTCTGCAGAGTATAAAGAAGTTTCCAGGTACTTCCTTTGACTTCCATATCCCATAACCGGCTTGCCAGTACTGCCATCACGATCGGAAAGATCAGCACATTGGCAACCGGGATGCTGTAAAACAATGCGCTGTACGCATTTGCCAGTTCATCCGGACCGGGCGATAACAGACTGCCTGTCCACAGCATTACGATCAACGGAACCAGCAGGCAGAACAGCAGATCATGCCTGCGGTGAGCTTTTTGCAATTCTACACAAAAAGCACCTGCCATATCATGCCACCTCCCTGCCGTTCTGTGTCAGACTCAGGAAAATTTCTTCCAGGCTTTTTGTCTCAGAAGTCAGTCCGACAACTCCGACATTATTTTCAGAAAGGGTTCTGACCAGTTCTGCCAATTTTTCATCAGAAATCGACGGCAGCTGCAGGATATCGAGATGATGTGTCATTGGCTGTGTCAGAATACCCTGACGATTCAGTATATCAATGCCTTTTTTCACATCCAGTACCCGGATCTGGATGCCGCCCCGGCTGTGTTTACGCAGTTCCTGCAGGGAACCTTCGAATATCATTTTTCCATGATCCAGAATTCCAAGCTGCGTGACCATCTGCTCCATTTCACCGAGCAGATGACTGGAGATCAGTACCGTCGCTCCGGTGCTCTCCGGCATAGATGCAATGAGACCGCGCATTTCCTGGATTCCTGCAGGATCGAGACCATTGGTCGGCTCATCCAGGATCAGCAGCCTGGGATTGCCAAGTAATGCCATTGCAATGCCAAGTCTCTGTTTCATGCCAAGAGAGTACTGCCCGACTTTGCGGTTTGCGTCGGCAGTCAGATGTACGATCTCCAGAACACGGTCAATGTCTTTGTGGTCGATATCTTTCAAGTCTGCGATGATCTTAAGATTTTCACGTGCTGTCAGATGCAGATAACCTGACGGGGACTCGATCAGACTTCCCGTCTTTCTCAGCAATGCGATGCGGTTTTCCTCATTCATCGTCTGCCCGAGCAGTTTTACACTGCCGCTGGTCGGATGTACCAGACCAAGCAGGATTTTCATACTTGTTGATTTTCCGGCACCGTTCGGACCAAGAAAACCGTAGACGCAGCCCTGCGGTACTGACAGATTCAGATGCTCCACTACGATACGACCGTTGTAGCTTTTGCAGAGGTCGTGGGTTTCGATAACAGAAATCATAATGTTCTCTCCTTTTCCTGTTTATTTTTCTCTTCGACAATTTAAAGCTTACACCGGCTGCCTTAAGCCTCCTCAAATCCTGCCTTAATTTTCGCTTAAGTTTTTGGGATTTTCAGATAGAGTGTTTGAAAGTATGGTATAGTAAAACTGAATTCAAGACTGACTGATGATTTGAAAGGATTCTGATTATGAACAGTATTTATGAAGTTCGAATTCTGATCGTAGATGATAATAAAGATCTGCTCCATCTGCTCTGCGAGCAGTTGTCTGGTGCAGGTTACAGGCATATTCAGACCGCAGCGAACTGTGCTGCGGCAAAAAAATTGTTTGCAGCTGAGATCCCGGAACTGATGATCCTGGATATCAACCTTCCGGACGGCGATGGTTTTTCCCTGTTCCGTGCCCTGCATGCCAAAGCAGACGTTCCGGCTCTTTTTCTCTCCGCAAGAGATGCCGATGCGGACCGTTTATTTGGACTCGGACTTGGTGCAGATGATTACCTGACAAAGCCTTTTCTGATGCAGGAACTACTTCTTCGTGTTCAGCATATCCTGCTGAGAACTTATCGCGCAGAACTCGCCCGCACAAAGTCAAAAGATTTGAAACTTGCAGATCGAAGCGTGGATCTGAACGATGCTCTTGTCACACTTTCAAACGGAGATACGATTCCTCTGACAGCTACAGAACTGGCACTGCTTCGCAAACTGGCGGATAACCGCGGGCATATCGTGACTTATGATTCCCTCTGCTCTGCTGTCTGGGGTGCGGATTACTATGGATATGAAAACAGCCTTGGTGTTCATATCCGACATCTGCGCCAGAAACTGGAGCAGGATCCGAACCAGCCGCGCTGTCTGCTGACTGTAAGGGGCATTGGCTATAAACTGGCAAAGGAGGAACTGCTGTGAAAACTTTTGCCCGACTGATCTGGCGATATGTACTGACCGCAGTTGGTGTTGTCCTTCTGCTGTTGGTCCTGACAATTTCACTTCTGGGATGGATCAGCTGGCGCGAAGGATATCTCCAGCCGCAACGCGAATATTCCTATAGCGAAATTGCAGATTCTATGGTTGAAACAGACAATGGAATGATTTTTGGAGCAGAACATGCTCCGGAAGAATGGATGGACGGTTATGCATGGGCTATGATCCTTGACGAAAAAGGAAACGTGAAATGGAATTATAATCTGCCGGACGAACTGGATAACCATTATTCTTCCAGCGACATCGCCAGTTTTTCCCGCTGGTATCTGGATGATTATCCGGTATTCTGCTGGTCCGAAAATTATGGTCTGTTTGTGGCTGGTCTTACCAAGGGAAGTCTCTGGAAATATAATCTTTACAATTCACCAAATGTTCTCCAGGATATCGTCCACGGTATCCCACTGGTTATTCTTGGCATGCTGCTGTTGGTTCTGATCTTTTGTTTATGGATTGGCTGGCGTGGAACCAAACGCTTAAGAATTGTAGCGGAAGGGCTGGATGCACTGGCCGACGGACAGACTGTCCAGTTACCGACAGATGGTTTTACCGGAGAACTGGCTCAGAAACTGAATCAGACCAGTTCTCATCTACAGAAACGAAATGAAATGCTTGTGCGGCGGGATGACACGCGAACACAGTGGATTGCAGGTGTCAGTCATGATGTACGCACACCACTGGCTCTGATCCTTGGATGGGGAGAACAGCTGGAACAGGATTCTTCCCTGCCCGATACAGTACGGCACAAGGCCGCAGGGATTCGTACTCAATGTGAAAAACTCCGCTCTCTTATTGACGACCTGAATCTAACCAGCAAACTGGAATATGGTGCACAACCACTCCGAAAAGAAACTTTCACCGCCGGACCGCTGTTCCGTGAACTGGTCGCTCAATTCTACGACAGTCCCCTGGCAGAAAACTGCGAAATTACGCTGAATCAGACAAATGCCGCCGAACACGCGCAGATTTCTGTCGACCGTGCCCTGCTCGCTCGGCTTCTCGAAAACCTGTTGAGCAACAGCGTGCGGCATAATTCTGAATCTGTCAAGATCTGTATCGAAACTGAAATACGAGAAAATTTCCTGTACCTGACAGTAATCGACAACGGCAAAGGCTATCCCCCGGAAATTCTTGCGGCTCTGAATCTGCAGGAAACCACTGAAAATACACCGCATATTCTGGGACTACATGTGGTCGAGCAGATTGCCGCGGCGCATGGTGGGAAAAGTATTTTTGAATCAAATTATCCCAGCGGAGCCAGGACGTGTGTCTGGCTGCCACTGGGATGATGTCCCGTATTTTAGAGGTCAGACATAGGTGTCTGGTAGAAGATTATTCCGAATAGAACAACTGTTTCGGGCTTTTCGGCTTATCTGGAATGCTCATTTTAATTAATCCACTTTTAACTAAAGGCATCACATGCGTCTGAATTGCATAAGTAATCGAACTTAACCCTAAATAATCGCATATTTCTTTTCTAGTCCTCGGCGTTTTACAATAAAGAATTAGTTCTCTGTCTTCCAAATTTTCTATTTCAGTAGCACTATTTTCTTCTCCAAATTTATACATTTTTATAATAAAGCTACCTCTTTCATCCAGAAACTCTGGTTGTGGTAAATTATATGCCTGCATTGCTTTACGTATTGTGGGAATTCCAGAATATCGATTTTCTGTAATTTTTAACACTTCCAGTTCAGATGCAAGCACCGGATTTCTGGTATCTGGCTGCACTTTTCCTAGCTGATCGATACGAATTCTTCCATATATCCCCCCTGGATTTCTAATTTCAACTCTATCTTCGAACATTATTAACTGTATTGGCATTCCCTCAGTATGAATACTATAATCACGATGCACCAACGCATTCAGTATTGCTTCTCTGATTGCAGTAATTGGATAGTCAGTTCTATCTTCTCGTTTTCCCGTTTGAGGATTAATAATAGTTTTTGTACGCATATTTCTATTTACAAACTGTATCGCAGATTCAAGCATTTCAGAAATAGTACCCTCTATTCGCTGGTTGTCCAAAAATCTTTCCCCTTGATTTCCAATTTCTCCCATTTCCTTACCAGGTACAACTATCGCAGTGATACATAATTGTGGAAAATACGCTTGAGGATAAGGACTAAAATTCATCACAGAACTTAATGTAACTGCATCACCTTTTTTTATGCTCATTAATTCGTATATTTCGTTATCTGGTATTGCCGCCAGTCGTGACTTTCCTTTCTTTAATAATCCCATATACTCTGCTAACATTTCCTGGTTCAGGGAAGCCAATGACGCTCTTTCAATTATTCTGATATCATCTTGATATTTTTTTCTATATGCTTCATAACTATATACTTCATACTCTGTCATAGGTTCATCGCTGTCACCTACACGCACAAAAGAACCTTTTACTCTGCCTCTTCCACGATAGAAGACAGGTCTATCAGAAATATCGGCCGCAGGTATTTCTGCTGAAACAAAATACTTGTCATTTTTTTCAACAACTGTAATCTGTGGTCGGATAACTGGCTCCATTTGCAGGCATTGTTCATTTATTTTCTTTTGAATATCCTGAGGGTCATATACTCCAACTTCTTTATAATCCTGCTTTTCATCAATTCAGAAAATAATGATTCCGCCATCATCCTGATTTGAAAAACTAGACAATGAATCATATAAATGTTTAGGGCATCCACGTTCTGCACTTTTTATCTCCAAAGTTGGAGTTTCACATTTAAAATTTTGAATCCAACCTAATTTTTCAATCAATTCTTCAGTTGTCATTTTAGTTCCTCCTGATCTTTTTTATATTTTAACATTATATTTAAGTTTATTCAAGAAACTCAAGAATATTCCAAGCAACTCAAAAAGAAACTCAAATAATTTGAGTTTCTTTTTGGGTTATTAAACATATTTCAAAACAGCATCTCCATCTGCTCGCCAACCTCTATCCGTGCTGTAATCAGTTCATCAGGTTCTTTGCCTCTCTTGTGTTCGGCTTTCAGGTACTGTAAGCCTTTTCGGAGACTTGCAGTAATCAGATTCAGCACATAAATATTATCAAAACGGTTGTAAATAGAGTCACCGCCCAGACCGGTCAGGCAGATAAGCTGCGTGTTGGTCTTTTTTGCCATATCCATCAGCGGAATCAAAAGATGTGAAGCATTTGTCTGTGCAAACGGGTTATCCATGATCAGAACTTTTCCTTCGTTTTTGTCTGCAAAAATATCAGTATCATCCCGTCTCATATAATACAGAAGACTAGAAAGGATAACGAATGCGGACAAAAATCCCTCGCCGCCTGAGTTTCTGGAAACTTCTTTCCATGTGATCGGATATTCTCTCTGTGCTTCAATTTTATAGAGATGGATCTGCACATTTCCGATTCCTACTACCTGATCGTACAGATTCCTGGTAGTAACACTGGAACCAAAAAATTCCTGTGCATTCTCATTCTTTTCAAAAAGTTCCACGCCTTCCTTCGTAATCTTGTCGATAAAGTCTTCCAGTCGAAGGTGATACAGTCCCACATTTTCCTCCCAATCCGGAAGCTGGATCTTCAACATTTTAATATTTCTGTCTCTGATAGTGATTGTAGAATTGTGGTCGATCTTGCCCAGGTTATTGTGGATCTCCTGAATATAATCTTCCATGAGCTCTACAATTCTCTCTTTTTCTCTTTCCACAACAGAAATATCCACTTCCAGTTTTTGCATAAGGCTGTCAAATGACTGTACAGTTGTTTTCAGCTGCATCAGAACACGCTGTGCATCATCGACAAGCTCCAGCATCTGTTCCAGTGGTTTCCGGTAAAAGTCATCCTGAAAACTTTCCATTCGAATAACTCTGTTCAAAAGCTGCACAATCTGTTCTTTCTTCTGCCGGGCTTCTCTGATTTTCTGGTTATAATCACGAATAAGAATTCCCTTGAGATTTCGCAGTTCTTCTGAAGTCAGAGTATCCGAAACCGGATCTCGTTCCTCCATTTCTACTGGAATCAGTTCGTTATATTCAGAAAGTGCTGTCAGGTTTTCTTCATAACTTCGAACTTTTTTGGCCAGAAAATCAGCATGTTTTTTCTCTTCTTTCTTCTGGTAAAGAAGCTGGTTCCTTCGTGCTTCAAAGTCCTGTCCCTGGATCTCGTTCCTGGACAGCGGTTTTTCTTCTCCACATACAGAGTGGATTCTTTTCTGCAGATCATTACTCTTGCTCTGAGCAACTGCTGCCTTTTTGTCTGCGTCATTCCACTGCATATCTTTTGTCTGGATTTTTCTTTGAAAGTCTTCTAGAATCACTTCCTGATGTGATTCCTCTTTTCTGTCATAGATTACATCCGCCCACTGCACTGGTTTCAACCGATATTTTTTCTGAAGATGCTCAAGTTCATTCTGTTCTCTCTGGAAACGGCCGGAAGCTTTGGTTTCCCGCTCTTCCAGGTCTTTCAGTTCCTGAGAAAGGACAGAAGTGATAGCCTCATAACGTGCCTCCATTTGTTCTACAGATATTTCTTCCGGCAGAGTATACTGCCCGGCCTTTTCGTATGTAGCATATCTGGTGTATTTCTCATTGAGTTTTTCGGCTTCCCGTTCCAAAATATTTAACGTATTTTGTGCCGTTTTCTGTTCTTCCAGAAGTTTTGCCTGCCGCTCCTTCGCCAGCTTTTGCTTTTCCTGAAAACGCTGTTCTTCTTTTTTACATTTTTCCAGAGCTGCTCTATTGCTTTCGTATATCGCATAATCCTTTTCAAGCTGTCCAAAATCCGCGATACGCTGTTTCTGGTTCTGAATTTCCAGACCTGTTTTTACAATGAAATCCTGCAATTCTTCGTGTTCTTTTTTTAGTCTGTCAAGGTTCTGTGCCGTTTCCAGAATATCTTTCTCAAGATTTTGTTTTTCTTCTTTCAGCTTATCCAGAATCTCCTGGATTTCCTGCCATTTTTCCTTTGTTACAGACTGATTCTTGAGCACTTCCTGTCTCTGAAAATACTCTGCATATTCTACTTTGCGGACTTTTACTGCCTGTGCAGTTTTTTCCAGTTCCTGTTTTTTCTCCCATATCATTTCCTGAAGTTTTTCTTCATCCAGAAGATTTTCATTAAACAGAATATAGAAGCTGATTCCCGGAAAATGTACAAGTTTATCTGTATATTTCTCCTGGATTTCTTCGATTTTTTCCCTTTCTACAATCGGCACCGGAAAAGACGTACAGATATTTCTGCCGCTCTTTGCCAGCTTTTCCATCTCCTGTCCGGACAGGATCAGTGCATATGGAAGGAATGGATTTCTTCGCACAAGTTCCTGGTTTTTCTTCTGTGAATAGCCGTTTTTTTGGAGCCATTCCATACCATAAACGATATGAATACCCAGATTATCCAGTTCTTTTTTCAAATCTTCCGGCAGTTCCAGAACCTTTCCACTGGTAAGATTCTGATACTCTTTCTCCAGAATATCCTCTTCTTTTTCCAGGCTTCTTCGCAGTTCCTCCAGCTCTTTCAGCTTTCGCTCTGATACATTAAGAATTCTGTCACGATCCAGAAGATATCCTGCTTCCATGTCCAGATACTTAAGAATATTTCTCCTTGTTTCCAGTTCTTTCTCATAAAGCTGATATACTTCTGTCTGTCTCTGGATCTCTGCTTTTTTATGAACCAGTGCTTCTTTTTTATCTTCCAGGCTGCGCTCCTGGCTTCGAATCATCTCTTTTTCGGATTCCAGTTTCTTCTGACTTTCTGTACGTTCTCTTACGATTCTGGTCAACTCCTGCTCATAGATCTGATGTCGAATTTCCAGCGTTCCGGCTTCATAAGCTCCCACAATATTCCGCACAAGTTCTTCCTTATAACGGGTATTAAACTGCTCTTCCTGGCGGCTGTACACCTCAATCTGGCTCTCCAGTTTTCCTTTTTTGCCATAGCAGTCACGTATTTTTTCTTCCAGATCTTCAACTCTGCGACTTTCTTCTTCTGCCTGTGTTCCGGTTTTTTGAATATATTCAGACTGAATATTCTGCTGTTCTTTATTTTCAAAAAGATATTTGTGAATCAACAACTCTATCCTCACACGACTGAAGTCGCGTGCTTCCGGACGCTTTAGGCGTCAGACTAAATATCGGCGGATACGCCTGTAACTTAGGTGTGCAGTCATGCACATTTCCCGTGCCGGATACGGCAGGTTCCCACATGACAGGTAGTCCGCTGTATATCTGCCTGCGTTTATGCTACTCTTAAGTTCATTTCTGAACTGAGTTTTCTCAAGTCCGCATAAACACATGAGGTTCTACGCTTTACTGCAGGGACTTTTGCCTCCAGCAAAGACCTTTCCGTTACCGGAAGGGGTTTTAAAAGTTCTCTGATAAAATATCTTGCTCCTATATTGTACGATGCTGACAGATCGCAATTATATCGTTTTCCTGTCTGAAATACACACAGGCTGTGATTTTTCGGATCACGGGCAACGGTTCCTGTTCCATCATATGCAAGCCTGCTGGTGTTCCACGCACAGATCCTCGATATCCGCATCCCATTTCTATGTGCCTGATGTTCACAGCGTTTCTGGATATCCCGTTTTCTCCACAGATGCAGTTTCTGTTTCTTTTTCCCGGATATCTTTCCTTTTGTCTCCAGGTATTCGAAAACAATTATATCTGCATGGTTCTCTTTTGCATATTTTGTGACTGCTCCTGCAATCTTCCTTCCCAGTTCTATGTTCAGGCGTTTTGCATAAGCCCATCTGCTCTTTGCCTGTGCAGATCCATGTTCTCTCTGGAATCTCCGTATCCGTCCCAGTACACGGTACATCCGGTCTTTTTCACTGGGAAAATCAATAAACTTTCTTCCCAGGACAGTTCCATCTGACCGCATAATGGTACAGACTGCATCCGTATTGAGTCCTAAATCCACACTGCAGATGACCTGTTCTTTTACAGATGTCTTTGTAAACAGCACCTCTTCTGTATAAGAAAAACGCAGAAAGTATTTACGATGCCTTTTTTCCAACACGGGAGCTGCTGCTCTTTTTCCTGCCCAGTTCTTTCTGAGATATTCCATATCTGTATGGCTGAGGCTGACCCGGAACCATTTCCAGTCATGACCGTCATAAAGTTTCAGGCACGCTCTATCTTTTTCTTCTGTATCCTCACGGTACATCACATCACGGTAGAATACCGGCATGGCATGATTATCACACACCAGCTTCGGCCTGCCGCCTTTCTGATCCGTTTTTTCCCACAGTTCCAGCCTTGTCTTATATGAGGATATACTTCCCAGGGCATGCTGGATAGCTGCCCTTCTGAGATAAGAAGGCATCTTTGGAAATCGCAGGTCAAAATCAAACCTTGCCGCGTTCTTTTTAGTGGTATGTACCAGATGTTCTGCAGTATTGAAACGTTTTTTAGGTTCCTTAATCACTGCCAGTTCATCCCATATCTGGGCATAGATCTCAATCAGACAGCTGACCGCAGAACGATAAATATCCAGTGTCTGGCGGATCGGGATATTCTGTTTTCGCAGTTCTACGCCATAACTGGATACTGTCCTCATCTTTTTTCCTCTTTCTTACAAATATAAAAAACGAGTTCTTTCAGATTACTGTTTTTCTTTTTGCCCTTCGATATAAGAACATACCTGTTCCCTGCTCCTGTCACTCACCGTTACTGCACAATAAGATGGATTCCACAGATGCCCTCCCCAAAGTTCCTTCTTCAGTTCCGGATGCGCAAGAAACATCTGCCTGGCAATGTTTCCCTTCATGATCTTGATCATATCCGAGATATAAAACTGTGGTCTGCAGTCTACAAGAAGATGGATATGATCCGGCATAGCCTCCATTGCCAGGATCTGGAATTTATATTCTTCTACAAAGTCATAGAGCATTTCCTTGCATTCTGCATCAATACCATCTTTTAAAACCTTTTTCCGATATTTTGTACACCATACCAGATGGTACTGCAGGGAATACACATATCCTCTACCATATGAAAGTTCATTGTTATTGATATTAAACATATTTTTATCCATGTTTTTATTATACCATATGTAAATAGAATTTACAAACATTTGTTCTGCTTATTTTCAAAAAGATAGTGCGTCTAACTCATCACTGAAGTAACGAGAATGCGACGCACAGGTTTTCAATTTTCCTTGCCCGTTTTAATAAAACATGTAATAATTATTTTGTTTTTTATACACATGACTGAATTTTATAAAATATAAATACGAGGAACAAATCAAGATGAAAACATACGAAGAATTACTTTCTGATATTGAAGACGATATGGAACTTATGGGGGCATTGCACATTGTTTATGCCATGGAAGAAAACGGTGTTCTCACCGGTTATGATTATCTCCCGGAAGAGCCTTATACAATCTCTGTGACCTTAAAAGACCTTCAGGAAAAAATTCATCAGCAAATGCTCTATGACAAAGCATCTGCATATACTTATGATTCTGATAAAAGCGCCCCAAAACTGGCAGTAATTTTCCCGGGAATCGGCTATACTGCTGACAAACCACTCCTGTATTATGCAAGCCGTCTTGCCAGACATTATGGGTATCAGATTCTCGCTGTATCCTATGGAACCCTCCCTGAGAATGTCAAGGGTGATCACGCAAAAATGAAGCAGGCTTTTGAGCTTGCTTATGAACAAACAGAACAGGCTCTGCAGGATATCGACTGGAATTCCTATGGCAGCATTCTCTTTATTTCCAAAAGCATCGGTACAGTTATCGCTTCCGCTTATGCTTCCAGACATAATATAAAAGGAAAAAGCATCCTGTTCACACCTCTGACTGACACTTTTTCCTTTGCTCGTCCCGGCAGCATTGCATTTCACGGTACTGCAGATCCATGGGCAGAAACAGACTCTATCCATACACTGGCTGAACAAAAAGAAGTCCCTCTTTTTCTTACGCCAAATGCCAATCACTCTCTGGAGACCGGCGATGTACAGGCAGATCTTTCGATTATAAAATCCACAATGGAGCATGTTAACCGTTTTATTGCAACTCCGTAGATTATTTCGTATATTCCTGAATCAGGGCAAGAAGGAGCTCCACACTCTTCTCCATTCCTTCCACACTGATATGCTCATATGGTCCATGAAAAGCATGTCCACCTGTTCCAAGATTTGGACACGGCAGTCCTTTGAAGCTTAACTGGCATCCATCGGTTCCTCCACGAATTGGAAGGATCAATGGTGCCACACCTGCTGCCTCACATGCCTTTTTCGCATGGTCGATCAGATGCATGTGCTCTTCTACAATTTCTTTCATATTGAGGTACTGGTCAGTAATCTTAAGCGTTACCGTCCCTTCGCCCCACTTTGCATTTAAGTTCTTTTCTATCAGTCGAAGAGTCTTCTTCCGCTCTTCGAATCCGTTTTTGTCATGATCTCTGACAATATAATTAAGTTTCGCTTCACCGACTTCCCCCTGCATGCTGATCAGATGATAAAATCCCTCATAGTCTTCGGTTCCTCTCGGTGTCTCCATAGATGGCAGGCAGTTGTTGATCTCTATCGCAACCAGACTGGCATTGATCATCGTATCTTTTCCTTCACCCGGATGAACATTAAATCCCCTGATTTCAAATTCTGCTTTGCAGGCATTAAAATTCTCGTACTGAATCTCCCCTTCACTGTCACCATCCAGAGTATAAGCATACTCTGCGCCAAACTGATCCAGATTGAAATGTTCCGCTCCCATTCCAATTTCCTCATCCGGAGTAAATGCTACACAAATCATGCCATGCGGCCGATTTTCTGTCTGGATTCTTTCAATCATAGTCAGAATCTCTGCAATTCCTGCTTTGTCATCTGCTCCCAGAATCGTTGTTCCATCCGAAGTGAGCAGTGTACGTCCTTTTAGCCCTGTCAGATGTGGAAATTCCTTCGGACTCAATACCAGTCCGCTTGTGCCAAGTACCAGATCCCCGCCATCATAATTTTCGGTAACCATCGGTCGGATCTCATGATCACAAAAATCAGAAACTGTATCCATATGTGCGATAAATCCAAGTGCCGGAATCTCTTTTTTTCCTTCCGTCGCCGGAAGTTTTCCATACAGATAGCACTTATCATCAAGGACTACCTCTGTCAGGCCAAGTTCCTTCATTTCTTTTTCCAGCTTCCTCGCCAGATCAAACTGACACACAGAAGACGGAACTGTCTCACTCTCTTCATCACTCGGCGTACGCACTGTCACATAGTTGATCAGTCTTTCCCATGCTTTCATAATATCTGCTCCTTTGTTTCTATTTAGTTCTCTGTCTGATGTATATCTCCAGATTGTTTTATTCTTTTAAACATTTCATCATTGTTGGGACAAGAATATTCATATCAACAGGCTTTGCAACATGAGCATTCATTCCAACAGAAAGAACCTTTTGTATATCTTCTGCGAAAGCATTGGCAGTCATCGCAATAATTGGGATCCTGGCTTTTTTCGTATCCTTCATCTTTCGGATAGTTAATGTAGCGTCATATCCATTCATAACCGGCATCTGGATATCCATAAGGATCATCTTGTAATAATCAGCATCAGCTTTTTCAATCATGTCAATACATACAACACCATCATTGGCAGTCTCAACAATACATCCTTCTTCCGTCAATAATTCCGTTGCGATTTCAGTGTTGATCTCATTATCTTCAACCAACAAAATCCGAACACCGTTCAGGCAATTCTTATTGCACAGATTACTGTTTTTCTTCACCAGAGAATCGTCTTCTGACGCTTTTCGGCAAGGAATAGTTACTGTAAATGTGGAACCCTCACCCTGCTTACTTTCCACTTCTATTGTGCCATCCATGAGCTCTACAAGCTTTTTTGTAATGCCCATTCCAATGCCACTGCCATCAATATGACTTAATGTCGTGTTACGTTCTCTTTCAAAAGTTTCAAAAATACGCTTTTGGAATTCTTCAGACATACCAATTCCATTATCGGTAATGGTAATGATCATATTGCACCAGTCTTCTTTTTCACAGGATTTCTGTACAACATTACAGGATATCATACCTCCTGTATTTGTATACTTTATCGCATTGCTTATAATATTAAGACAGACTTCTGACAGATGTGGTGCATCCATATATACATACGGATACATGATTTGTTCTGTCAGAGAGAGAGTCTGATTTTTACTTTCTGCCTGTTGCTGGAACATAATGATACAATTTTCAAAGCACTCATGAACATTCGAAACAGTGTATTCCATTTCGACTTTATTATTTTCAATTCTTGCAAGATCCAGAACATTACCAAGCATCGATAAAAGTTCTTTTCCGCATATTTGAATTTTTTCAAGATATCTGCCAAGTTTATCTGTTTCCTGCAAATGTCTGGATGCCAGTTCGGCATAACCAATGATTGCATTCATAGGAGTACGGATGTCATGTGACATATTGAACAGAAATGACGATTTTGCTTTATTTGCACATTCTGCTTTTAATTTAGCTTCCCGCAATTCCTCCTCTTGTCTTAATTCCCGCATTTTTTCATCTGTCACATCTCGATTCGCAATCAATACTGATGTGACATTTCCATTTTTATCATAATTCTGAGGAACTACCATAGAAAGAAACCATGATCCTTCCTTCAATTTGAATTCGGAAGACATAGATTCTTTATTATGAAGCCGTGCCGCCATGGTTTGTATATCAAAAAATTCCATATACTTCTGTACAAACGGTTCTGCTATAATCCTTTCAATAGTCTCGACCTGAGGATTCCATTCGATATTATTATCTTTAATATCAACATTCATTTTTCGGGTTTTTTTGACAAGTTCAACACGCTTTGTTTTTAAATCCAACCTTAAAATCAAATAATAGGCAGTGCCTAATGCAAGAAGCGCCTGCCGGTTCTCCTTCACCTGCTTTCCCAATGAAAGAGGGAATTCTTCACCATCCATTTGTTCCTGATCTGGAACTGATTGATGAACCGGTGATCACTACACCTTCTCTTTCCCGGACCGGAGCCGGAAAGATCCGCATGTCAAAATCTGCAAGCGTCTCCACCGAGATCAACCTTCTCGGCAAAACCGTTGACGAGGCGATTGCAGAGCTGGACAAGTATCTGGATGATGCATATATCGCACATCTGAAAACAGTACGAATCGTTCACGGTAAGGGAACCGGCGCACTTAGAAAAGGTGTACACAATTACCTGAAACGCCAGAAGCATGTCGCATCCTACCGTCTCGGTGAATTTGGCGAGGGCGATGCCGGTGTTACA
>ENA-OVGQ01002792-OVGQ01002792.1-human-gut-metagenome-genome-assembly--contig:-NODE-2792-length-15044-cov-9.423978_pt1 | contig 15044 bp, 13 predicted proteins | sample MGYA00237774_ERZ505427 | MGnify/ENA primary metagenome ERZ505427 (study PRJEB26158, sample SAMN06016404) | human gut metagenome | biome: human gut; feature: ankylosing spondylitis patient; material... | reverse complement strand
ATCCTGAAAAAAGTTGCGCTGTTCTGACAGAGGAGCGTATCTCAAAGCTGGATGAGATTGGGATGCGGTGGGAGAAAGCGGATTCGAGGCCGCGCCGGTTAGAACTGGCACAAGAATCTAAGAGGAAAAGTGAAAATCTGAATGTTTCGGCTAACCACAAAACGGGGGAAGATATCGGTTTGTGTAGTTAATAGCGCGACCCCAAACAGTTGCTGTAATTTGGGTCGGAGAAGTTACGTGAGTCGTAAAAAGAAAATCTAAAGGAGTTATTGGAGAGGATTATGTCAAAGTTTCAGCATGATGTGATGTTGCGGATCGTAAAGATCTTGAATGTTCTGATGATCGAGCTGCCGTTTGCGGCTTGCTGGTTCCTGTACTACTCGCACCAGACCTATGCAAATCTGGCATGGAAGGGTCATTTTGCGATTTTAGGTCTGTTTTTTATCCTGTACATTGCACTGGGCAAGGTCTACGATGCGTTCTGGATGTCGATGCAGCGGGTCTCAGAGCTTGTGTATGGCCAGATCCTTGGCGCTATGGCAACCGATGGTATTTTGTACATCGTGATCTGCTTGATGTCCGCAAAGCTCTGCAACCTGTTGCCGGGTATTGCGGCAATCGTGGGACAGCTGGTGATGGCCGCGATCTGGGCATCCTGCGCACATAAATGGTACTACAAGACCTTCCCGCCGCAGAAGACCGCGGTGGTCTACGATGTGCGACACGGTATGGAAAAGCTCATCAACGAGTACGGCCTGAGCCAGAAATACGATGTGCAGGTCACCCTGAGCGTGTCGGAGTGCTTGGCAGACCTGAGCATTCTGGACGGCATGGAGACTGTTTTTGTCAGTGGTGTTCACAGCCATGAACGAAACATTATCCTGAAGCACTGCGTAGGGAAGGGCATCAATATGTTCGTCATCCCCCGTGTGGGCGACGTTATTATGAGCGGCGCGTGGCCGATGCATATGTTCCATCTGCCGATGCTGCGCGTCGGTCGCTACATGGCAAGCCCGGAGTTCCTGTTCGTTAAGCGTGCAATGGACATTGTGATTTCGCTGGCAGCGCTGATCATCCTGAGCCCGTTGTTCCTGATTACGGCCATTGCGGTCAAATCCGATGGTGGTCCCGCCTTCTACAAACAGGTTCGCCTGACCAAGGACGGCAAGCAGTTCGAGATTCTGAAGTTCCGCTCCATGCGTGTGGATGCAGAAAAGGATGGCGTGGCACGTCTTTCCACCGGCGACAAGGATGATCGTATTACAAAGGTCGGTCACATTATCCGCGCCTGCCGTCTGGACGAACTGCCTCAGTTGCTGAACATTCTGAAGGGTGATTTGTCTGTTGTGGGCCCTCGTCCGGAGCGCCCGGAGATCGCCGCACAGTACTGTGAGGAAATGCCGGAGTTTGCGCTGCGGCTTCAGGCAAAGGCTGGTTTGACCGGTTATGCGCAGGTGTATGGCAAGTATAACACCACCCCCTACGATAAGCTGCAAATGGATCTGATGTACATTGCGCATCCCAGCCTGATCGAGGATCTGAAAATCATGCTGGCGACCGTGAAAATTTTGTTCATGCCGGAGTCTACCGAGGGCGTAGCGGAAGGTGCGACTACGGCGATGGGGCAGCAGCAGTGTGAGGAGACTGGAAAATGAAAGTTGCGGTAGTATCAATTGGTAGTTTTGATACACAATACTCGGATTATCACATTATGCGTGATATTATCCTCGGCCTTCTGGAGAGAGGACATGAGGTAAATCTAATTCAGAAACAGTATTTTGATACGCCTCAGTATCCGCAGCAATTTGAAAAGTACTTGAAAGGTCAACTTCAAGTTCAAAATGTTCGTTTTGAAAAGAAGGCAAAAGCTGATTTAAAGGCTCGTTATCTGGCAGATCTGTCTTATTACAAACAAGCTTGTAAGCTAATGAAAAAAAACAAGCCGGATAAGATCTTTCTTCAGTCTAATAACACGGCTTTTTTTACAGTGTTCTACGCAAAGCACATTTTAAGGTGCCCGATTCTCTATAACGAGCAGGACATCTTTCCGGAAAATGCCTACTTTGCTGGAATTCTTTCAGAAAGCAGCATGATTTATAAGGTAGCTCATGCGCTGCAAAAATATGCCTACAAAAATGCAACAGCGCTTAGTACGATTTCCGACGATATGAAATCTACTATCGTTACTCGGTATGGCATCTCGGAGGATAAGGTGCAGGTGATTTACAACTGGGGGCATGAGGAATTGAAAGCCCACAGTGATGAAGAAAACGTTTTCCTGAAAAAGTATCCGAAGAAGTCTGGAGAGTTCCGTGTGGTGTATGCGGGTAATCTGGGCAAGATGCAGAACGTGGAGCTCATTTTGGAGACCGCTGCTTTGATGAAAGATGATCAAGATGTCAGCTTTTATATCGTTGGGGGCGGTGTAAACGAGGAGCAACTTAAGACGTTTGCAAAAGAAAAAGAATTGAACAATGTGACATTTGTGAGAATGCAACCGCCTGAAGAAGTGGCGGATCTCTATGCTGCCGCAGACGTCAATGTGATTCCTCTTCAAAAAGGGCTTATCTATGCAGCACTTCCGAGCAAAACGGCTGACTGCTTGATTGCTGGTAAACCGATTATTACTTGTGTTGATAATGGAACGGCAGTTGAGAAGATAATCAGGCCGTACGGCATCGTCAATACTGGTGCGGATGAAAAAAGACTGAAAACAGCAATTCTGAACGCAAAAGAAAAAGCTGGATTGTGTGAAACCAAAGGGCTGCTAGAAAAATATTTTTCGTTGAAGCCGAATGTTGCTAGTCATTGTCAAATGATCGAGATGATGAAATAAGAAAGGAAGCAACGGCATGAATAAAAATCTCCTGCGTGCGCCAATTGAGTTGGCAAGCCGATTCAACAAAAACACTGAAACTCAAACTGCTTCTTATCGTAGCGATTTTATGCGTGATCGTGACCGTATTATGTACTGTAATGCGTTCCGTAGACTGGATGGGAAAACGCAGATCTACCTGATCGGAAGCGATGATCACCGCAGAAACCGGTTAACCCACACGCTGGAGGTTGCTCAGATTGCGCGTACGATTTCGCAGGCTTTGGGCTTGGATGAAGACTTGACCGAGGCTATTGCGCTTGGACACGATTTGGGACATACACCGTTTGGTCATGCGGGCGAGCGGGAGTTGAACCAGATCATGATGCCGGGCAGCACCGTGAAAATTCCGGAATCGCCACTTTATAAGGAAAACCATGACGGTTACAAAATCTGCGAAAAAAGGCTGAAAAAGCCATTGTACGGATTTAAGCACAATCTTCAAAGTGTCCGTGTGGCAGCACGTCTGGAAAATGGCTACGGTGACAGTGGCTTGAACCTGACCAATTACACCCTTTGGGGAATGATGCACCACTCGAAGTTGGCATACGGCGATGAGGATGGAAGCCCCAATTACTGTGAAATCTTCAATAAGTATCTCGAAGTGAAGGATGGTCATCAAGCGTGGTCGTTTGAGAGCTTTGTAGTAGAACAGGCAGATGAAATTGCACAGTGGCATCACGATTTGGAAGATGCACTGAGAAGCGGAGCAATGTCGGCTAAAGCAGTGTGCAGGAAAATCAGAGAGATTCTGATTACGATCATGAGCGAAAGTGATCTGCGCTGCTTTGAAGAGATGGAACGTGATGCGGAACAGGAAAATTACGACCAGAAGCGTTTTATTACACTGGCATCCAAGGTTGTAGTAAACACGTTGGTCACCTGCATTGTGACCTGCTCTAAACAGAATCTCCTGAAGCTTTCGACAGATAACAAGCTGAATGAAAATACCCGCCTCAACTTTTTCCGGGAACACACAGGAGACGAGGATGATATCAAAAATGCAATCGCGTTTGATGTGTATAGTGATGCAGATAACAAGAAAACAAAAGAACACCTGAAAAAATTTGGCGAAGCGATTCGAACAGAGATCCACCATTCGCCTGAAGTGGAGCGAATGAATGCAAAAGGTCAGTACATTATCCGTAAGCTGTTTCAGGCATACGCAACACATCCCCAGCAGTTGCCGGATATTTCTATTGTTCAGTTTATGGTGGAGACGCATGAGAAAAATAGCCTGTCGGGGGCAAATTATCCCGATATGGTATCTGCATACAAATTGAGCTCTGGCCAAGTCAGAAGTGATTTTGACAAGTTCTGGAACGACAAAAAGGACAATGCAGAAAGTAAGAACTTTTCTGTTCGTGTCTGTATGATGCGCAAGATTTGTGACCATATCGCTTCCATGACAGATCATTACGCAGTGGAAGAATATGAAAAATTGTATGGGTGAGAAATGAAGGTTTTATTTATCAATTCAGTATGCGGCATTGGCAGCACAGGCCGTATTTGCACAGACCTTGCACAGCAGCTGGAAGCCGAAGGCAACGAGGTCAAAATCGCCTATGGCCGCAAAGGTACTGTACCGGAGCAGTTTCAGAAATATGCAGTGCGTATTGGCACAGATTTTGACTGCAAGATGCACGCGATTCAGACACGGCTGTTTGATACGCATGGCTTTGGCTCCAAGCACGCGACCAAAGAATTTTTAAAGTGGGCTGAGGAATACAAACCAGACCTGGTGTGGCTCCACAATCTCCATGGCTACTATATCAATGTGGAGATGCTGTTTGATTGGATCAAAAAGCATCCTGAAATGCAGGTGAAATGGACGCTGCATGACTGTTGGGCCTTCACTGGCCATTGTTCGTACTGCTCTCAGCTTCGCCGCTACCCGGCTTGCTTCGCAATGAGTTCTGTCAGTAAGAATTTTGAGCGAAAGCGCAAGGCTTTTACTGGGGTGAAGAACATGACCCTCATCACCCCCAGCAAGTGGCTTGCCGATTTGACCCGCCAGAGTTTTCTGAAAGAGTATCCCGTCGAGGTGCATTATAACACCATTGATACCAGCATTTTCAAGCCAACCCCCAGCGACTTCCGGGAGCGGTATGGACTGAAGGACAAGTTTATCGTGCTAGGTGTGGCCAACGTCTGGGAGGATCGCAAAGGGTTATTTGATTTTTATAAGTTGGCAGAGATGCTGGATGACCGGTATGTCATTGTACTGGTCGGCCTGACCGAGAAGCAAATCAAAAACTTGCCGAAGAACATTAAAGGCATCCAGCGCACCAATAGCCCACAGGAACTGGCAGCAATTTATACGGCGGCGGATGTGTTTGTGAATCCGACTTATGAGGATAATTATCCGACGGTTAATCTGGAAGCACAGGCCTGTGAGACGCCTGTTATTACTTATGATACGGGTGGGTGTAGAGAGACAATACATACAGATAGTGCAAAAGTAGTTGAAGCAGGAAATGTCGAAGGACTATATAAGGAGATTACTATACGATGAATCGAATCGCAAAAATCATTTTGAAAATCCCTATCCGGGGGGGGTAGGAAAGGCATTTAATTTGTTGAATTTTGGCGGGTTTATGCGATATTCTGTCTGGTATTATAGGCGTCTTGGTATAAAAATTGAAGGTGAAATTACATATATTTGCCCAGACGTATATTTTGACTCAGCAGATTACTCAGCGATTACTATTCAAACTGGTGTAACGATAAGCAGAGAGGTCCTTTTTCTGGTTCATGACTATTCTGTTCATACGGCAATGGTCAATGTTGGATGGAATGCACCTAAAGGGAAAACAGCTCATTTTATTAAGCCCATAAAGGTTGGGAAAGACTCTTTTGTTGGGGCCAGAGCAACTTTACTGCCAGGAACAGAGATAGGCGAAAACTGTATTATTGGTGCTGGAAGTGTTGTCAAAGGAAAAATTCCGGATAATAGCATCGTAATAGGAAACCCTGCAAGAGTAATTGGAAATACGAAAGATTGGGCAAGAAAAAAGCTTGAAATAAAGGATTGGGTGTTGTAACTGTATGAACAAAATTCGAGTCATGTTTGCAATGGGAGGCAGCATGAAAAGAGCTGGCGCAGAAACCATGATTATGCAATATCTGCGTCAACTGGTAAAAGATGATAGATTTGAATTTTCAATTCTTGTTCACGGATATGATAAGGGCGACTATGATGACGAGATTGCAACATTTGGTGTCCCAATCTATCATGTTCCAGTAAGAGGAAAGCATCCACTGATCTATACACATGAGGTCAAAAAAGTCCTTAAGACTCATCCGGTTGATATTATTCATTGCAATATGGACTCGGCATGCGGAGATTTTTTAGCAATAGCAAAGGAATGTGGGATACAGCACAGAATAGCACATTCGCATACAACAAAGTTTCAAGCTCAAAAGGGAATAAAGAAGCTGATTGGGGAGTGTTCTAAAAGAAAAATACATAAGGTTGCAACTAGAAGGTTAGCGTGTTCTCAAAAGGCTGGGCAATGGTTGTTTGAAGGTGACTCCTTTGAGATTATAAATAATGCGATTGATTTAAGTGTTTACCTTCCTTGTGAAGAAATCCGTCAAAAAAAACGGAAGGAACTAGGAATTTCGGATGATACATTTGTAATAGGTCACGTTGGCCGTCTTTGCTATGAAAAAAATCACAGGTTTTTACTTCAAGCTTTTATGCAGTTGAAAGCGAGACGACCCAATTCGAAACTTCTATTGGTGGGGTCTGGAAATTTAACAGATGAAATCAAGGCATATGCAATAGAACTCGGAATTTCTTATGATGTGATGTTTTTGGGCTTGCGTTCAGATATACCAGAATTAATGCAAGCCATGGATTGCTTTGCACTTCCCTCGCTTTTTGAGGGATTGCCGGTTTCGGGCATTGAGGCGCAGGCTGCTGGGCTTCCGTGTTTTTTTGCAGATACGATTACACCTGAAATTTGCATGACTAATTATGCAAAGCGACTTCCGCTCGATGATATAGGTGAGTGGGTGAATGCTTTGAATCAGATACCGGATAAGAAAAATGCTAGGGAGGCACAAGCCAAACTGAGAGAAAAAGGATACGATATTGAATGCGAAGCACATCAGTTGGCAGAATGCTATTTGAATGCTTATGCTGAAAGTCAATATATTAGGAGTTAATTATTGTGCTAAAAGTCGGTAAAACTAAATTTATGATGGTAGTGCTCTTTTGTGGGCAATTACTTGTAAATTTGATGTTAATAGCGTATAGAGTCGATTTTAGCTATACGCAGATGTCGGTTCTTGCAATAACAGAGACGGTCATTGATATTATAGTTCTGAAAACCATCTGTAGTTTTCCGGTTGTTTCGATTCCCAATATTTTTGCGTTTTTCTCGCTTATGTTTCACTGTGGACAACTCATAAAAGAAGGATTTAATATTGAAGGTACTGTGCCATTGCCGTTTGAGTACTATGGAGACGCAATGACAATTCAAAAGTCTTTTACCTTTTTCCTCCTCTCACAAACAGTTTATTTTATTGCAGTGGGAATTTCATGTGGTAAATTACAAAAAGAAAAAAAAGTAAATAAGAGACAAGCGGATATATCAGTATATGGAAAAATTTTAGTGCTAATCGGTGTGATTCCCCGTCTGTACATTGACATTCTCTCACTTGTCGGAGCAAGAGCTAATGGGTATGAAGGAGTTTATTCAATCTATTTTCCACAGGCAATTCAAAGCATTGCTTTCTTTTTTGATGCTGGTTTATTTTTCCTTTTATATGCTCAGACGGACAGAAGAAAACAGAAATTTTACCTTGTTGCGGTAATTGTATATAAGTGTATTATGATGTCAACAGGTGCGCGGCAAGATAAGGTAGCTTTTCTTCTGGTATGGTTATATGTTTACTTCTTTATTATAAACAAAATCACAGTGAAAAAGCTTGCACTATTAGTAGTTGTCTGCATTGCAGGTTTTATGTTTGTTAGTGCTATTGGAACGATACGTGTTAATGATACCGTAAGTCTCTCGCAAACACTTTCACTTCTTCAAAGTGGTACGATGAACAATGTTATCGGAGGTGCGTTAGGGGAGTTCGGATCAGCATTTGATACATTAGAGGTGGCAATAAAGTATACACCATCTGAGATTCCGTTTGGATGGGGTAAAAGCTATGTTGCTGGCTTATTATCAATTATTCCGCTTCTGGTCAATCAAATCCCTTCATTAGCCAAGGCGGTTATATTTGTTAATCAACTTCCAAAGCATGTGACTTTTGCTCTGGGTGGGTCATTTCTTGGAGAACTCTTTTATAATTTCTCATGGTTTGGTATCATTGGTAGTTCTGTAGTGGGTGCATTTATAACAAAATTGCATAATGGCATAGTGGATGATTCGAGCTGTGATATTTTTTATAAAGCATGGTATTCGATTTTAGCGACAGCAATGATACTTTTTGTGCGCGGCTATTTTACGGATATGATGCAAAAATTAGTGTGGACATATATTGCTATATATATTATTCGAATGTATTTAGCAAAACGCGAAACTGGAAAGGATATAAAATAGGATGTTAAGTGTAATTGTTCCGGTTTATAATGCTGAAAAGTATCTGGAAAAGTGCATTGAGAGCATATGCCAACAGACATATCGAGATCTTGACATCATTTTAATAGATGATGGCTCTCAAGATCAAAGCGGAGCAATATGTGACCAATTTAAAGCGATAGATGGTCGTATTCGGGTCTTTCATAAAGAAAATGGAGGCGTTTCATCTGCACGAAACAGGGGATTGGATGTTGCTCAAGGAGAATATATAACATTTATTGACTCAGATGATTGGATCAATCCGGATTTGCTTGAACGACTTATGGCGCAAATTGGTCAGGCGGATATGGCTGTTGGTGGATATACTACTGTAAGTAAAGCAGGTAACGTGGAACAGAAATATAAAGATGAAAGCCTGACATTTCCAGAATGTGTGTGTTCAAAATTTGATGAGCTGTACGCCAACAATTTCTTCAATGCTCCTTTTGCCAAAATCTATAAGCGTAATATTCTTGGAACACAGCGTTTTGATTCATCTGTTGCCCTTGGAGAAGATTTCCTTTTCAATTTGGAATATCTTTCAAAATGTCACGAAGTGAAAACCGTAAGTGTTATAAGTTATTTTTATAACTGCATGAATGTGGGGGCGGCGACAAAAAAATTGAGAGAAAATGATATTGAACAAATCTATTTTCTCTATCAAGCTGGAAGAAATTTTTTGTGTAAATATTATCCGAATACAGGTGAAAGCGTGGAGTTGAAGAAACGATTTTGCCTGAACGGAATTAACTTAATCCAGCTTATATGTTATTCGGATAAGTCCCAAATCGAAAAGTCTAAGTTGGCAAAGAAATTGCTGACAAATGACGAGTTTATTAAAGCGTGTAATAAAGATTATTCACTGCCGAAGAGGTATGATATTCCGAGAAAACTTTGTGCCAACGGAAGCTGGAATTTACTTCAGGTGTTCTTTGTAATTAAAAAGAAACTGAGCACTGTGAGAGGGAGCTGATATTTTGAAAGTCGGTATTTTGACCTTTTACTATAACAATGATAATTTTGGTGGGCAACTTCAAGCAAGGGCATTAGTTCGTGCAGTTAGTAACATTAAGGACGTAGAAGCAGAACAGATTCCATATGATTACTTGCGCAGTTGGCAAAAGCTTTCCTATAAAATACGTATGCTAAAATCAATCGGTCAGGCGTTTTCAGGCGGGATAATCAACGGGTTCGAGTTCGTTGGTTCAAGACTCAAGGCACAAAAGGCATTAGGTGATAATGCGGTACTTGAAGACAAACTGAAAGATAAGCTTGAAAAACGGAAAAGTGCATTCTATGAATTCTACACTGAAACACCGCATAATAATGAGATCTTTGATAACGACACGATTGAAAAATGTGTGTCGGAATATGATTGCTTTATATGTGGTGGAGATCAAATTTGGAATGATTGGAGCGACTGGTTTATCTATAATGCGCTCGACAATTTCTGCTTGAAATTTGTTCCTCCGACTATACAAAAATTTTCCTATGCCCCAAGCGTTCCATTGACAAAAGTGCGTCCTGTGTTCATTAAGAGGTTATCCAAGAATATCAGGAAACTTGATGCGGTTTCGGTGCGAGAAAGTAGTTCGATTTCTGTTTTTGATAAAGAGACCGAAAAAAGGGTGCTTGTGGTTGCGGATCCTGTTCTTTTGCTTAATCGGGAACAGTGGGACAAAGAATCACACCCAGTTGATGTTCACGAAAAATATGTGTTCTGCTATCTGTTGGGTGATGGGGTGGATACTAGAACCGCTGCAGAAAAGTATGCAATAAGAATCGGTTGCAAACTTGTCACGGTGCCGCATATTGTCAATGTCAACCCACAGGATGAAAAATTTGGGGACATTCAGGATTTTACTTCCGGTCCAGCAGAGTTTTTGAGCCTAATCCGAGATGCGGAGGTCGTTGTGACAGATTCTTTTCACGCAACTGTTTTCAGCATGATTTATCATAAACCGTTTTATGTTTTAGAGCGAATCACAAAAGTAAGTGGCGGCTCTATGAGCAGTAGACTGACAGATTTTATGGTAGAGTATAAATTGGAAGAACAAAGCATCACAGCAGAACAATTAAGCATGACCGAAGTGATTCCACAAATTGATTATAGCAAATCAGATGAAATCTGGATGCACCGCCGCTCTGAATCTTATGAGTACCTGAAAAACAATCTCCAAAAGAAACAATGAGGATACAGTGTTGAAAAACCAATTAAAAGCAGGTGTTATTCTTTCGTATATTTCCACAGGGTTGAACATGCTGATTCAGTTGTTCTATACCCCAGTCATGATTCGGCTACTGGGGCAAAGTGAATATGGTCTGTACACCCTTGTAGGGAGCGTTGTCAGCTATCTGAGTTTATTCAGCCTTGGCTTTACAGGCGCGTATCTTCGGTTTTATTCTCAGCGGAAGGCCAGGAATGATATCGACGGGATCGCACAGCTGAATGGAATGTTTCTGACGTTATTTTTGGCAATGTCGGTCATGGCTTTTCTTTGTGGGATGGTGCTTGTCCAGTTTCCAAGACAGCTGTTTGGAGCAAATCTTACAGAGTCCGAGTTAAGTACAGCACAGATATTGATGGCAATCTTGGTTGTTAATATCGCGTTGACATTTCCATCCGGACTTCTGGATTCCATAGTAAGTGCACATGAGAAATTCCTTTTTCAGCGAATCGTGACATTGGTAGGCGTTTTGTGCAACCCGCTTCTTGCTTTGCCACTTATGCTGATGGGATTTGGGTCAGTTGCAGTAGTAAGCGTCACGACATTCATCACCATTTTGAAGCTTGTCGTGAATGTGTTCTATTGCCTGAAAATATTACACATACAATTTTTCTTCCGGGGATTCGACTTCCATATTCTGAAAGAAATCGCAGGGTTTAGCTTTTTCTTGTTTCTGAACATGATTATAGACCAGATAAACTGGTCTGTGGATAAGTTCATTTTAGGCCGTGTTTCTGGAACCAGTGCGGTTGCGGTTTATGGCGTTGGCGCGCAAATCAACTCATTGGTGATTACATTTTCGACAGCTATATCTTCCGTATTCGCTCCGCGTGTAAATTGTATTGCGGCTGAAAATTCAGAGAATCGAAATCAGAAATTCACAGAATTGTTTACGCGCGTTGGACGAGTTCAATATTTGATACTGATGCTGATTCTGTCCGGCTTTGTTGTTTTTGGAAAGTTCTTCATCACAGATATTTATGCTACGCAGGAATATGCTCAGGCATATCCAGTTGCCTTACTTTTGGTTGTGCCGGCTTTCATCCCTTTGATTCAGAATTTAGGAATAGAAATCCAGCGATCGGTAAACAAACATAAGATCCGCTCCCTTATTTATTTTATGATGGCACTATTGAACGTATTTATCAGCATCCCGCTGGCAAAGGAATTCGGTCCTATCGGTTCGGCTCTCGGAACTGCTATTGGGCTAATCATCGCAAATGGGATCATTATGAACATCTATTACCAAAAGGGCATCGGAATGGACATGCGATATTTCTGGCGGAACATAGTTTCGCTTTCCAAAGGAATGATTATTCCTACACTGTTTGGATGCTGGATTATGCGCTCTATAACATTTGACAATTACATTCTTTATCTTGCGATGATAATTTTGTATAGCGCGATATATGGCCTGAGCATGTGGTTTTTGGGGATGAATAATGAGGAAAAGGCACTTGTAATCCAGCCAATTCAGAAATTGATAAGAAGAGGGCGATGATGATGAAATGATAGAAATAGGAAACAAACAAAACTGTTGTGGATGTGCGGCCTGCACACAGGCTTGCCCGAAGCATTGCATCACAATGGTTGAAGACGCCGAAGGATTCTTGTATCCCGATGTTGAACTCGAAAAGTGCGTTGACTGCAATATGTGTCAGCGCGTATGCCCCATGTTAAATAAAACTGATGAGGATGCCCCGTACACAAAAGCATACGCTGCATACAATCTGGATGAAAAAGAGCGACTGCAAAGTTCTTCAGGAGGCGTTTTTTCACTTCTTGCAAAGCAGGTATTAAGAGAAGGTGGTGTAGTGTATGGGGCTGCAATGTCAGAAGATTGCACGTCAGCTTGCCATATTAAGGCTGAATCACCGGACGATCTGGTAGCACTGCGAGGAAGCAAATACATACAAAGCAGTACAGAAGGCGTATATCAACAAATCAAAAATGAACTTGACAACAGGCGAAAAGTGCTGTTTTCGGGAACTCCATGTCAAATTGCAGGGCTGAAATCTCTATTGAGAACAGATTATGAAAATCTGCTGTGCGTTGGCGTTATATGCCATGGCGTACCGAGTTCCAAAATATGGAGAAAATATCTTAGCTATCGCGAAAATCGCGCGGGCGCATCCGCGCGGCGAACATTTTTCAGACATAAATATTATGGCTGGAAAATGTACGCCGTACTATTTGAGTTTTCAAATAGTACGGCGTACAAACAAATCCTTTACAAGGATTTGTTTATGCAGATGTTTTTGCAAAACATCTGTCTCCGCCCGTCTTGCTATTCGTGCCACTTCAAAGGTCTGCATGAACTCGCAGATATTTCATTGGCAGATTTTTGGGGTGCGGAGAATGTTTGTCCTGAACTAGATGATGACAAAGGCCTTTCTCTAGTTCTTGTACACACTCCAAAAGGAAATGAGCTTTTTCAGGAAATCAAAGGAACAATGATTTCAAAAGAGGTTGATTTTCAACAAGCGGCTTTGCAAAATCCGGCAATATTCGAGTCCTGTACAGAACCTATAAACCGAGATTCTTTCATGAATGATATGGATGCGCTTACCATTAAACAGTTGGGGGCAAAATACCTTAAGAAGAAGTCTATTGTGCTTCGAATTCGTATTTGGATATCCGTTAATATCAAAAAAAGATTACAAAAAGCATTAAGGAAGGAATAACAAAAATGTCTGCATTTGATAACGCAACCCTTATGATCACTGGTGGTACTGGTTCTTTCGGTTCTACCGTTTTGAAGCACTTCCTGGATTCTGACCTGAAGGAGATTCGTATCTTCTCCCGTGACGAGAAGAAGCAGGACGATATGCGCCATGAGCTTCAGGCGAAGCATCCCGACACCGCTAAGAAGGTCAAGTTCTACATCGGCGATGTCCGCAACCCGCAGTCCATCCGTGACGCTATGCCCGGTGTTGACTACATCTTCCACGCTGCCGCTTTGAAGCAGGTTCCTTCCTGCGAGTTCTTCCCCATGCAGGCTGTTCAGACCAACATCATCGGTACCGATAACGTCCTGCATGCTGCTATTGACGCCGGTGTCAAGCGTGTTGTTTGTCTGTCCACCGATAAGGCAGCTTACCCCATCAACGCCATGGGCATCTCCAAGGCGATGATGGAGCACGTTATCTACGCTAACGCCCGTGTGGCTGCTGAGCGCGGCGGCACGACCATCTGTTGCACCCGTTACGGCAACGTCATGTGCAGCCGTGGCTCCGTCATTCCTCTGTTCATCGACCAGATCAAGGCTGGCAACCCCATCACCATCACCGACCCCAACATGACCCGCTTTCTGATGAATCTGGACGAGGCTGTGGACCTGGTTATGTTCGCCTTCCAGCACGCCAACCCCGGCGACCTGTTCATCCAGAAGGCTGATGCCTCTACCATCGGCGATCTGGCGAAGGCCGTCCAGCAGCTGTTCGGTGACACCGGTACGAACATCATTGGCACCCGTCACGGCGAGAAGCTGTTCGAGACCCTGATGACCCGTGAGGAGCGTCTGCGTAGCCAGGATATGGGTCACTACTTCCGTGTTGCTGCGGATAACCGTGACCTGAACTATGACAAATTCGTGGTCAAGGGCGAGGTACATACCATGGCGGACGAGTCCTACACCAGCCACAACACCACTCGTCTGGATGTCGAGGGCACTGTGAAGAAAATCCTGACCACGGAATATGTCCAGAATGCACTGAAGGGCATCCCGAATGTCTAAGAAAAAGCTGTTGCTGGTTGGTGCCGGTGGCTTCGGGCGCATGGTGGCGGAACGGGCGATGATCCAATACGACTGTGCTTTTGTGGATGATGGACAAGACGTGGACACTGAGATCTGCGGCATTCCGGTGGTTGGAGGTCTTTCCGATTTACCAGAGTTGCGGAAAAACTATGACCTGCTGGTTGTCGGCATTGGAAACAATCAGCTCCGGGCGCAGGTGTATGAGAAAGCGAAAGCACTTGGCTTTGCTTTTCCCAATATCGTTGCGCCCAGCGCCTACATCAGTCCATACGCAAAGTTGGGCTGTGGCTGCGTGGTGCTGCAAAACGCTTGCGTCCAGAATGGTGCATCCATTGGCAACGGTGTCCTGCTGAATGCCGGAACAGAGGTCCACTGTGATGCAGCGGTAGGGGACTACGCCCTGATTTACACCAACAGCGTCATTCGCACTGGTGCGACTGTGGGCAACTTTACCCGCATTGGCAGCAACTGCACCATCTGCAATAATGCAACTGTGCCGGATGGCGCAGATATTCCGGATTGTACGGCAGTACGTTAAAGAGGTGAAAGGATGAACATTCTAGTCACAGGTGCCAAGGGCATGGTGGGAACCGCCCTGTGCA
>ENA-OVGQ01002789-OVGQ01002789.1-human-gut-metagenome-genome-assembly--contig:-NODE-2789-length-15067-cov-4.021250_pt1 | contig 15067 bp, 7 predicted proteins | sample MGYA00237774_ERZ505427 | MGnify/ENA primary metagenome ERZ505427 (study PRJEB26158, sample SAMN06016404) | human gut metagenome | biome: human gut; feature: ankylosing spondylitis patient; material... | reverse complement strand
GATGTGGCAGCAATCTATCAGGGTATGCAGACTGGATGGTACGCAAAGGAAATCAAGGATCGTTTCAACATCGAGTTAAACATCGTTGCGCCGCAGGTATCTGGTGATGCAGCATCTCTTTACCAGACACGATGTGCATCTGGTGATCTGGGTGATATTATTATTCTGGATAATGCAGATATGCAGGATTGTGTTGATGTAGGTCTGATCGCAGATATCAGCGAGGATCTTCCAAATTATGAGAATCTCATGAAATATGAAGAGCAGATTAGTCTGTTTAATGATGCGATAAATGAAGTAATTGGAAAGGAAGGCGTTTATGCAATTCCGGCAGAGATGAACTCCAATGGACCGACTGAGTACAAGGAAGATACTGTAGCTATAATGCCAAGACTTCGGTGGGATCATTATGTAGAAGTTGGCGCACCAGAGATGAAAAATCTTGACGATCTGTTAGATACCTTAAAGAAGATTCAGGATGCTTATCCGACAAATGAGGCTGGAGATAAGACATACGCACTGAGCTTATGGCCAGATTGGGATAACACAAGTATTGAGAATGTAAATCAGCTTACAAAGTGGTATGGTCAGGAAGTAAATGGTTCTATTTTACTGGGAACAGATAATTCCATCACACCATTAACTGATAAAGACGGCGCTTACTATAAGATGTTAAAGTTCTTATATAAGGCAAATCAGATGGGACTGGTTGACCCAGATTCCGCTACACAGGACTGGAATGCAGCATGTGACAAGATGCGTCAGGGAAGAGTTCATCTGTTCTGGTACAACTGGCAGTATGGTTTCTGGAATTCACCAGATAAGGGCGAGGCTCGTCAGAATTATCGTGGTATTCCGCTAGAAGATCTGAATATTTATCAGGCATCAGATACCTACTATGGCGATGGCCGTGCATGGGCAGTTGGTTCTAACGTGTCAGATGAAGATAAGGCGCGTATCCTTGAATTTATGGATTGGCTTTGCTCACCAGAAGGTCTGACTATGCAGCATATTGGTCAGGAAGGCTTTATTTATACTGTAAATGATGATGGTACATATACACTGACAGATGCTGGTATGACAAGATTTGCAGATGATCCTCAGGTACCAGAAGAACTTGGCGGCGGTTCCTGGACTGATGGAAATAACCAGGTAAATCAGTGGCTTGTTGCAAGTATTGAGATGAATCCAGAAACAGGAGAGACATTTGGAAGTGATTACTGGGCATCCTTCCTTGAAAAAAATAACACAGCAACAAACAAAGAGTGGAGTGAGAAGTTTGGTTCTGAAACTGAAGTTTCATATCTGGAGGAAAATGGAATGCTTAATCCTGTTCCGAGTGTAAACCTTGTACTTCCAATTGATACAACCGATATCGCGCTGATCAGAAGTCAGTGTGGCGATCAGGTCAAGGCAACATCCTGGCAGGCAATCTTTGCATCAGATGATGCTGAATTTGATCAGATGTGGGATGAAATGTGTGTTACACTTGAAGGTCTTGGATGGGACCAGCTTGTTGAGTTTGATACAGATAAGTATCAGGCAGTAGTAGATGCAAGAGAGGCAGCAGTAGCAGAGTAAATGAAAATGAATTGTTCTGGGCTGCATATATAAAGTGATCTGAGGTCAAAGGGGAAAAGAAAAAAGGAAAAGACAGCATGGATGATCTGGCGGGGAAAGGCAAAACTGCCATTCCCCGCTTTTTCTATAGGAAAAGGAGAAAAAAATATTATGAAGCTTTATATTAACGAAAAAAATAGAAAAGGTCATATTGAGCCAGAGATTTATGGGCATTTCAGTGAGCATTTAGGCCGCTGTATTTATGAAGGAATTTATGTTGGGGAGGACTCACCAATCCCGAATAAAAATGGTATGAGAACAGATGTGGTTGAGGCTTTAAAGGAAATTAAGGTTCCTGTACTTCGCTGGCCGGGCGGCTGCTTTGCTGATGAATATCACTGGAAGGATGGCATTGGCCCTAAAGAGAGCAGAAAAAAGATGATCAATACCCACTGGGGTGGCGTGACCGAGGACAACAGCTTTGGTACTCATGAATATTTTGAACTGTGCGATCAACTTGGCTGCAAAACATATGTCAACGGAAATGTTGGAAGCGGCAGCGTTCAGGAGATGAGCGAGTGGGTTGAATATATGACATTAGATGGTGTGTCACCGATGGCAGATCTTAGAAAGAAAAATGGCAGAGAGAAGCCGTGGAGAGTGGACTATTTTGGTGTTGGAAATGAAAACTGGGGATGCGGTGGAAATATGACACCAGCTTACTATGCTGATCTGTATCGCCGCTATCAGACTTATATCAGAACCTATGACAGCAAGAATCCAATTTTTAAAATCTGTGGCGGCGCAAATGCTGATGATTATAAGTGGACAGAGGTGGTGCTTCGTGAATGTTTTGCAGATCCGGCACCAAAAGAAGTACATGGCATGATGGATGGTTTGTCTGTTCATTATTACTGCGGTGCAGAAAAGGGACTGCATAAGGGAAGTGCAACAGACTTTTCAGAAGATGAGTATTGGTATACAATGAATCGTGCGCTTGGCATGGACGAGTTAATTTACAGACATGGTGCGATTATGGATCAGTATGACCCAGATAAAAAAATCGGTATGATGGTAGATGAATGGGGTTGCTGGCATGATGTAGAGCCGGGAACAAATCCGGGATTTTTGTTCCAACAAAGCACAATGAGAGATGCACTTGTAGCAGGAGCTACATTTAATATTTTCAATCGCCATTGTGATCGTGTGAAGATGGGATGTATCGCACAGATTGTAAACGTGCTTCAGTCAGTTATTTTAACAGATGGACCAGAAATGATTCTTACACCGACCTACCATGTGTTCCATATGTATCGTTTCCATCAGGACGCTGAGCTTTTAGAAAGTTGTCTGTCTGAGACAAAGAAGGTAGGAAATGATAAGTATCAGATGGATAACATTCAGCAGTCAGTATCACAGGATAAAGATGGTGTAATTACTATAACACTTGTCAATACATCACTTGATGGTGAGGAGACTATCGAAGCTGTTTTGATGGAGGGGACACCTAAAAAGGCAGAAGGCTTTATTCTTCACGGCGGATTAAATGATTACAATGAGTTTGGAAAAGAACCAGTTTTATATGAGAAGCCTCTTGATGTAGAATTAACAAAGCGCGGTGTGAAATTTGTGGTACCGGCATGCTCAGTTGTGACGGTGCGGGTGCATCTTTAATAGGAAGGAATGGTAACGAATATGAAAAAACAGGCATTTAATCCGTATCTTCCGTCATGGGAATATATTCCAGACGGAGAACCATATGTATTTAATGGACGTGTGTATGTTTATGGATCACACGATTTTTATAATGGATATGTATTTTGCATGGGTGATTATGTGTGCTGGTCTGCTCCAGTAGATGATCTGGGAAACTGGCGATATGAGGGCGTAATTTATAAAAAGGCACAAGATCCAGAAAATCCAGATGGAACGATGTGTCTGTACGCACCTGATGTCACAGTTGGACCAGATGGACGTTATTATCTGTTCTATGTGCTAGACAAGCTTCCAGTTGTATCAGTTGCAGTTTGTGATACACCGGCAGGAAAATATGAATTTTTGGGATATGTTCGTTATCCAGATGGCACTCGTCTTGGTGAAAAAAAGACAGATGAGCCACAGTTCGATCCGGGCGTAATTACAGAAGGCGATCAGACCTATCTATACACAGGTTTTTGCGGAATTGGGGATAAGTCGAGAAGCGGTGCGATGGTGACAATCCTTGATAAAGATATGCTGACCGTGAAGACAGCACCGAAAATTATTGTGCCGGGAAGTGAGTACAGCAAGGATACACCATATGAGGGTCACGCATTTTTTGAGGCTCCGTCTATTAGAAAGAGAGGCGACACATATTACTTTATTTATTCGTCTGAGGTTATGCATGAGCTTTGCTATGCGACGAGCAAGGAGCCTACGGGCGGCTTTAAGTATGGCGGCGTGATTGTAAGTAACTGTGACCTTCATATTGATACATATAAGCCGGCAGATATGCCAACTGCATATGGTGCAAACAATCATGGAAGTATGGTCCAGATTGGAGATGACTGGTATATTTTCTATCACAGACATACAAATGGCACTTGGTATAGCAGACAGGGCTGTGCTGAGAAGCTGACAATTCGTGAAGATGGAAGTATTCCACAAGTAGAGATTACTTCATGTGGATTAAATGGCGGACCGCTTGTTGGAGAGGGCTATTATCCGGCGTATTTGGCATGCAACTTATTTACAAATGAGCCTTCTATTTATGTAGATGAACGTTTCCCTAAAATCATGCAGGATGGAAGAGATGGAGATGAGGATCCGGCATATCTTAGTGCAATTGTGGATGGTACAACAGTTGGTTTTAAATATTTCAATATGAAGAACATTCATCAAATTTCGATTGATGTTCGTGGTTATATAAAGGGAAGCTTTGAAGTAAAAACTGCATGGGATGGCAAAGTGCTAGCACAGATTCCAGTAGAGTACACGAATGTATGGAAACATTATAGTACACCAGTTGACATGCCAGATGGTGTGCAGGCACTGTATCTGACCTTCAAAGGAGAAGGAAAAGGACAACTAAAGGGATTTTATTTAGAACAAAAATAAAACAAGGAGAATACAATGATTCGACAAACAAAAACAGAAAATGGTCTGGTGCGCGGTATTGAGGCAGCCGATCCGCGTATCACAGCTTTTCGCGGTGTTCCGTTTGCTGCACCGCCTACAGGGAAGAATCGCTGGCGCGCACCTCAGCCGTGTGAGAATTGGGAAGGAATAAAGGATTGTGCACGCTTTGCACCGATTTCTGTGCAGGATACGCCAGGCATAGGTGATTCTCTATACAATAGAGAGTGGCATGTTGACCAGGATGTGCCTATGGATGAGGATTGTCTGTATCTAAATATCTGGACAGGAGCAAAAAGCGTGGATGATAGACGTCCAGTTCTTGTTTGGTATTTTGGAGGCGGCTATCAATGGGGCTATACAAGAGAGATGGAGTTTGACGGAGAGCGCCTTGCAAGACAGGGAGTTGTTGTTGTCACCGTCAATTATCGTGTGAATGTATTTGGCTTTTTGTCACATCCTCAGCTGACAAAAGAGCAGCCAGAAGCACCGTCCAATTTTGGAAGCCTTGATCAGAAGGCAGGTCTTGAGTGGGTTGTCAGAAATATTGCTAATTTCGGAGGTGATCCAAATAAGATTACAATTGCCGGACAGTCGGCAGGCGGTGCAAGTGTAATGTCTCAGCTCGCATGTGAAGAAAATGAAGGAAAAATTTCCGGTGCGCTTGTGATGAGCGGTATGATTGGAAGTCCTTATGAAAAGACACGTTTTGGAACACCTACACCTTTAGCTACGGCAGAGCAGATTGGAAAAGACTTTTTTGAATTTCTTGGCGTAAAAACCTTAGAGGAAGCAAGAGCACTTGATGCATTTGAGATTCGTGATAAGTATTCTGATTTTGCTAAGGATCATCCGCGTATGTATACTGTGATTGACGGTGTATTCTGCAAGGAAGACCCATACAAAAAGATGCTTGAAGGAAGAAGCCTTTTAGTGCCTCTTATGGCAGGAAACACATCAGATGAGTTCTTAAATCACATTGAAGCTAAGGACGGCGAACAGCTTTTGAAAAAGGCAGAAGAACTTTTTAAAGATAAGGCAGATCAGTTTTTGTCATTTGAAGAAAATAAAAAGCAGACACCAGAGGGCTTTTCGCCTGTCAGTGGAATTGAGTACAGCGTAAAGCGAGCATTTTTATCAAGAAAAGCTACAGGCTGTAATCAAAACAGCTATTATTATCGTTTTGATGCTGATATTCCAGGATGGGACAATGCGGGCACATTCCACTCATGTGATTTATGGTTCTTCTTTGAGACACTTGCAAAATGTTGGCGTCCATTTGACGGCCATCACTATGATCTGGCTCGTCAGATCAGCAGCTATTTTGTCAACTTTATAAAAACTGGCAATCCAAACGGAAATGATTATAATGAAAATAAGCTTCCAGAGTGGAAGCCATACTGCGATGCAGATCGCTATGAAATGAACTTTAAAACAAAAGGCGCATCTGGAGGAAATACGGAGACTGCGAGGATGCGATTTTTGCTAGAGAGATAAGCCAAATTTTAAGTCGCATCGGTTCCATTTTGGGTGCGAACATGGATCGTATTTTTCTCAATTGGGGAGCGGCTGCTGATTTCAATTATAACAGAAGTTTGCTCTCCAAATCCATATACTCGATTGTAACTTTTTTGCTACAAATAAAAATCAAAATATTCCATAGAACAATTAAAATAGGACATTGTAAAAAGATTCAGCTTATGTAAAAATGGAAACAGCAGTGACAAAGTTTAATACGGGAAAATTAAAAAATTCTCTGCAAAAACAAAAAAGAGGTGACAATATGCTAGTAGCAAAACATAGGGCGAGTACACAAATTACGGATGTTAAGAGAACTGACAAATCGGTTGTTCTAAGATCTAAAGCCGAGCAGATTCAGTTTATTCCCATATCTGAGAGTGCAGTGAGAGTGATTTGCACAAAGGCAGATACACAGAAAAAGGAACAAGAATTGACACAAGGAGATTCCATTAAGAGGAGCAATCAGATGAATTCTGTTCAGTGGGAGTTGAAGGAGGATAGTGAAAGCATAAGCGTAATCCTTTCAAATCTTACAATCAGAATCGATCGTCAGGCGGCTTCCATTTCGTATTACAAACCCAATGGGGAACTCCTTTTAAAGGAACGAGATAAGAACAGTAGAACGATGGAGGCTTTTCAGTCTTACCGTGTTGTGCGGGCTGGAAAAATTGAGCAAGTTCAGACAGCAGATGGCTTGAAACGTTTTGTGAAAGATGCTGTGCGTGAGCCAGATCAGACATTGTATCACACAAGAATGCATTTTGACTGGCAGCAAGATGAGGCACTATATGGTCTTGGTCAACATGAGGAGGGAATTCTTAATCTTCGTGGTCATATGGTATATCTCCATCAGGCAAATCGAAAGATTGCAATCCCACTTTTGATGTCAAGTCTTGGCTACGGTATTTTGATGAACACGTCTGGAAACATGATTTTTAGTGATACAGAGCACGGCTCCTATCTGTATACTGAGTCAGATCCTCAGCTGGACTTTTATTTTATCAATGGCGATGGAATGGATGGTGTTGTGAAGGAATACCGACAGCTGACAGGAAAGGCTTCTATGCTTCCAAGATGGGCATTTGGCTATCTTCAGTCGCAGGAGCGCTATGAGACACAGGAGGAAATCTCTCAGGTCGCTGCAGAATACCGCAGACGTGGAATTGGATTAGATGGCATTGTACTTGATTGGTGTTCCTGGGAGGATGGCATGTGGGGACAAAAAAGCTTTGATGCAAGTCGTTTTCCTGATCCAACAGGTATGATTCAGACGCTTCATGATGAGGATGTTCACTTTATGATTTCAATCTGGCCAAATATGGATGAAAAGTGCGAAAATTATAAAGAAATGAAAGAGAAGGGCTTTCTTCTTCCGTTTTCCAATATCTATGATGCAAGAAATGAACAGGCTCGCAAATGCTATTGGGAGCAGGTGAAAAGAGGCTTGTATCGGTATGGAGTGGATGCTTGGTGGTGTGATTCAAGCGAACCGTTTACACCAGAGTGGAGTCATGTGGAGCGTCAGGAGCCTGCAAGTCAGTATGAGGAATACAAAAAGACAGCAGGTGAGTTTCTAGGAGAGGCGCATACAAATGATTATGCTTTGTACCATGCAAGGGCAATTTATGAAGGGCAAAGAGCAGAGCAGAAAAAGGATGGATCCAATAAGCGAGTCTTTAATCTAACGAGAAGTGCATGGACGGGACAGCAGCAGTATGGCACGGTTATGTGGTCTGGAGACACCTCTGCTAGTTGGAAGACATTTCGCAATCAGATCTCAGCAGGGCTTAATTTCTGTGCAAGTGGACTTCCGTATTGGACGGCCGATATTGGTGCTTTCTTTGTGAAGGATGGCGATTCTTGGTATTGGGACGGGAAGTACGACGATACAACGAATGATCCGGCTTATCTGGAATTGTACACACGCTGGTACCAGTGGTGTTGTTTCCTTCCAATTTTCAGAGGACATGGAACAGATTGCAGAAGAGAGCTTTGGAAATTTGATGGAGAGGGAGGTATGTTTTATCAGGCATTACTTCGGATGAATGCGCTTCGCTATAGGCTTCTTCCTTATATCTATTCAGCTGCTGGAAAAGTATGGCTGTATGATTCATCAATGATTCGCATGCTTGCATTTGACTTTCCAAAGGATCAGCAAGCACTTCATATTTCGAATCAATATTTGTTTGGAGAGAGTCTGATGGTGTGTCCAGTGACAAGGCCAATGTATTACCAAAAGAACGAAAATGGTACTAAAAAGATACTAAATCCGTATTGCTATCGTGCTGTTTATCTTCCAGAGGGATGTGGTTGGTATAATTTCTGGACGAACAAGTATTATGAGGGCGGTCAGTGGATTGAGGCAGAGGCACCGATCGAGAAAATTCCTCTTTTTGTAAAGGAAGGAAGTATTCTTCCAATTGCAAAGCCAGCGCAGAGTGTAGAAGAGGTTGTGGCATCGAATGAGCTTACTTTTTTTGTATATAATGGAAAGGATTGCTCATATGAATTCTATAGTGATGATGGTGATGGCTATGAATATGAAAATGGATCCTATAAGCTGGAAACATACAAATGGAATCAGAGGGAACAGAAATTGATTGGTCCAGAAGGAACTTTCTTAAAAAAAGAGAACCTTCGAATAATTGGATGAGAATAATTAAATGCAAACAAGGACTTGTAAGTAATGTTAGATAAATGAACACCTTGATGGTTGCGATGAATAAAGCAATCGTCGAGGTGTTCTGTTTTTCAATTAGAAGCTAAGGGGTCAGGCACGGATAAACATAGTTTTCGTGAACTGACCCCAGTTTCTAATTTTACGTTAAATTTTTACAAAACGAATGCCCTTTAAATCAAAATTGCTGCCCGGTAAGAATAACAGTGTAACTGTCTGGCTTCCAGAGAGTACATTGACTGGGAAGCGTTTTGTGACATAATCATCACTATAAGTAAATTCAGCGATGTTTAATGTCTCATTGGTTCCATTTGAGGCGCGAACATGGATGGTATTTTTCTCAATTGGGGAGCGACCGGTGATTTCAATCACAACACAAGTTCTCTCTCCAAAATCCATATCGGTATACTCAATCGTTACGTTATTTCCGATTCCGGTGATTGCATCATCTGTTTTACAGAAGGCATCGCCGTAAACGCGGTCAATATCGGTTACAGATAGAGGACTCCAAGCTTTCTCAAGTTTTTTAAAGGACAGTCCGCCAATATGAAGCTTTCGATTTGTCACTTGAATCGTAAATGTGGTGACACCAGTTAATCGCTTTGGAAGCTTAAAGGTTTCCTCTTGGTAGGTGTCCCAAATCATTTTTTTATCATAATGTCCACGGCAAAGAACTGTGCCTGACTGTGTTTTGGTTTTTCCTTCGATAAAGGTTAGATCAACTGGACGACTTTCAGTCTCAAAGATTGGGATCGTGACAGTATCCGAACCAAAAGTGCCAAAATCAAACGGGCCATAGGTAATGCTGGTTGTCCCTTCTGAACCAGTCGCTGCACCGTGGGCATTTCCATTTGCAATTTCACCCTCGGAGTCTGAATACAGAGAACCAACAGTGAAGGTGTAAGGATCGAGATTCATTGTGCCAATTTCAGTCGCTGTGAATGCAAGTGTTGAGTAAAGAGTGGTATGACCGCGACCATTAGTGACACTGCAGCGGACGAAAAAGCTGCCATCACTCAGAGCGTGAATGCGCACATGGGTATTATCAATCGGTTCAAGAATAGCATATGGGACTGTGACACCCTCTGCATTTGTTACCTTCCAGTCAAGTGTCTGCGTGGTTGCATTCGCTGGAGAGACAGAAGCATAGATAACAGCAGACGGTGCGTCAGCTGTCAGGTGAGTGAAAGTCTCACAGCTTAGAGTGATCTTTCTTACCGGAATATCACTTTGGCTACTTATTGAGTCTGCAAGCGGATCACGCGTAATCGTCATCAGATGAAGATCCTCTGCACATGGATCTTTTTCGTCTGAGCTTTCACTGTAAGAAGTCGTATTTACAGTTAACGAAGCAGAGGTAAGTCCATCTGAGGAAGCAGTGATTGTGATCGTTCCAGCAGTTAATGACGGTGCGATGATTGCAAGCAGCTTTCCAGAGAATAGACGGCGACAATCGCCCTTATACGGCTCATAGTCTGTACTGTCGCCATTATCGAGTCCGGCAAGCAGTCCTTCGCCTTCCACCGTAACGTGAACTCTATTATTTGCATTATCAACCGGATAACCGTCTGCGTCAAGTGCATCAATCGTCACAAAGATCAGTTCCTCACCATTTGCAGGGACTTCTAATCGGTCTGCACTAAGGCGAAGAGATGAAGCATCACCAAAGGAATGTTTAGTATCACGGGCAATTTCATTTCCAGATTCATCGTAAGCGATTGCAGTAAGCACACCCTTTTTATAAGGAAGTGACCAGTCAGCGATTATGTTATTTTCTTGTGTGTGTGCAAGTTTTTTCTCGCCAATAAGAGTATCATTAAAAAATAGAGCAGCCTTTGGTGCATTTGTGTAAACGCGAACATCAATCATCTGATCAGGATTAAAGTCCCAGTAAGGCAGGATGTGGATCATAGGATTTGTTTTTGCATCTGTCCACACACTTTGATAAAAATAGTAGGCATCCTTTGGAAAACCAGCTGTGTCGATCTGTCCAAAGAAGGAATTTCTAGACTGATACGGTGTAGGTTCACCAATATAGTCAAATCCAGACCACAGAAACTGTCCTAGGGAAAATGGCATATGAAGATCAGAAACAGCGCAGAACTGCTGGTTTTTTGCACACCAGTTTACAGTACTGTTTCCAAGGCTTGAGCATTGACCATCATCGTCAGTCAGCAATGGTTTTGCAAGCGGAAAATGATATATACCGCGGCTTTGTACTGTGGAGCTGGTCTCACTTCCATAAATGACCCAATCTGGATGATCGGCGTGCTGTTTATTATAGAGTCGCTCAGCATAGTTGTAGCCTGCAATCTTTAATATGTCAGCACATTTTCTGGCGTTTTCACCTTGCATAAAGTTTGAGCCAATTGTAGGGAGTGCATGACCATATGGGTCGTGGAGCAGCACCTGTTCTTTCAAATAGCGTGTAATTTCCAGACCGTGTTCATTGGCATGCGTGTCATAAATTTCATTTCCTATGGACCAAAGAATTACACAAGGGTGATTTCGGTCACGACAGATCCAACTTTTTACATCACGAGCACTCCATTCTTTAAAGAAGCGTGCGTAATCGTAAGTGGTTTTACTCATTTCCCACATGTCAAATGCTTCATCGACGATGAGAATACCCATTTCATCAGCTAACTCTAAAAGCTCAACAGCAGGCATGTTGTGGGTGGTGCGCACTGCATTGACTCCCATACTCTTTAAGATCAGAAGCTGGCGTTTAATTGCAGAGCGGTTTACGGCAGAGCCAAGTGCACCAAGATCGTGATGTTGGCAGACACCTTTTAATTTTATGTGGGCATCATTTAAGAAAAAGCCCTCATTTGTGTCAAAACGTGTTGTGCGAAAACCAGTTGTGATAGTCTCAGTCTGAATTGCTGTACCATTTTCAGACAGCGTACAGACGATTTTGTAAAGATTTGGTTCGCTTATGTCCCAGGGCTTTATATTTGTTAGTGTGACAGGGGTGTTCTCCAAAATTTCAGAAAGGATCACAGTGCCGTCTAATGTCTGTACACAGAAAGAAAGAGACAGAGAAGCGCTTGGATTGTTATTTTCAGACGCGAAGAAATCCGTAGCAGACTGCTGAATGCCTTCTTTTTCAACTGTAGTGTGCATGCAAAGCGACCACTTGCCATTTTCTATAAGGTGTGTTTCGGCAGCGATACCGTCTGATGCTATGTGGACAGCTGGAACCTTTTTAAGCCAGACACTTCGATATATGCCGGCACCAGAGTACCAACGGCTATTCGGGGACTGGTAACGTACATGCACAAGAATTGTATTTTCTCCTGTTTTCAAAAATGGCGTCAAGCGAACCTCAAATGAGGAGTAACCATATTTCCATTCGCCGGCCTGCATTCCATTTACAAAAATTGTACAGTCCATGTAAACACCCTCGAAATAGAGAAGCCAGTCATCGTCAGACGACGCGTCAAAGGGGAGAATATCACTGGAAATTATTTTTTGATACCAGCCTTCGCTGTTTTCGTAATGATCAGCACTGTTTGCAATTAGCCAGTCATGTGGAAGATTGACAGGATAAAATCGCGAATCATTTTGTGCTGGCGGAGTAGGTGAAAATGTTGTAGTAGTGTCAGATAATGGCTGCTTGAAAAAGAGCCATTCTGAGTTGATGCGTCTGCAAGTATTCATAAAAAACCATGCCTTTCTGTGATCTGTCGGAATCTCGGCAGGCACTATTTACTTAAGGCTACTTTAGCATAGAAGCTTTCACGGTGCAACATATAAGTTTTATTAAGGATGTTGGCATTTTGGTGAAGTATATGATATATTTTTGTTAGCAGCAGGAAAGGAGAAAACAATGAAAAGTTTTAATTGGTTCAACGATTTAAGCTCAATTTTAACTCAGGATTTAGCAACTGCAGCAGTTGAGGAAACGGAGCCTGAAAGCATGGAATTTCTGGCAAATGAGCTTGGTGATAAGGTGGAAAAGCTAAGCCGGATTTCATGGAAAGAAATGTTTGAGAGGTATGTGCCGGTTGCATGTGACTATTTGCTTCGCATTGCATTAGTATTAATGATCTTTTTTGTCGGCAGAAAGCTGATTAAAAAGATAGTAAGCTTATGCGATCAGGCATTAAAACGTCATGGCATGGAGGTGACTGTACGCCGCTTCTTTTGCAACGTGATCAATGCACTTGGTTATATTTGCATGTTAGGCATATTGTTGCAGACGGTAGGACTGACGGCAACATCGCTGACTGCACTTGTAGCATCTGCTGGTGTTGCAGTTGGTCTTGCGCTTCAGGGAAGCCTTTCTAACTTTGCAGGAGGCGTGCTGATTTTATTGATGAAGCCGTTTGTCATTGGTGACTACATTGTGCAGGGAAATACAGAAGGCACAGTAAAGGAAATCGGTCTGGTATATACAGAATTAATTACAGCAGATAATCGTCTTATTGTGATTCCAAATGGTACGCTGATAGACAGCAGTATTGTCAATGTAACAGCAACGGGAAAGAGGCGTCTTGAGTTATCTGTGGGAATCGGATATAAGTCCGATTTAAAAAAGGCAAAGGAAGTATTGATCCGTCTGGGAGAAAATGATCCTGCAAGAGATCCAGAAAATCCCGTCAATGTATTTGTGTCAGAGCTTGCCGAAAGCTCCGTAAATTTAGGACTTCATGTGTGGGTTTCATCATCAGAATATTGGAATGCAAAGTGGCGCCTAACAGAAAATATTAAGCTGGCATTTGATGAGGAAGGAATTGAAATACCGTTTAAGCAGGTTGAGATTTCCGTAACGAAAATGTAATAAAGTGAAAAAAACTTGACAGCAGCCATATACCATGATAATCTATGTATAGATATACGAGGTATTGGCTGCGAAGTTTATTCAAGAAGGAAAGGAGTATTATGAGCGTTAATAAAGAATTGGTAAAGGGAAGCACATCTATGTTAGTACTTGGTGTGCTTGAGGAGAAGGAAATGTATGGCTATCAGATCATTAAAGAATTGGAGCAGCGTTCTGAAACAGTTTTTTCCCTGAAAGAAGGAACACTTTATCCGATTCTTCATGTGTTGGAGCAGGATGGCTTTCTGGAAGCATATTGGGAGGATACGAGCTCAGCGAGAAAGCGCCGCTTCTATAGGATTACAAAAAAAGGGAGAAAAGAGCTGGACAGACAGAAAGAGGAATGGAAGGAATATGCAGGAGCAGTAGGAAAGGTGCTGCAGCTGCAAAATGCGTAATATGCGAAAAAGTGGCATAGCGCTTTGATGAATATTTCTGATCTAAAGTATATGAGGAAAGGGAAGGTGATTTTATGAGTGATATTGGGATGAATGGTGCTAATCAGACAGATAATGGCCATATAGAAAAGATGAATGCCTTTCTTGACCAGATAACAGAAGAAATTGTTGGCTTGAGAGAAAAAAAGATGGTTCGTGAGGAGATGGAAGATCACATTGAGGACGAAGCATTTGAGCTCATGGACGAGGGAATGAATGAGAGCGCAGCTTATGTCGAGGCGGTGAGCCGCATGGGTGATGCAAATGAGCTTGCGCATGAACTTATGCTTGCGCATCCATACGATTCCAACAATGGTTTTAATAAGATGCTTACCGTCCTTTGGATTGGAATTTTCTTAATTTGGCTGCCAGATGTCAATAATATGCGGCCAGATGTGATCAGTTGGATAGGAACATATATTATGATATTTTCCTTATATCGCATGAGAACAATCAGCAAGTCATTTCGCAAGGCGTTTTATGCATCATATGGATTGGGCTTACTGATGCCGATTACTGTCTTGGCACAGACACAGCCGTATACGATTTTGCAGACTGGATTACGTATAGGAAACATGATTGCTTCCGGAATTGTTCTTATGATGATGGCAAATTATTTGGATGCCGCAGTAGAAACAGAATTAAATAAAGACGATGGCAGTATTGCCTGGGTACTTAAGGTCTATATTTGCGCAGAGACCCTTCTGATATTGATTCTTAACGCGATTCATGGATTTCCAAAGGAAAGTGTCAATATAAATGTAAATGGTACGTGGGGCTTTCTTATTATAATTGGAGTGATTGCACTTAAAATTTGTGATATTTTGTTTATTATCAAAACATGGAAGATCAAGCGTATTTTGCAGGAGGAATCTTATGCCGGAATCGAGCCATTTTCTTGGAAGAAACTGTTGAAGTATCTAATTCCACTCG
>ENA-OVGQ01002773-OVGQ01002773.1-human-gut-metagenome-genome-assembly--contig:-NODE-2773-length-15119-cov-4.179634_pt1 | contig 15119 bp, 9 predicted proteins | sample MGYA00237774_ERZ505427 | MGnify/ENA primary metagenome ERZ505427 (study PRJEB26158, sample SAMN06016404) | human gut metagenome | biome: human gut; feature: ankylosing spondylitis patient; material... | reverse complement strand
ATTTGACGTTTTGTCAGCTTGTCCATAGCCTCATACAACATGTAAAGTTCTATTTCTGCTAATACCATCTCATTATCCTCCTGCAAAAAATCCACACTTGCTGCCGCAGACCAATCTGAACCGTCACACTCCAACGATACGCATTCGAATTTATCAAAAGTTTTATTGTGATTATGTTCAAGTCGCATTTCGCCTTCCATTAAAAGTCTAATACTCCACTCTTCGTTCTCCAGTAGTTCCTGTTGAATAGTAATTCGAGTCCCATTGTCAAAGTCATATGTATATTCTTTGCAGCGATCCACTGCCATAACGGTTCGCGCACCATCTGCTTCATAGACTGCATATCCATTCTGATAGACTGTCAACAATGCTGTATTCACAACCTTTTGAGCCACTACAGCAGATTTCATTTCCATAAGCTGCTTAAATGTAGGCAGTTTTCCTTCTGATGTGGCACTTATCTGCGTTCTTAACTCCCTCAGCGTAACATGTTCATTTTGTGCAATGATATTCTCCATTTTTTCCTTTCCCCTTAATTCAGAAAGAGAAGAATACCAACAGCGCATTAAAATAAACTATGTACATAAGAGACATGGTATCTGCCCAATTTTAGCGAATGGCAAAAAAATTCCAGAGGCAGACTCAGTAATCCCATACACATTCCTACAGAATCAATTGATCAATCATTATTCTGTAGGCTTTGCTATGGTATCCTTCGCCTTCTCTAGAATCAGGCTAAAAAATAATTTTGTTTTTTGAACTGATCTTATCATAACAAAATATACGCATTCTTTTGGCGGCATATATGCCACATCTATGTGGCGAATTTACCACACTTTTTTGTCAAATAAAAAATGCCATTCAGCTTTAAGGGCAAAATGGCATTTCAACTTATTATCGTACCTTTATTTTCTTTACACAAATATGCATCGATTGTTTCGGTTTTTATAGTTTGATGTACAGGATTTAATTGATCATATTTCTTTTGTATTGAAGCTCCTCTTTTTAAATTTTCCTTATCAAGCAAATCATCTATTGTTACATCAAGTGCTTCTGCAAAAATTTTTAACTTTTTAAAGTTCATTGCACATTTTGTTCCATGTTCATACCTTGAGATATCAGCACGATCAACATCCACAGCAATCGCTAACTGCTTTTGTGTCCATTTCTTTTTCATTCTACAATTTCTTATATTTTGCCCCAATATGTACTCTTCGCTGTGTACATTAATCATGCTCTACACCTCCTTTCTCATTTGTACACTTGTCCCATAATAACATTTTTTGTCTTTTTTGACATAACTTCTTTTCGCATTAATCGCTCTGAACACTTGTTCTCTATCTGTTATACCGCATTTTCATCAATATGTCAATATCTATTCGAACTTTTGTTCTTAACAACTCGACTGCATTCTAGTAAAAACACAAAAAAAGCCTGAAAGCTCTTTTCTTGAACTTTCAGACTTTTTAATATCATGATGTTTTTAGTGACACATATCGAACCAGTAGGGACACATTTTGAGCCACCGTCCCTGTCACCATGCGTAAACCACTGCCTCGTAAGGTCTCAGCACGCCAGCCTTTACATCCTTATAATTCTGAATCAAAATGCCCTGTGCGCCTGCAATCTTTTCCTCAATTTCTGCAGGAACTCCCACCTCTTTTTCTGAATCATTGCAAAGTACAAGCAGCTGTTTATCACCAAGCGTTCTTGTATATGCGTAAATCTGAGGATGATCTGGAATCAATACATCATACACACCGTTCACCATAACTTCATTTGTATGGCGAAGTGCAATCAGCTTTTTATAATAAGCAAAAACAGAATCCGGATCGTTTACCTGCGCAGCTGCGTTGATTGTTTTGTAGTTTTTATTTACCTGAAGCCATGGTGTGCCTGATGTGAAGCCGCCATTTTCGGATGCGTCCCACTGCATTGGTGTACGTGCATTGTCGCGGCCAACTGCCTTGATATAGCCCATAACTGTTTTGGCTGGGATATTTTCTTTTGTTGTCAGCTCTTTGTAAGCATTGAGACTTTCAATATCACGATAATCTGCGATATTTTCCATGTAGGCATTTGTCATGCCAAGCTCCTCACCCTGATATACATATGGCGTACCCTTCTGGAAATGGGTCATAGTTGCAAGCATCTTGGCTGACAGCTCACGGTACTGCTCACTATCATTTCCAAAGCGTGAAACACATCTTGGCTGATCGTGATTAGATAAAAACAAACTGTTCCATGCGCATCCCTCTAAGTCCTTCTGCCACTTTGTAAAGTTTGCACGCAGCTCTGGCATAGTCATTGCCTCACCGTCCCACTTTCCATGATGGCACGGTTTCAGCGCACTTCCTGAAACATGCTCAAACTGGAAAATCATATCAAGCTCGCTGCCATCAATGTTTGCATATTTCTTTGCCTGCTCAGCATTTACGCCAGGACACTCACCTACAGTAATCAGACGATACTTAGACAGCACCTTTTCGTTCATCTCACGCAGATATTTGTGGATGTTTGGGCCGTCACAGCTTGTGTTTCCAGTGTAGCCATTTCCATTCTCTGGTCCATCCGGCAGACCAGGATACTTAGAAATCATACTGATTACATCCATACGGAAGCCATCGATTCCCTTGTCGCACCACCAGGTCATCATCTTAAAGACTTCCTCGCGAACCTTCGGATTATCCCAGTTTAAATCTGGCTGCTTACGGGAGAAGGAGTGAAGATAAAACTGACCTACACTCTCTACATACTCCCATGCTGAACCGCTAAAGCATGACTCCCATCGGTTAGGCGGATTGCCGTTCTTGTCAGGATCTGCCCACATATAATAATCGTGATACGGATTATCCTTGCTCTTCTTACTCTCAATAAACCACTTATGCTCATCGGAAGTATGGTTAACAACCAAATCCATCATAATCTTGATATTTAAGCTGTGAGCCTTCGCAAGCACACGGTCGAAATCAGCCATGGTTCCAAAGTCGTCCATGATATCCTGATAATCACTGATGTCATATCCATTATCATCATTAGGAGATTTATAAACCGGAGACATCCAGATCACATCAATGCCAAGCTCTGCCAGATAGTCAAGTTTCTCATAGATACCCTCTAAATCACCGATTCCATCTCCATTTGAATCCTTAAAGCTTCTCGGATAAATCTGATAAACTACTGCATTTTTCCACCATTTTTCGTTCATATGCTCCATAACCTCTTTCTACTAAATACTGTCTTTTATTTTAACATGATACTTATTCTTAATCTAATGCTGTCAAAATCTCCTTCACTGCTCCAAATACATCCTCTGGTGCATTAAGAAGTGTGAGCTGATCAAGCAAATATGCATCATTTCTTGATCCCTTCTTCTGGGCGATTGCATAGATCTGTTCCTTTAAGCTAAACTCAATCTCTGCGCGATTTAACAGTTCGAAAATACGCTCAACCTGATGATTATCAGCAAGTGCAGTATTATATGTAACGACTGTAATCTCACTTTCAATATCCTGCATAGGAAGAATTACTGTTGTGCACTGCTTGTCGCTGTCATAAGAAGTCTCAAGCGTCTCATATGTGCCGTCTGCTTTCTTTTTCTGTGCCGTCATGCCTTGTGCTGTACCTGCAAATACAAGTTCATAAGCACGTTCTGCCGGCATTCCTTCCAGCTTTGTCTTTTCTGGTGTGATCGTAAGAACAGCCTCATCGCCCCACTGATATGTAAATGTGGTTGAGCACCAAACATTATCGGTTGCTTCTTCGTCAAGTCTAAAGCTTCCGTCTGCGCCTGCTGCCACGATAACCTTAAGAATATCTGGATTATCAATCTTATTGCCTGTTGTACGTGCATCAAGTGTGACAATGGCACCTGCCTTTGCCAGTACTGGAATGCTGTCAAGGCTGCGGTACAGCTCGATCTTACGATCTCCGTTGTAAACTGTTCCTGTAAACAAATCAATCCAGGTTCCCTCTGGAAGAAGTGTCATAACTTTACCCATTCTGGTAGCTGTGCTTACTGGCTGTGTGATTGGATTTACAAGAATGTCTGAGCCAAAATAGTACTCGTTCTTCATTCTAAATGCATCCCACTTGCCAGGATTCTGATAATAAAGCGGCTGAATAAGCGGAATACCTTCCTCGCTTGCTCTGCGGTTCATCGTATGAAGATATGGGATCATCTGATGACGCAGACGAAGGAACTTGTCCATGATCAATTCCACTTCCTTGCGATAGCGCCATGGCTCTTTGCCGTTAAACTCGCAGCAAGTGCTGTGAAGACGCATAATCGGGGAGAATACACCAAGCTGCAGCCATCTAAGTGCAAGCTCATCGTTCTTATAGCCCATCATGTGACCACCAATGTCGTGGCTCCACCAGCCATAGCCGATATTGGAGGCTGTTGCGGTAAAGTACGGCTGGAAATCTAATGATTCCCATGTAATCACGGTGTCACCTGAAAATCCGACTGGATAACGATGGCTTCCAGGACCGGCATAGCGGGAGAAGATAAGTCCCTTGCCGTCCTTTTTCTGGCTGTGTATGGTATGATAGTGATTGAGCATCCACAGCGGGTCTAGGCCCGGGATCGCGGTGTTAGTACCCTGCTGCCAGTCGATCCACCAGAAGTCAACACCGTCCTTTTTCTCGATCTTCTCATAGACATATTTAAAATAGCCTTCAAGCAGCTTTCTGTTCGTAAAATCCATCAAAACAGGCTCGCCCTTTTCCTGATCCACGCCCATGTAGGCGGCAAATTCTGGATACACATCCTCAAATGCCCTGACACCGTCTGCCGGATGATCATTTAACGTTACCTTCATGCCTCTTCTATGCAGGTTGTCGGTAAAACGCTTTGGATCTGGGAAGAAGTCCTTGTTCCATGTGTAACCTGTCCAGCCTGCTCCATATTTCTGGTCGATCTCAGTCAAATGCCAGTCCATGTCAATTACACCAACGGTAAATGGAATATTCTCTTTCTCGAAGCGGTCCATCAGCTCGAGATACGATTTCTCCGTATATTTATAGTAGCGGCTCCACCAGTTGCCGAGTGCATACTTTGGAAGGATCGGGGTTGCACCAGTCAGCTTATAATAATCTTTCAGGCAGCCCAAATAGTCGGTACCGTATCCAAAGTAATACAAATCCTCTGCGTCAATGTCTTCTCTTCTTTCAATCCAACCGTCTTCTGTCAGCAGCATGGAGCCCTTATCAGAGATAACAGCCCAACCTTCCATGGAAAACAGACCGTCCTGCAGTGGAATCTCGCCATTTGCCTGATCAAGTGTACGAGTGGTTCCCTTCAGGTTATGTCCGGTATCGCCGTAATGCCATGTGGACTCATAGATGACTTTTTGATTTCTCTGCTCGATACGCAGGTTGTTTCCAGCAAATCTGCCTCCAGTGTAGACAAGTCTTGCCTTGTCAGTCTCAATGATCAGCTCGCCGTTTTTCTCATTTACAGTGTATTCCGGCACATCAAAGGTTCTATTTACAACCATCTGAGTCTTCTTGTCTACAAACACACCTTTTTCGCTGTATTCCATACGAATCATGCTCGGTGTTAGTACGGTAAAACGATAATTTTCGCCCTGTACAATTGCATTTTTTACGTTCATTTTTCATATCCTCCTTATATTCTGATTTATTTCATTTGCTGTAACTATTCAGAATCCCATTCGCAAAATCGCATCTTCGATGCTTCTATTTTGCTCATGTGGTTATCTCGCCATATAAAATTGCTATTCTGTCTGAATGCAAGCATTCACAGAAAGCAATTTTGCATGGCTCTGAATAGTTACCATTTGCTTTAGTATAAAGCATAATTCTACATATTTCTTGCAATATTGTTCCTATTTATAACATAATCCTGCTGTGTTGGATTCATTTCATCCCACTATCCTACGAAGGCCCCATCGGTCAAGTGATTAATCGGCGAGCCAAAACGCTTTGCCTAATTTGTATCTTTCGTCTGTAGTGGAATCCATACCTCTGATATTGCGCCAAAGTTCTCATCCATATTAGACAAGTGAAATTCTGCCTGCTCGCCGTATATTAGATTTAAACGTTTTTTGATGTTTTGAAGGCCAACATGGCGGCGGTCATTGTAATATATTTCGCCATTATTTTCGATTTTTTCAAGTACTTCCGCTGAAAAGCCTTTGCCATTATCTGACACACAAATATAAAGACATTCTGCATCATTATGTTTTTCTTTTGTGATAAACAAAGAAATTTCTCCTTTTCGTTCTGGTGTCAGACCATGCGAAAATGAGTTTTCCACAAGTGTCTGCAAAAGAAGCACTGGAATTTCAATATCTCCAAGTCCATCATCTACCATGCAGTCAAATTGAAAATAATCTTCACCGTAGCGAAAGCGCTGAATGTTTATATAATTTTCCACGTGGGCAATCTCCTCAGAAAGAGGACGAAGCACTTGAGAACCCTTATAAATATAGCGAATATAATCAGACAAAATGGCAGTGATAGTAACAATATCTGTTTCACCCTTGTTGTCTGCAATTCCATGTATCAGGCTTATACAATTTAGGAAAAAGTGCGGCCTTATCTGCTCTTGCGCAAACTCAAGTTCAATCTGCTTTTCGTTTAACTCTTTCTCGTAGATCGTGATCTTAAGTGCCTGGATCTTTCGAATTAGATTTCGAAACTGTTCATTTGCACTCTCAAGCTCTAGCAAGTTATTGGATGAATTGTCATGCAGATATGTGTCTGTGTCAAGCTCATCCAAACTATTAACAAAGCTTTGGAGTGGAAATAAGATATGACGAACATAGATTGATACAATGGCAGCACAAACAAGTATACAAATTAACAGCATTATAATAAGAACAACTTCCCACCTATTTGCGGCTTGAATCACACCATTTCCCGGCACAACATAGATGCACAAATCACCAAGACCACTAATCGCATAACGATATACATTCGCCTGCTTTACAGTTCCCTGCTCAAAATCTTTAATCTCCTCTTCACTGACATTCTGCGGAAAAATATTATCTTCATTATCAGTGTCATATATGTATGGCAGAATCGTGTAGCCTTTCGTGCAATTTTCAAGATCCTCAAAAATGCGCTGCAATGGAATCAAGTTTCCTGCTATCTTTTGCCCTTTCATATACCAGGTTAGCAGGTACATCTGATCTTCTATCTTGATGAATTCATGATAAAGTGAGTTCTGTCGTCTTGTCATATTTGCAGAAAGATAGACCATTAAAAAACGTTCAGTCGACGCTTTTACACTCTTCGAAAACTTTGTTCCCGTACTAGTAATTAAGGCATTTGCTGTACCGATATATTCAAAATAGCCATACACGGCATCATGCCAGATTGCCTGTATGCGAAGCTGCTCTGAAATTTTTTTCAAAATTGGAAATACCTGAGAACTCTCTGAGTTAAAGTAATCTGGCAGCTCATTTGTCGCCTCATTCGACTCTAGAATGTTAATCAGCTCTACACGCATAACGTCCATCTCTTTTTGAAGCTGACTAACATACAGCTCTACCGTCTCTGACACATATTGATTTACCAGGTTCCTATTCTGGTTAGTGCTGACAAGAAGTATTCCTGCCAAGCATGACAGCAAAAGCATTACAATTAAAAGAATTGTTAAAACGATCTGTCTTAAACTGAACTGCTTTACCTTAATATGCATTGGCTTACCTCCTTTATCACGTCCTACAACAAAAGCAGCCAGAAAATCTGTCTGCTTTTATTGTAGTCTATTTCATTTTGCTTGTCTACAGAGAAATTTTATTTACTCCATGCTCTCAAGATAAGCTGCATATGCACCCTGCTGTAAGGATACAAATTCCTCAAGACCCATTGCATTTAACTGCTCGATATAGGAATCCCACTCATCCTCAACACCACCGTCTACTACCCAGTGAGCATACATAGCCTCAACATAGCTGTAAACATCAGTTCCGATTGCAGTGATACGGCTTAACTCATCCTCTGTGTACTGAACAACTGGCATTCCAGTGTTCTTATCGGTAGTAACATACTTTGCGTTTACTTCGTCTTCCTTTAACTTGATACCATCAGATACATCGTCCGGGATGATAACCTTGTCATAGAACTCTGGATTCATGTACTTCGGGCCGAAATCTCTAAGCGCATTTGACCATGCTGCTGTATCAAGAGAAGTGTCATCATCTGTAGAATGAACGCTGTAAGTTCCGTCATCATTTGCTGTTACAGTAACATCCAGTGAACCATAGAAAGTCTGCAAGGAAACAAGATCATCATAGAAATTATCTGCCCACTTTAACAGTGCTTCCGGATCCTCACATGCAGTTGTGATAACAAGCTCTCTGTCTGCAATATCAAGATAAGTAGGAGCTGCCTCTACATAGTGAACACCATTGTATCCCTCTACTGCTTCCATTAATGAATACTGCTTTGCATTTGTTCCTGCCTCAGAGTCTGCTGTCCATCCATTCATAATGCCGATTCTGGAACCCTCTGCTGCCTGCAGCTTTGCTGTTACTGCAGAACCATCCTGAGTAAAGTACTCTGGATCAAGTACGCCGTTTTCCCAGAGCATATGCATCCACTCAACAGCTTCCTTATAGTTTTCCTGTGCTGGAACAAATACAGCCTCGCCATCGTTGTTCAGACCCATATAGTTTCCTACACGGCTTGTCATACATCCCCATACAGAAAGGATATGCTGTGAATCTGCCTGAAGGTTATTTCCTGCGTTATTTGTCAGTCCAATCTCATTCGTCGGATCGCCGTCACCGTCTGCATCCTCTTTTGCAAAAGTAAGAAGCACATCGGTCAGTTCGTCGAGTGTCTTCGGAGCTTCTAAGCCAAGGTTATCTAACCAAGTCTGGTTGATATACAGTCCATTTCCACATACGGTCGGACGAAGCGGAAGCTTCTTGGGGAGGGAATAAATCTTTCCGTCACGATCTGTACATGCAGCGCGAAGTTCTGGGCACTCTTCCATTGCCTTTGTCAGATTCGGCATTGTCTCCTCGTTGATGTAAGGGGTCAAATCAACAAAATAGTCCTTATTCTGCGCCATATCAGATGCATTCAGACAGATACTTCCAACAAATGCATCCGGCAGCTCACCAGAAGCAAGAAGAAGAGATTTCTGCTCAGACCAGTCAGAGTTGTAATAAATCTGCCAATCAAGATCAACACCTGCCTTCTCTTCCAACTCTGCCATTACGCCTTCCTTTAAGAAGTCATTTGGCCATGCATCAGTCCAGCGAACAGTTGCTACAGTAAACTGCTTTGCATCGCCCTCGTCTGCGAATGCAGTAACAGTCGGTGCTGCGATAGCTCCAAGCATAGTTGCCTGCGCAAGAAGGATGCCTGCGGTTGCTTTCAGATTCATGTTTCTTTTCATAGTTTTAATCTCCTTTTTTGTTTTATGATTTTACTATTTTTGTTTTGGATCTTTCTTATTGATTTATTTCAGGATTTACAGCCTTTTATATCAGCCCTTTACAGCACCGAGCATAACGCCCTGATTGAAATATTTCTGTACAAATGGATACATGCACATGATTGGCGCTGATGATACAACGATTACTGCATACTTAATCAAATCGGCCATCTGCTTAGCTTCTACTGCTGCTGATCCTGTCATCATAGAACTTATTGTCTGGTTACTGATTAAGATGTTTCTAAGAACGATCTGCAATGGCTGAAGTGCCTCACTTCTTAAATAGATCAATGCGTTGAAGTAGCCATTCCACTGTCCAACTGCTGCCCACAATGCTATAACAGCGATGATTGCTTTAGAAAGCGGCAGACAGATTTTAAAGAAGAAGGAAATGTAACCGCAGCCATCAAGCTGTGCTGCCTCCCAAAGTTCGTCTGGAATACTGTTTTCAAAGAAGGTTCGTCCAACAATGATGTAGTAAGTAACAACCGAGAATGGAAGCACCATAACGGTCATTGTATCGGTCAATCCAAGACTTTTTACTACCATGTATGTAGGAATCAGACCACCGGTAAAGAACATTGGAATCAGGTAGAACATGTTGAACAATTTCTTGCCGTAAAGCTTCTTTCTTGATAATGCGTAAGAAGCCGGGATATTAACAGCCAATGTGATAATTGTTCCAAGCACTACATAGATAATAGTGTTTCTGTAGCCAGTCCAGAGTCTTGTATAACCTAAAAGCTGCTTATATGCCTTTAAGCTGACGCCGCGCGGGATAAACATGATCTCGCCGTTTGATACCAGCTGCGGATCACTGATGGACGCGATTACGATAAAGTACATCGGATAGAGTGTAATCAGAATCAGAATTATTCCAATCGTATACAGAATGATATCAAAAATCAAGTCGGCTCTTGAACGCTTAATTTTATTTGTCTTTGCTATTTTGTATGCTGCCTTGCTCACTGTTTTTCCCCCTTCCATCAGACTAATGAAGTATCACTGACTTTTTTAGCTATCAGATTGACTGCTATCAAAAGAACAAGATTGATGATGTTGTTAAACAGGCCGATCGCTGCTGATAAGCTGTACTGATTGCTTACAAGACCCATCTTATACACGTAGGTTGAGATGATCTCACTTGAACTGCTGTTTAAGTTGTTCTGTAACAGATAAACCTTCTCAAATCCAACACTCATAACGCTTCCCATTCGAAGGATAAACATAACTGTCGCTGTTGGAACCAATGATGGAAGATCAATGTTAACAATCTTATGCCACTTGTTTGCACCATCCATTGTGGCTGCCTCATAAAGGCTTGGGTCAACTGAGGAAAGTGTTGCAATGTAGAGGATGGAATCCCAACCGACATGCTGCCATGCCTCTGTCCATACATAAATATGAGGGAACGCAGATGCAGAACCCATCAGGTTTGGAAGTTTGAATCCAAGCAGTCCAACCAGCTTTGCGATGATTCCTGTACTTGGTGATAAAAACAGGATAATCATACCAGACATAACAACGACTGAAATGAAATGCGGCAGATAAGTAGCTACCTGTAAAACCTTCTTAAACTTTGTTGATCGGATCTGATTCACCATAAGCGCCATAATGATTGGCAATGGGAACGTAACAGCAATCGTGTACAAGCTGATTACGATCGTATTTTTGATTGTCACGGAAAACTGATACGATTTGAAGAACGTTATGAAGTTCTTCATGCCGACCCACTTACTTCCCATAATACCAAGTGCCGGCTTGAAATCCTTAAAGGCAATGATGACACCGTACATTGGGTAGTAGGTAAAGATCAGGAAAATGATGATAGACGGAAGCATCAACAGATATAGCTGACTGCTTTCCTTAAGCTTTTGCCCTACACTGAGCTTGCTGCTTTTTGACTGAGTCTTTTTAGTTTTCACGTTTTTCTCCTTCCTTTTTTACTAATTATTTCTTTTTTCTTTATGGTTTTATAGTACATTTTTTATATTTTTTCTGCTACAAAATTTCTGCTAGGAAATAACAAAAAAAAGATATCTTTTTGTGATATCTTTTTTCATAAAAATCGTTATTTTGTTATTTTATCGTTTTTTTGTTAACAAGTTTTTGTTAACAAGTAAAAACTCACAAATCTACTTCCTATACTTTGCCCTATATTCATTCGGTGTGCTGCCCACATAATCACGAAATGTCTTGCTAAAATAGGAAAAATTGCTGTATCCCACTTCCATCGCAATTTTACTAATTGGATCTGCGGATTCCCTGAGAAGCTTTGCTGCCTTTTCCATACGCCGTCTTGCAATATATACAGGCAGTGTCTGTCCAGTCTCCCTGATAAAAAGCCTCGTTATATAATCCTCTGACAGATACACCTGTCCTGCCAGAACAGAACGCGTCAATTCACCGCCTAAATTTTCTTCAATATACTTTTTTAATTTGGCAATGGTTGCCTCCGCCTTGTCTTCTGTTTTATGCAGACTATCCATCTTTTTCCAGACGGTTTCAATAAGATCAATACAGCCCTGCTCGGAGCGGCGTGCCAGAAAGCTCATTCGCTCATACTCCTGCCAGTCAAACAGTTCTTCAAATGTCTCATTGTTGTCACGCAAAACTTTTAACAGCAAATCGCCCATATGCTTCACAAAGCGTTTTAAGTCCGATAAGTACCAGCTTCCGCTCTCACAGGCATGATCAACATAGGTAAGCATTTCCTGCATAACGTCCATGTAAGCAGTATTGTAAGATGAATCACCTGAAGCTGTACTTTTGTGAAACATTTCCTGCCATTTCTCCCATGAAGGCCCTGAATAAGAAATCTTTCGAAGTTCCCACGCTCGCTCCTCAATCATAAATCGTTTATTCGGAATTGCATTCTCGCGCATATCAGAAATTATACGAATTGCCTTTGCGATGCTGGCATATGGGCGCCCTGTTGTAATATAAAAGCAATAACTATGCGCAGTCTGCTCATTTAACTCTTGCTGCATTTTTGACAGCTGTTCCTCAAGGCGATCATAATCGGCAAAATTTTTTAATACGATAAGCCACTCGGCATCCTTGTCTGATACAATCACATCAAGATCAAGTTCCCGCAAATATTTCTCTGACACTGTACGCATACAATAATTATATAATGAAATGTCCTTTACCTTCTGACGCTCATCGCTGTTGTCTAGAAGCCCTGCAAGAACAAGTGTAATCGGCTGCACAGATGGATAGAGTTCACTATATTGAGTATCAGATAAACTACGAGTGTTTGATGTACCAACACCATCAGAAAGTGCCTGCACCACCACCTTTTTCCACACTTCCTCACGTTGTTTCTTCTCCTGACTGTTCAGATTTGTATGCTCCTTTAACAGTTCATCACAGACTATCTTTAACTCCGCCTCAAGATCTTTATTAGAGATTGGTTTTAGCAGATAATTAACAGAACCTAGACGAAGTGCCTTCTGTGCATAAGTAAAGTTTGCATAGCTCGACAAAAAGATGCATTTCATGTCTTTTCTTTCCTCACGTATCCATCATCCAAAATATGTCATTGCTGTGGTATCCATTCCAAAAGCTCAAGACCGCTTCCCATCGGCATATCCACATCACAAAGAAGAATATCTACTTTGTATACCTTTAAAATCCCCTTTGCCTCATGGATATTGTTTGCTGTAAATACCATACCGATGCCAAGCTTGTCCCAATTTAATGATTTTTTTGTTTTTTCTGTCAGAATCTGATCATCATCAACTAGCAGAATTGTCAGTCCCATATTCTGTCTCCCTTCATTTTTCGCCGTTTTTTATACGCAAAAAAGCGCAGAATCTATTGCCATTATACAACATATCCTGCGCATAAGGGAAGTCTTTTGTTTAAATAATTGACTGCTATTTCTTAAACACGAAATTTAAGATTATTGTATAATAATCCATCAAATATACTCTATTTCTAAGGATGCAATCGTTGTTCTGTTTCCAATCGGCACAGTCCCAGTATGATGAATTTCCACATCACCATAACCATTTTCCAGATACTCACATGCCAATGCTACTTCATGCGGACAACCACATTCCTTTGCATGCTTTGGCTGAGACATCCAGTCTGTCTTCGCATATGCGGTCAGTCTTCCGTTGATCGCTTCTAAAGTAACAGTACAAGATGGCATATATGCACTTGTAATCAGCTGCGTCGTTAGACAATGATTTTTTCCATTTTCATAATGACGCAAAGAAAATGCACATCCATTAGCCTGCTGTGGCAGACGTTCAATCCTCAATCCATAACCAGTGCGACTCTTAGCATCGTATTTCAAAAACAATTCAACAAATTGGCCATTTGCACTTCCAAATCCCTCTCCTGTATCTTTATCCGGACAAAATACAGCAGTTACCTTCATTCCTCCATTCCATTCACCTTTTCGATATTGTAAAGACGCTCCGCGAGCAGTTGCTGTCAAGCCCCAACATCTTTTTGCACCATCGCGACCACGACCATATGTCCATGCCTGTTCTGGTTTTCCAGGTATCCAATCTGCAACATGTGCTACTTCATCTCCATGATACAATGGACGATATGTGTCGATAAAGAAATCACCAATTTTTGCGCTCTGCGGTATCGTTGGAAAAGACTGAAAATCCAAAATCTGTATTTTCTTTATATCCACCATATCTTCTGTAATCAGTTGGCTCTTTTCAATATAACATTCTCCTGAAATACTGTAGCGACTTTTTGGAATAATCTCTACTACAATTGCCGAACCAATATCTGCCTCACGCAGTCGATACTGTCTGCACGGTTTTCCGTTACTGACTGCCAAAATCCGTCCATCGCGTTCACGTTTCCATATAATGTCAGAACAATCTTGTTCCTGTATCAAACTCAACTGATATTCTAATTTTAAAACATTTTCCTCAATAACAAGTTTAGGAAACTTTATCCACTCTGGTGCTTTCTGTGGCTTTGGCATCGTCTGCATGGTATGTACCCCTATAATTCCATTTACTGATACTGTCACACTAATTTTCGCTGCAATGGCTTCTTCTTGCTGTCCAGTAACAGCAATATGTAGTCCATTAAATCCACAGCTATTCTCTGGTACTGAATATATTTTGGGCAGTAAATGCTCATGAATTTGCTCAGTCGGTTCTTCTATATCCACTTCTGCATATAAATTTGACATATCTTGCATTTCAAAATATTTAGGCCATGTCTCAATTGTCAATTCTGTTGTCTCTCCATATCTGACGCTATCTGCCCCATTAACCAATACGCGAACTGGACTTGTTGTCTTATATACTCCTGCTGTTTTTGTAGGATTCCAACCGTCATTGCCTCCTAGCATATTACTGTTAGAAAATGCACCTTCTATTTTCTTTGTCAGCTCTATACTATTCCATGGCGAAGCTTGACTAATTGCTACGGGATGTCCATTCAACGTTACATTTCTCCAATAGCATCTCGCGTCTTTCTTCGTCTCTAGTTCCCATTCTATTATTTTACAATTTCCACAAAAACTACAGTTATCTAGTACCAACTGTCCTCCAAATTTTGTTAAATACAGCGTATCGAAATCTTCCAGCTGCACAGTAAATTTACAATTTCGATACACTGTAGCTGCTTCTCTTGCCATATACATTGGACAGGTATCAAAAATCTCTATCTGGCATTCCTCATAAACAGCATAATCTCCGCCACCAATAAAATC
>ENA-OVGQ01002765-OVGQ01002765.1-human-gut-metagenome-genome-assembly--contig:-NODE-2765-length-15154-cov-3.472680_pt1 | contig 15154 bp, 10 predicted proteins | sample MGYA00237774_ERZ505427 | MGnify/ENA primary metagenome ERZ505427 (study PRJEB26158, sample SAMN06016404) | human gut metagenome | biome: human gut; feature: ankylosing spondylitis patient; material... | reverse complement strand
TTTCTTCAACACAGGTACCAATTTCATCAATTCTGTAACGTTGACTACCGGTACAAAGTCTAATCAGACTTTTGCTTCGTTCTCATCTACCAACTCAGACGGTATCGTGCCGAATAATAGTTACAACCGCTTGAACCTGACTATCCGTAATACATCTACTTTCCTGAATGATAAGCTGCAACTTGATTTGGGTGCATCTTATATCAAGCAGGATGATACCAACATGGTATCTCAGGGTCGTTACTGGAATCCGATCGTTGCGGCTTACCTGTTCCCGAGAGGTGAAAACTTTGAGGATATCAAGGTATTCGAACGTTTCGATGACGGACGTAAGCTTCCGGTACAGTACTGGCCGGTATCAGATGCCACTTATGCTTCTCAGAACCCTTACTGGACTGCCTACAGAAACGTATCTACCAATGAAAAGAGCCGTTATATGTTCAATGTCGGTCTGACTTACAAGATTACCGACTGGATGAACATCGCAGCCCGTTATCGTATGGATGATACTTACGTAGAATTTGAACGTAAGATTTATGCATCTTCAGACCAGGTATTTGCAGAAGGAAAGAAAGGTCACTATGAATTCAGTAACTATAAAGACCGTCAGGAATATGCAGATGCCATGTTGAACATCAATAAGAACATACAGGATTTCAGCCTTTCTGCCAACTTTGGATGGAGCTACTCTAACTACTGGGCATTGCTGAGAGGATATAAAGGAACCTTGCTGGGTGTTCCTAACAAATTCGCAGCTTCCAACATCGACCCGTCAAACGGACGTATCCTGGAAAGCGGCGGTGACAGCCGGGTACGTAACCACGCCATTTTCGGAAACGTGGAACTGGGATGGAGAAGCATGCTGTATTTGACACTGACCGGCCGTAACGACTGGAACTCACGTCTGGTAAATACTAAGGAAGAATCGTTCTTCTATCCGTCAGTCGGTCTTTCTGCCATTGTTTCAGAAATGGTGAAACTGCCTGAATTCATCTCTTACCTGAAAGTTCGCGGATCATATACCGAAGTAGGTGCTCCTGTATCACGCTCAGGTTTGACTCCGGGTACAATTACTACTCCGATTGTCGGTGGTAACTTGAACCCAACCGGTATTTATCCGTTCTCAGATTTCAAGGCCGAACGTACCAAATCTTATGAATTCGGTTTGAGCCTGCGTCTGTGGAATAAATTCAATGCAGAAGTTACTTATTATAAATCAAATACTTACAACCAGACATTTATCGGAACATTGCCTGAATCTACAGGTTATAAGTCAATTTACCTGCAGGCTGGTAACGTAGAAAACCGCGGTTGGGAAGCTTCATTCGGATACAATGATCATTTTAAGAACGGTATCTCTGTTTCTTCTACACTGACATTCTCTAAGAATATCAATGAAATCAAGGAAATGGTCAACGATTATCATACCGATCTGATGGAAACTCCTATTAATATTCCGGAAGTATTGAAAGACAACGGACGTACTATCCTGAAGGTAGGTGGAAGTATCCACGATATCTATGCAACCCGTTTCTTCAAGAAAGACAGCCAGGGATTCGTTGATGTAGGCAGTGACGGTACTTATGAAATGGTAGACGGTGATCCGGTATACCTGGGCAAGACAGCTCCTGATTTCAATATGGGATGGAGCAACTCGGTTTCTTATAAAGGACTTGGCTTGAGCTTCGTAATCAACGGTCGTTTCGGTGGTGTAGTAACATCTTCTACTGAAGCTATTCTGGACCGTTTCGGTGTATCTCAGCGTACTGCTGATGCACGTGACCAGGGAGGTGCTTTGTTGGCAGGACAGGGCCGTGTAGATGCCAAGACTTATTATCAGATGATCGGTACTGGTAACTACCAGACTTCAGGATACTATGTATACAGTGCTACCAACATCCGTCTGCAGGAGTTGGCCCTCAGCTATACAATGCCTAACAACTGGTTTAAGAATATCCTGAAAGACGTTACAGTTTCATTTATTGCAAATAACCCGTGGATGCTGTACTGCAAGGCTCCGTTCGATCCGGAACTGACTCCTTCTACAGCTACATATGGACAGGGTAATGACTATTTCATGCAGCCTAGCGTTCGTAGCTTTGGCTTTGGATTGAAATTCAAACTTTAACAGATTTATATTATGAAAAATATCAATAAATATAAACTTTTTGCAGTTGCCTTTACCGCGTTGTCACTGGCTTCTAGCATCTACGAAGAAATCAATACCAATCCCTTCGAAATGACAGAAGAAGAAGGAGTTATGGATGGTATTGCTATGGGAGGACTTGTTACTGCAATGGAAAAATCAGTTTTCCCGACCGGTACTCAGGCAGATGATACAGACCCTGTCAATGCTTATCAGACAGCTTATGATTTGTCGGCCAACGCATGGAGCGGATACATCGGAATCAACAATACTTTTGAAGGCGGTAACTGCCACCTGAACTATGTAATCGTTGATAGTTGGGTAAAGACTACATTCTCTAACTCATATACCAATTTGCTGGATCCTTGGAAAAAACTGACAGCTTCGGCTCAGGATAATGATACTCCGGAACTGGCTGCCCTGGCACAGATTCTGAAGATTTCAGGCTGGCATAAAGTATTGGAAAGTTTCGGTCCGATTCCTTATACTCAGGCCGGACAGGGAACCATCAATGTGCCGTTTGATTCTGAAGAAGTGGTTTATACCGAAATGCTGAAAGACCTGGCCAGTGCGGTAGAAGTATTGACTCCGAAGGCTGTGAGCGGCGTGAAGGTAATGGCCGATTACGACCTGGTTTTCGAAGGTGATGCCACCAAATGGGTAAAATATGCCAATTCACTGATGCTGCGTCTGGCAATGCGTATCCGTTCGGTAAAACCGGAATTGTCAAAACAGTATGCTAAACTGGCTGTGGAACATTCAATCGGCGTGATGACAGATGCAGGTGATGCTGCCGGAGCAGGTCCGGGTGCCGGCATTTCTCTCCGTAACCCGATGTTCTGGCTGGCTGATAACTATAACGACTCTCGTGTAGGAACTACCATCCTGTCTTACCTGTTGGGATATCAGGATCCTCGTTTGAGTGCATATTGCCAGCCTGCCAACAGTCTTTGTACCGTAGCCGTACAGGCATACGACGGTAAGTCTTACCAGGGAGTTCCACTGGGACACTTGTTTACCCGTTCAGATGCTTCAAGTACCGAATACGACAGCTATTACTATTATTCAAAACCCAATATCAAGGCTGAGACTCCGTTGTACTGGATGCGTGCTTCAGAAGTTTACTTCTTGCGTGCAGAAGCTGCCTTGTTCTGGGGCGGAGAATTCGGTGATGCTGAAACTCTTTACAAACAGGGTATTGAAACATCCTTCCAGGAAAATGGCGTAAGCGGTTCGGTTGATGATTACATGTCATCCGGCAAGACTCCGGCTGCCAATAAAGTTGCCGGTAAGTATGGATTTGACTTCAGTGCTCCTTGTCAGGTAACTCCGGAATTTAGCGGAAACCAGGAAGAAAAACTGGAAAAAATCATCATTCAGAAATACATTGCTTTGTATCCTAACGGTCAGGAAGCATGGACTGAGTTCAGACGTACCGGTTATCCGAAACTGAACCCGATTGTTCAGGGAGGTAACCATAACTCAAGCATCGACAATGTAAGAGGTATACGCCGTATGTCTTATCCGGTCAGCTTCAACGGTACTGACCAGTCTAAAGAAATCTATCAGGATGCACTTAACAAGTTGGGTGGACCGGACAATGCGGCAACCGACCTGTGGTGGGCAAAGAAAAACTGATGACGGGTTTATTATGAATAAGTAATGTAATATTGAACTTATTAACAGGAATAGCAATTATGAAAGCATTTAAAAAAATATTATATCTCTTCTCTTTGTCGGGCTTGATGGCAACAGTGGCTTGTACAGAGGTAGAGAATCTGGAAGTAGAGCATATCGGTGGATATAATACGATAGGCGACAGTGAATATTATGAAAACCTGAGAGCATATAAGGAATCGGCTAAAAACTATGGAAGACCGGTTGCTTTCGGCTGGTTCTCAAACTGGTCTCCGGCCGGTGCATACCGAAGAGGTTACCTGACCTCTATGCCTGACAGCATGGATATTGTTTCCATGTGGAGTGGTGCTCCGGGCCCGGGTTCTATTACTCCGGAACAGAAAGCTGATAAAGAGTTCGTACAGAAAGTAAAAGGTACCAAACTGCTGGAAGTCAGCCTGCTCTCTTATATGGGTAAAGGAAGAACTCCCGACTGGGTATATGCTGAAGTAGAACAGCAGGCTAAGGACGAAGGCTGGAGCGAATCTCAGCTGAACGAAGCCAGAAAACAGGCCCGTTGGAAGTTTTGGGGATTTGAAGGAGTAATCGGCAGTGACAATTATTATGAATCTATGGACCGTTATGCCAAGGCTTTGTGCGACTCGCTCTTTGCCGGCGAATGGGACGGATATGATATCGACTGGGAAATCGGTAGTGGTGTATTCGATATGGATGGTACATTGAGCAGGAACGACCAGTTGATTTATCTGGTAAAAGAAATGAATAAGTACATCGGTCCGATGAGTGATCCGGAAGGCAAAGGCCACAAACTGCTTTGTATCGACGGTGGATTTACTTCATTGGTTCAACCTTTGGAAGGCTATGTAGATTACTGGATTAAACAGAGCTACGGAAGTTCTCGTCCGAGTCTCGAATATGGTACAGATCCTAAGAAGATCATTATTACTGACAACTTTGAATCTTCTGCTGCATCGGGTGGAGTTTTGTTGCAACAGGCCGCTCACATGCCAGCCAACGGTTATAAAGGTGGAGTAGGTGCATACCGCTTTGATAATGACTACGACAATACACCCGACTATAAATGGATGCGTCAGGCCATTCAGATCAACCAGCGGGTTTTCAATGAATGGAAAGCCAGCCAGAGTGGAGAAGGTGAATCGCAAAAATAAACATGAATTGTAAACTTGTAAAATAATAATAGTATGAATAAACATATATTCAAATGTCTGGCATTGGGGGTTACAGCACTGCTGATGGGTGCTTGTAATGACAGTGAAAGTGACCTCCTGGAGCCTAGAGTATATTTTGAAAGTAGAGAATATACTCTGTCTGTAGAAGATGGACACGAAGTGATCAATTACAACCGGTTGTCCTCTCAGACTTCGGAGCAAGTGGATGTTTCATATTCTATCGCTGATAAGAGCGTGGTAGATGAATACAATGCAAAATACGGAACTGCTTATGAAATGTTTGATGTATCAAACGTGAAGTTGAGCAGTACTGAATCGGTAATTCCTGCCGGAAAACTGTATGCAGACAATGTTACATTGGAAATCTCTAACCTGGCAAACGTAGAAGAAGGTAAGCCTTATGTATTGCCTATCCGGGTAACTTCAAATTCGGTATCCACGCTTCCGGGAACCAGTGTGGCATATTTCTTTATCTCTAAACCGATCAAAATAACCAAGGTTGGCTCATTCAACAGCAACTATATTTCTGTGAAGTTTGCTCCGGGAACCTACTTCGCTTCATTCACTTACGAGGCCATGATTTATGTAATCGGATTCGGTGATAACAATACAATTATGGGAACAGAAGGTGTGATGATTTTCCGTATCGGTGACCAGACACTGCCTTCTAACAAGACATTGGAAATCGCAGGACGTCAGCACTACAACGTATCAGAAGACCTGAAAGAAGGTCAGTGGTATCATGTGGCTGTAACATACGACCAGCCGTCGGGTAAGACTGCAATTTATGTCAACGGTTCTAAGTGGGCCGAATCTGCATGGAATATACCTGGATTTGATCCGAACTCAGACGTTGGTTTCAATATCGGTATGATTCCTGGATTCCAGTGGGGTACCCGTCCAATCTTTGGTTATATGAGTGAAGTACGTGTTTGGAACGTAGCCCGTACTGAAAATCAGTTGAACCAGAACATGATGGGAGTTGACCCGAAATCTGAAGGACTGGTATTGTACTACAAACTGAATGGTTCTGAATCACAAGAGGGTGGTACTATCAAAGATGCTACCGGTACAATTGATGGCGGTACGAACGGTATTACTATCAAGGAACTGGATACTCCGATTACGATTAAGTAAGTAGGAAGGTAAGAAGATAAGACTATTGTTTTATTGGATAAGGTTTAAAGGAGCCTGTTTCCCGGAAGGATTTCCGGAAACAAGGCTCCTTTTTTATATGTATCGGTATCGGTTTGCATGAATCTCCTTTTTATTTGTACAACCCTCCTGCGGAGGTCAGTAAACCTCGATACGGAAGTTCTCCGACCTCCGCAGGAGGGTTATAGCACCTTGCATGGGAGGTTGGAGTTCAGAAATGCTGAAAGCATGATTCCCATAACTATGCCAGTCAATATCCATTTACGATTTTGTCGTTTGACTATGGCTTTACACTCGTAATCATGATACATGAAAAAAGCTACCCATATTTCTAAAGGTAGCTTTTTCATTATGAGTCCAATAAAAAGGGTGGTTCCGGCTGGTTATATAGAAATCTGTCTTTAGCCGAATAAAATTGACAATGAGATAAACCTGTGCCTGCTTGCCCTCTTCTCAAGTTACGGACTGATGTCAAGATTTCAGATTTCTCATGAAGCCGTTATTTTTTATGAGAATTTATAGAAACCAGGGTTTTAATGGAGCATGTCTTTTTATTTTTATCCATTTCAATGCTCTTGACCAAGCCAATATTTTCGGCATACCATTCGGTTACGTAAGTTGTTTCAGAGAATAAAAACATTTTTATTTTGGCTCTGTACGAAACCTTAATGCACTCAAATGTCCCCGCAGGTGTAGTCAATGTCTCGCGGCCTTCTACAATACCTTTATCAATAGAAGTTCCTGACTTTATCATTTTTATTTTTTGAACATACTCTGTCTTAGGGAGTTTGTCCCCTGCTGCCGCATTGGGGTTCAAGGCAATGTAAGCATCTCCTTTGCATTTGAAATTCTTTTTAACCCTTTCAAAGTTGGCTTGAACCTCTACTTTCCTTTGCGGATCGGCCTTTTTATAACTTTGATTATAGATCTCATCAATCAGATTTTTCCCTTCCTCTGCATTCATCATGGACACACGTGTGATTCCGTCCTTTCCATAATAGTAAGTCCTGTTATCAGGATCTATTTGAATGAAAGAGCTTGTTTGGGTATCAACCTTGGGACTTCCTTCCTTGATAATCAGATTACCGTTCTCTGAATATACCTTATTGATATATAGGGTATCTTTGAAAATCCGGTTAACTACCTTATTATCGATTTCATAGCACAATGATGTCCCCTCATGAGTAGCGCAAAATTGCGCTTTTACCGCACCAACGATAGCAAAACAAACCAGAGTTAAAGCCAATCTTTTCATAATAATAAATGTTTAAGTGTTTTCTCAAATTTAAGAAAAATATATCATATTTCCCATATGTTTTTATGTTTCAGACTTTTATACTTGGGCGCTTAATCGCTTTGACCTCGTATTTTTGTAAAAAATAATGAATGCTTTAATGCCTTTGATTCATGAATGGAGATAAGTAATACCCTGAAATATTTGTGATAAAAAGGAAACACGGAATGTAAATCATCTGTCCAAAATTCCTTTTTCAGAAAAGGACAAGATCGGGGCATTCAATAACAGCCTGTAATTTACTGGCCGATTTACCCTGGTCCCACAGAGAATGCTTGCTGATTCCCAAATGCTTGGAAGAAGAAACCGCCGGAGAGGGGAGAACGGGCCGGTCTTTCCATGCCGGATGCCTTAAAACCCGGAAAAGACCTTTGTATCCCCGTTGAAAAAAACTATTTTTGCAGAAACTTATTAATAACGAAATCAATATGATCTGGAATATTTTATTCTTAATTGGCGGGCTTGCCCTGATTCTGTGCGGAGCCAATGCCCTGACCGACGGAGCTGCTTCGGTAGCCAAGCGTTTTCACATTTCCGACCTTGTAATCGGACTCACCATCGTTGCCTTCGGAACCTCCGCTCCGGAACTTGTCATCAGTTTGCTGTCCTCCATTCAGGGAAGCGCGGAGATGGCCATCGGTAATGTCGTCGGAAGCAATATCTTCAATATCCTGATGATTGTAGGCTGTACGGCCCTGGTACTTCCCATCAAAGTCGGGGAAGGTACCATGAACAAGGAAATTCCCCTGGTTATCCTATCCTCGTTTGTCTTCGCCTTCATGGCCAACGATATCTGGCTCGACGGAGGCAGCCGTAACGTAATCGGACGCGCCGACGGATGGATTCTGCTTGCCTTTTTCCTGATTTTCATGCGCTACACTTTTGCCATCGCACATAATCAGAGCGAGTCGCAGGGAGAAGAACAGAAAATCAAGGAAATGCCGGTCTGGCGTTCGGCCCTTTATATCATAGGCGGACTGGCCGGACTGATATTCGGTGGACAATGGTTCGTAGAAGGAGCCAGTGGAGTGGCCCGCTCACTGGGAGTCAGTGATTCAATCATCGGTCTGACTCTGGTAGCCGGCGGAACCTCTCTGCCCGAACTGGCCACCTCGGTGACTGCTGCCCTGAAGAAGAATCCGGGAATTGCCATCGGTAATGTCATCGGTAGCAACCTGTTCAATCTCTTCTTTGTGCTGGGATGCAGTGCCGCTGTCTCTCCGCTGCCGATGGGAAACATCAACAACTCCGATATACTGGTACTTATCGGTTCCTCTATCCTGTTCTGGCTGGTAGGATGGTTCTTCAAGAAGCGTACGATCACCCGCATCGAAGGCGCCCTGCTGGTAGTCTGCTACATTGCCTATACCACCTATCTGATCTTGCAGCAACAGGCGTAAAATGCAAGTAAATAGCGGAATTAAGACCGGGGTAAAGACTGAAAATTAAAGCAGAAGTCCGCTTCTTCGGATAAAAAGTGTTATCTTTACCCCCTGAAATTTCAAGTATTACAAACAAATGGCCATTATAATCAAGAAAGTTACTTCTCCTAAGGAGTTGAAGACATTTATTCGCTTTAATTACGAATTATATAAAAATAATCCCTATTCAGTACCCGACCTGTACGATGACATGCTGAACACTTTCAGCCCGGAAAAGAATGCTGCGTTCGAATTCTGTGAAGCCGATTACTTCCTGGCTTACAAGGACAATAAACTGGTGGGACGTGTGGCTGCCATTATCAACCGTCGGGCCAATGAAACCTGGAACAAGAAGGAAGTCCGTTTCGGGTGGATTGATTTTATCGACGACCTGGAAGTATCGAAAGCACTTTTGGCCACTGTGGAAGAGTGGGGCCGGCAGCGGGGTATGGAAGCGATCGTAGGACCGCTCGGATTTACCGATATGGATGCCGAAGGTATGCTGGTAGAAGGTTTTGACCAGCTGGGTACCATGGCGACCATCTATAATTACCCGTACTATCCGGAACACATGGAAAAACTGGGGTATGAGAAGGAAGCGGACTGGGTGGAGTTCAAACTGACTGTTCCCGACAAGCTGCCTGAAAAGTTTGTCCGTATCTCGGAAATCATTCTTCAGAAATATAACCTGAAAATCAAGAAACTGAGCCGTAAGGAACTGAAAGAAAAGAATTACGGACAGCGAATTTTTGATTTGATCAATGAGGCATACGCTCCGCTGTACGGTTATTCAAAGATGACCCAGCGTCAGATTGACCAGTATATCAAGATGTATCTTCCGCTGATTGACCTGCGTATGGTTTCGCTGGTGGAAGATGCTGAAGAAAATCTGGTGGCAGTGGGTATCTCCATGCCTTCTTTGTCGAAAGCCCTTCAGAAGGCAAAGGGAAAAATGCTTCCTTTCGGCTGGTTCCACTTGCTCAAGGCACTGTTTATCAAGAAGCCGAAGGTACTCGACCTGCTTCTGGTAGGTGTCAAGCCGGAATATCAGAGCAAGGGTGTCAATGCACTGCTGTTCTATGACCTGGTTCCGGTGTATCAGCAGATGGGCTTTGAGTATGGCGAGAGCAACCCCGAACTCGAACTGAACAAGAAAGTACAGGCGCAGTGGACTGCCTTTGAATCGGTGCAGCACAAGCGTCGCCGTGCATTCAAGAAAAATATTTAATCCTAAGAACTTCAGCATAATATAATAAGGAATATGGAAGAAACGATTCATCAGACGCAGACTGCGGCCACAGTCTCCTATACCGAGGAGAATATCCGTCATTTGAGCGATATGGAACATGTGCGCACCCGTCCGGGTATGTACATCGGTCGCTTGGGAGACGGTTCACAGGCCGAAGACGGTATTTATGTATTGCTGAAGGAAGTGGTGGACAACTGTATCGATGAGTTTAAGATGGGAGCCGGCAAGCGTATCGATATTCAGATGGAGGACAATCTCCGTGTTTCGGTGCGCGACTATGGACGTGGAATTCCTTTGGGAAGTCTGGTGGATGCGGTTTCCATGCTGAATACCGGAGGTAAGTACGATACCAAGGCATTCAAGAAGAGTGTCGGACTGAACGGTGTGGGTGCCAAGGCGGTGAATGCGCTGAGTACCCGTTTCATTGCGCGGAGTGTGCGTGACGGACAGATGCGCGAGGCTACTTTTGCCAAGGGAGAGCTGGTGAATGATGTCACCGGCACCACCGACGAGGAAAACGGAACGTATATCTTCTTTGAACCCGATAACTCGCTTTTCCTGAATTACCACTTCCGTCCGGAGTTTATCGAGACCATGTTGCGTAACTATACGTACCTGAATACCGGACTGGCCATTTATTACAACGGTCACCGTATCATCAGCCGTAACGGTCTGGAAGACCTGCTGAACGACAACATGACCTCGCAGGGACTTTATCCCATCATCCATCTCAAGGACGAGGACATTGAAATCGCATTTACCCACAGTCCGCAGTACGGCGAGGAATATTATTCCTTTGTCAACGGACAGCATACCACTCAGGGAGGTACGCACCAGAGTGCCTTCAAGGAACACATCGCCCGCACCATCAAGGAGTTTTATGGCAAGAACATGGAGTTCCAGGATATCCGTAACGGACTGGTGGCGGCTGTGGCCATCAATGTGATTGAGCCGACGTTCGAGAGCCAGACCAAAATCAAGCTGGGCTCGCTGACCATGGCTCCTGAAAAAGACTCGGAGGGCAACGCTTATCCGCTGTCGGGAGTCAGTGTCAATAAGTTTGTCGGCGATTTTGTCAAGGAGAATGTAGACAATTACCTGCATAAGCATCCCGACGTGGCCGAAATCCTGCTTCAGAAGATTCAGGAGTCGGAAAAAGAGCGGAAGGCCATTGCCGGGGTAACGAAGATTGCGCGTGAGCGTGCCAAGAAGGCCAACCTGCACAACCGGAAGTTGCGCGACTGCCGCATTCACCTGAATGACATCAAGGGAGCTAAAAAGGATGAGGAAAACGATCCGCGTCTGGAAAGTTCTATTTTTATCACCGAGGGAGATTCGGCCAGCGGATCCATCACCAAAAGCCGGGATGTGAACACGCAGGCGGTCTTCAGTCTTCGTGGTAAACCTTTGAATTCCTTCGGGCTGACCAAGAAGGTGGTATATGAGAACGAGGAGTTCAACCTGCTGCAGGCGGCACTGAACATCGAGGACGGACTGGACGGCTTGCGCTATAACCGGGTCATCGTGGCAACCGATGCCGATGTCGACGGAATGCATATCCGTCTACTGATGATTACTTTCTTCCTGCAGTTCTTCCCCGACCTGATCAAGAAGGGGCATGTATATATCTTGCAGACCCCGCTTTTCCGTGTCAGAAACCGCAAGAAAGGGGTGTACGAGACCCTGTACTGCTACTCGGAAGAGGAGCGTCAGGCGGCCATCGAGAAACTGGGCCCGAATCCGGAAATCACCCGATTCAAGGGACTTGGAGAGATTTCTCCCGATGAGTTCCGCAATTTTATCGGCAAGGATATGCGTCTGGAGCAGGTAACCCTGCGCAAGACCGATGCCGTGAAGGAGTTGCTGGAGTTCTATATGGGGAAAAATACCATGGAGCGTCAGAACTTTATCATTGACAACCTGGTAGTGGAAGAAGACATTATTAACTAGAGCATGTGTATATGAGAAAAGCGATATTTCCGGGTACGTTCGATCCTTTTACCATCGGACATTATTCGGTGGTGCGACGGGCACTGACTTTTATGGATGAGGTGATTATCGGTATCGGGGTGAACGATGCAAAGCGGACGTGGTTTCCTACGGAGAAGAGGGTAGCCATGATACAGAAACTGTATGCCGACGAGTCCCGTATCAAGGTGGCGGCGTACGACGGACTGACCATTGACTTTGCACGTGAGCAGGAAGCCGGATTCATTATCCGTGGAATCCGTACGGTGCGTGACTTTGAATACGAGGAGACCATTGCCGACATCAACCGTAAGCTTTCGGGCATCGAGACCATCCTGTTGTTTACCGAACCTGAACTGACTTCGGTGAGTTCGACCATCGTGCGAGAATTGCTGCAATTCGGCAAGGATGTGACTCCTTTCCTCCCGGAAAACCTGGATATCAACCTGTAGGAAAGGCCGGAGAACCCTTCTGGCGGGAAGACGGAAAAAACAGTGGGGAGGTGGAAAATCCTTTTCTGCGAGCCTCATTGACAGTATAAGACTTATAATAAACAGAACGAGAGTATCATATGATAAAAAAGAGAATAGGGGCAGCCTTGTGCTGCCTTTGCTTTATCGCTTTTGCGGGAGCACAGAATAAACTGCTTCAGTCGCCGGCTCGGAAATTACAGCTGGCAGAGTTTGCCATCGCAAACTTGTACGTGGATTCAGTGAACGAAAACAAACTGGTGGAGAGTGCGATTGTCCGTATGCTGGAAGAACTGGACCCGCATTCCACTTATTCCGATCCGGAAGAGGTGAAACGGCTGAACGAGCCTTTGCAGGGAAACTTCGACGGCATCGGTATTCAGTTTAACATGGCTACCGACACCCTGTTTGTCATTCAGCCGGTATCGGGAGGGCCTTCCGAAAAGGTCGGAATACTGGCCGGAGACCGGATTATCGAAGTCAATGACACGGTCATCGCTGGAGTGAAGATGAGCATGGAGGAGGTAATGCGCCGTCTGCGGGGCAAGAAAGGCACCAAAGTCAACGTCAAGGTGATGCGTCGTGGCTCCGACGGACTGATTCCTTTTACCATCAAGCGCGACAAGATTCCGGTTTACAGCCTGGATGCCTCTTATATGGTCAACAAGCAGGTGGGTTATATCCGTGTCAGCCGCTTTGCTGCTACCACCGGCAAGGAGTTTGCCACTGCCTTGCAGAACCTGAAGAAAAAGGGTATGAAAGACCTGATTCTGGACCTTCAGGGCAACGGCGGAGGTTATCTGAATGCGGCTATCGACCTGGTAAACCAGTTTCTGGGAAAGAAAGAACTGATTGTATATACCGAAGGACGCCGTAATCCGCGTGCCGAATTTGAGGCGGAAGGAGACGGTACGTTCCGCGACGGACGGGTGGTGGTGCTGATTGATGAGTTTTCGGCTTCTGCCAGTGAGATTGTGACCGGAGCCCTGCAGGACTGGGACCGTGCTGTGGTAGTGGGACGGCGCAGTTTCGGTAAAGGACTGGTGCAGCGCCCTATCGACCTGCCGGACGGTTCGATGATCCGTCTGACGGTGGCACGTTATTATACCCCTTCGGGACGTTGTATACAGAAGCCTTACGAGAGCATCGAGCAGTACAACAAAGACTTGATTGACCGTTATAATCGGGGCGAAATGCAGAGTGCCGACAGTATTCATTTCCCGGATTCGCTGAAATACAAGACCTTGCGTCTGGGACGTACCGTATACGGGGGAGGAGGCATCATGCCCGACTACTTTATTCCGGTAGACACGACGATGTATACGGATTATTACCTGGCGCTGCGCGACAAGGGAGCCATTGTACAGGCGAACCTGAAGCTGATTGACCGGAACCGTCAGACCTGGATGAAGAAGTATAAGAATTTTGAGCGCTTCGACCGTTCGTTTGAGGTTTCCGAAGAAATGCTGAAAGAGCTTGTCGAACTGGGTAAGACGCTGGGAGTTCCTTATAAGGAAGAACAGTACAGGATTTCCCTGCCGCTGATCAAGGTACAGATCAAGGCACTGATTGCCCGCGACCTCTGGGATATGAACGAGTATTTCCAGGTGGTCAATGCATTGAACGGAAGTTTTGTGAAGGCTGTGGAACTGCTGGACCGTCCGGGGATGAATTTCCCGGACCGGAAATAAAATACAGGTTTTTGAGCAGGTTTTTTACCGGGTAAATTGCATACTGCGTGATTATTTATACCTTTGCATCCCGGTAAACACATTCAGTCTTAACACTATTAAAAAACATTCTGTTTATGAAGATTGTCGACTTCAGCCAAAACAATACTTTGCTGAACCAGTTTCTGGCGGAAATCCGTGATGTACACATTCAGGGAGACAGCCTGCGCTTCCGCCGGAACATTGAGCGTATCGGAGAGATTATGGCTTATGAAATCAGCCGTGATTTTCCTTATATGCCGCTGACTGTACAGACTCCTTTGGCTCAGGCTACGGAGAATGTACCTGCTGTACAACCGGTAATCGCTACGATTCTGCGTGCCGGACTTCCTTTGCACCAGGGTTTCCTGAATTATTTCGACCGGGCAGAGAATGCTTTTGTCTCGGCGTATCGCAAATATGTGGATGCAGATCATTTTGATATTCATATCGAGTACATTGCCTCTCCCCGTCTGGACGGAAAGGTACTGATACTGGTCGACCCGATGCTGGCTACCGGGGGATCGATGGAACTGGCTTACCGTGCGCTGCTCACGAAAGGAGAGCCTGCACACATTCATGTGGTATCGGTGATTGCCAGCCGTCAGGCTGTGGAACACGTGGCCAAAACGCTTCCTGCCGACAAGACAACGATCTGGTGTGCGGCAATCGACCCTGAACTGAATGCACATTCTTATATTGTTCCCGGACTGGGAGACGCCGGCGACCTGTGTTACGGTGAGAAAGAGTAACCGTGGAATGAAAACTGAGATGAGACACCTCTCCGCAAGGAAAAGCGGGGGAGTGTCTCATTTTTTTATGGGGCCGTTCAGGCCGGATTTTCTGTCCCGAAAAGGAAACAGCCCCTGTATAAAGCGATAAAATGGGTTTTAAGGTGGCTTCCATTAACGAAT
>ENA-OVGQ01002754-OVGQ01002754.1-human-gut-metagenome-genome-assembly--contig:-NODE-2754-length-15191-cov-3.619252_pt1 | contig 15191 bp, 14 predicted proteins | sample MGYA00237774_ERZ505427 | MGnify/ENA primary metagenome ERZ505427 (study PRJEB26158, sample SAMN06016404) | human gut metagenome | biome: human gut; feature: ankylosing spondylitis patient; material... | reverse complement strand
CAGCCTTTTGGACTGTATCTGTATAACAGCATCGTTATTGCTCTTTTAGGCACCGTACTGGTTGTTGTTGCCTCGGCTATGGCAAGCTATTCGTTGGCGAGAATTCCTATCAAAGGCAAAAAACTGGTATTGATCCTTGTGCTGACAGTCTCCCTGCTGCCCCCTGTTACACTTCTGAATCCCATCTATCAGACAATGAGCAATATCGGGCTGCTTAACACTAAGATAGGTGTGGCCGTTGTACTGGCTGCAATTGAACTCCCTACTGCGGTGTGGTTGTTGACGAGCTTTTTTCAGTCTATTCCCATTGAAATAGAAGAAAGCGCCATGCTTGATGGCGCTTCCATGGTGGGTGGTTTTGTTAGGGTAGTAGTGCCACTGGTAATGCCCGGTGTATTTACTGTTAGCATCATGACATTTCTTGCTGTATGGAATAACTTCATTTTCCCATCTGTGCTGAACCAATCCAAATCGGCAAGAACGGTTACGATTGCACTGACTATGTTTGAAACAGAGACTTATACGCCATGGCACATTATTTCTGCTGCAGCTATTATCGCATCTGTTCCTCTGATCATTGTTGTTTTGCTTTTGCAGAAACGGATCGTTTCCGGTATGATCGAAGGCGGTGTTAAAGGATAGTCTCAGAAATGTTAAAGGGAGGTCTTTCCATTGCCTGCTTTGCGTAATCCATAAAACATTTCATGGGTCGTGTGAGATGACGCTGCTTATTGTATCCAATACAAACCTGCTGAAAATCAGGTGTTTCCAGTTGGCAATAAAGGGGACTCTCAATATACATGGGTGAAACACAGGCAGAGATATACCCCACAAACGCACAGCCAACATTGGCAGCTACAAGAAAATGGGCAAGACCGGGATTAGAGGTTTCCAGTACAATATTCGGTTGGCAGTTATGTTTCTCAAACAGGTTTTGCGTATACTTTCGCAGGTAGCCGGTTTTACCAACTATAAAGGGAAGCGAACAAATATCCTCAAATTTCAGCATGGGGAACGAATGACCATTAGGATCGCGTTGGTAAGGTATGTGAATCTGTGATGGAACGGCCAGCAAAATTTGTTCCTGGTAAATGTTCGTATGTGTAATTGCCGAATTGGATTCGCTATAGCAAAAACCAAGATCGATCGAACCGTTTTCCAGCAGTTCTTCTACTCCGCCGGACTCAACTTCTGTAACGGAAACCTCAATGTTCGGATACTTCTGTTTGAATCCACCTAACAGGTAGGTCAATGTAATAAACGACTTGGTTTTTGTGACCGCGAGGGATAAGTGTCCGGTTCCGGAAAAGCTCCCATTATCCTTAAGCTCTGCCATCATTGTTTGCATAGTGCGATATTCATACAGCATGTTTTGTGCGCTGTCGCGAAATCGCTCCCCGGCTTCTGTAAGGATCAGCGAATTGCCTTTTCGGTAAAACAACTTTGTGTCAAGCTCTTTTTCAAGGTGAATCAGCTGCTGGCTCAATGCTGGTTGCGTAATATAAAGTTCTGATGCGGCCTTGCTGATGCTGTTGAATTTCAATATTGTCAGGAAATATTCTAATTGTAAGAAGTTCATGCTGCCCTCCCGAAGATGCAACCCGGTAAAACTTTATAGAGTTAAAAATATATCGCCACAACGAGCATAATCGCGCAAAATCCACTACAAGAATTATAACATGTTATCAGCCCATCATCAATAAGGAAATCCCGGAAGGAGATATTCTTTATGCTTTATACAACTCTCGGAAGAACCAACCGTAAAGTCAGCAGAATTGGATTCGGAGGCTGTCCTGCACATATGACCCCGGCAAAACAGATGATTACGGCGAGGGGGTTCGCGCAGCCAGACGTGCCTACGAATTGGGTATTAACTACTTTGATACCGCCCCCGGCTATGGTAATGGCTTGAGCGAGCAGATCATCGGGGAGGCTCTTGATGGCATCCCCGGAGAGAATCTCTTTATGGCAACAAAAGTACGTTACAATGAAGAACCAGATGTTTTCAAATCGCTTGAAGGCAGCCTGACAAGACTGCGCCGGGAACATATTGATCTTTTGCAGTTACATGGCGACTACTACACAAAAGAGCTGACAGACACACTTTTACAGCCCGGCGGCATGGTAGAACAAATGTGCCGTGCCAAACAGGAAGGTCTTGTACAATATCTTGGTTTTACGGGAGAATGTCAGAATGCTGAGTTCTATCGCCTGATCGATACCGGAATCTTTGATGTCGTTCAGGTACAGTACAATGTTCTGTTTCAGCATCCGTATGATCCGTTTTTCCAATCGGGCAGTATGTATTACTGTGAAGAAAAGGGGATGGGCATTGTCACAATGCGCTCTTTGACTTCCGGTATTTTCCAAAAATGGATGCGGATGATCCAGCCGGATAATACTTTTGACTACTCAAAAGCATTGATCCAGTACGTTTTGTCCAATCCGCTGGTAGATACGGCCTTGTTAGGTATGCGATCTGTTGCACAAGTGGAAGAAAATGTTGCTGTGTGCCTAGATACCGCCCACCGTATTGACCTTGCTGAGCTTCACAAGAGGAAAGTAGACTGATCATGGTTACGTGGAAAATGATTAACCTCGGTCAAGTAAGCAGAAATCAGTTTTGGGGTGAGCCGGATGATGTTGTTCGCCGCCCCGGTATTTGCAACGGAGTCGTTCTGTTTGACACGGAACAAGTCGTACTGGTTGATCCGCCTTATTCTAACGAGGAGATGTTGCGCTGTCTGGATGCACATGCCGGATTAAAGCCAAAAGATATCGATGTTGTATACATTACACATGCTCATTCAGACCACTTCGATGGGATTCACTATTTCCCTGCCGCACGCTGGTGTACCGGGATGGAGGAACGAGACATTCTGGGGAAAATGCTGGATGCAAGGAAGTTAGACGGCAACAAGTTGGAAGGCTTGAGAGAAAAGTTGACGCCCAATATTCAAGTCGTTCCCTTGCCCGGTCATACAATGGGTTCTACAGGGCTGCTTTTTGACGGCCCGGAAGGAAAAGTCCTTGTCGCAGGTGATTCCGTAATGACGCGTGAGTTTTTTGAACATCAGAAGGGCTATTTCAAAAGCGAAAGTCAAGCTGCCTCAACAAAAACGATCCAATGGATTTCCAAACATACCGATATTGTTGTTCCCGGACACGACAACTACTTTTTTGTCAACGCATACAAATTCAATTGAAGGAGATATCAAATGAAAACTATCACATGCCCAAGCAAAGAAGTTCCTGTTATTGCAGAGACGCAGGTCTTAGTCGTAGGAAGTGGTCCTGCGGGTATTTCTGCAGCTGTTGCCAGCGCTCGCTGCGGGGCAAAAACCATGCTTGTTGAACGGTATGGCTGTTTTGGCGGCGCACTTTCTGTAGGTCAGGTCGAATCGTACACTTGGTACTTTAATAAAAACACATATACTGCACAGGGCATTTCTAAAGAAATTGAAGACCGCATGATTAAGATAGGTGGCGTACAGGATGATGACCGCGGTTGTGGGCACTTTTTGAATCCGGAAAAATACAAATATATGCTCGATTGCTGGATTCAGGAAGAAGGTATCACACCTCTGCTGCACACCCTTGTGGTTGATGTAATTATGGAGGGCAAAACCGTCAAGGGTGTTATCGTAGAGAACAAGTCTGGACGCGGTGCCATTTTGGCAGACCGCATTGTTGATGCCACAGGTGACGGAGACGTTGCGGCTCTTGCTGGAGCTGCTTATGAGAAAGGCGAAAATAACAACGGCAAGGTGCTTCCTGTCACTATGGTTTTTGGTGTGTCAGGCGTTGACACCAAAACCTTCCGTGATTATATCGAAAGCCACCCGGAGATGACGAATCCTGATACACATGGTTTGAAACTTCCGTTTCGGCGTGCAAAGGCTGACGGGAAATGGCCGGTAGAGCGTGATGGCGGTGCATGGAAAGAGCTTACCCCCACGGGTGAATTTACCAGTCTGAATCTTACGCTTGAAAACGGGATTGATGGAACCAATGTTTGGGACCTGACGCACGCAGAGATTCAGGGACGTCAGCAGGTTATGTGGGCTGTCGACGTACTGCGTAATTATGCAAAAGAAATGGGTTTTGCCAATTGCTCGTTGCGTTCGATTGCTGGTCAGATTGGCATTCGTGAAACGCGCCGTATCCAGGGTGGTTACAGCATCTGCCGCAGGGATGTGCTGGGGCATTCCGAGTTTGACGATTCAATAGGTGTATACACCACATTTATCGACGGAGAAGTTGTATCAAAAGATGATGCTCACTTCCAGCTGCCTTACCGTATGATTCTCCCCAATGGTATCGAAAATCTTAGCGTTGCCGGACGTTGCGCATCGTGTGATGATGATGCTATTCAGACTGTCCGCATGATGGTTTGTTGTGCTACCACAGGTCAGGCTGCCGGCACTGCCTCTGCGTTGTCGATAAAAGATGATGTCGTTCTGCGAGATCTCGACATCCACACTTTGCAGAACCAGCTGGTTGCCGATGGTGTACGCATCCGGTAAGGCTCGTTTATTACTTAAAAAAGAAGGAGGATACCATGGAAATTGTAGTTTTGGATGGATATACAGAAAATCCTGGTGATCTGTCTTGGGATGCGGTTAAATCCTTTGGCACCCTTACGGTTTATGACCGAACCCCGGCAGATGATGCCATTATCTGCAAACGGATTGGTAATGCCGATATTGTTATTACCAACAAAACGCCCATCAGTGCCTATGTGATTGCTTCTTGTCCTTCCATTAAATTCATCAGCGTTCTGGCAACCGGATACAATGTTGTTGATACTCATGCAGCTGCGAAAGCAGGTATTCCGGTATCCAACATTCCTACCTATGGTACAATGGCTGTTGGTCAGTTTGCTATTGCCATGCTGCTTGAAATTTGCCACCATATTGGTGCGCACAACGATGCAGTCCATCAGGGACGTTGGGGAACGAATCCTGATTGGTGCTTTTGGGACTCGCCGCTTATCGAGCTTGCGCAAAAGACAATCGGCATTATTGGTTTTGGGCGCATTGGTCAGACTACAGGACGCATCGCCAAGGCTCTTGGCATGAACGTCCTTGCATATGACAGCCATCCAAATGATGTTGGCAGAGAAATCGCCGATTATGTGGAACTTGATGAGCTTCTTCGGCGTTCTGATGTGATTTCCTTGCATTGTCCTCTGTTTCCCGAAACGAAGGGAATCATTTGCGCAGAAAACATTGCAAAGATGAAGGATGGCGTTATTGTTCTTAACAACGCACGCGGCGGTCTTATTGTGGAGGCGGATTTGGCATCCGCCTTGCACAGCGGGAAAATTTACGCTGCAGGATTGGACGTTGTCTCTACTGAGCCGATTCAATCGGATAGTCCGTTGCTTGCTGCCCCAAACTGCATAATCACGCCGCACATTTCCTGGGCACCAAAGGAATGCCGTCAGCGCATTATGGATATGACAGCTGATAATATTCAGCACTTTATCTCCAGTGCGCCAATCCATGTTGTAAACAGGTGACTGCAATGACTATGCGCGATAAAGCTGAGTGCATCATGCGCGAATCCATTCAACGAGTTATGCCCGGCCCTGCAGTGACCACAGCACTTCAAAATTGCAAATTCTCCGAGGGCAGGCTTTACCTTGTTGCTGTTGGCAAAGCGGCATGGGAAATGGCGAATAGTGCCGTTCAGTGCCTTGACAAAAAGGTGTGTGCAGGCATTGTGCTTACGAAATACGGTCATGTACAGGGGTCTATTAAAGATGTCGTTTGCTATGAGGCCGGTCATCCTGTCCCTGACGAGAACTCACTTCGAGGAACGCAGGCTATCCTTCGGATGGTAACAGGATTGGAAGAGCGAGACACCGTCCTTTTTCTTCTGTCTGGTGGAGGATCCTCTCTTTTTGAAAAACCGTTTATTCCTTTGGAAGAACTGCAGGAAATCACAGCGCAACTATTAGCCTGTGGTGCATCCATCACCGAAATCAATACCATTCGCAAGCATCTTTCTCAGGTAAAAGGTGGTCGATTTGCTGTCATGTGTAAGCCTGCTCACGTTAATTCCATCATCTTATCAGATGTGATTGGTGATCAAATCGACATGATTGCCTCAGGTCCAACCTGCGGGGATTCCTCTACACGCGCAGATGCCATTGCTATTGTTGAGAAGTACCACCTCGCTCTTTCACCATTGGCACAAAAGACGCTTCAACTTGAAACCCCGTCTGAAGTACCAAATGTTACAAACACAATCATTGGCTCTGTTTCTAAGCTTTGTGAATACGCTAAAGACGTTTGCACTACGCTGGGGTATGATGTGACAATTCTTACCGACCGTTTGACTTGTGAGGCACGTGAAGCAGGGAGGTTTCTGGGATCAATTGCACTAGCACATGCTAATACCTCTGAACATCTTGCTTTTCTTGCAGGAGGCGAAACCGTTGTCCACCTAATGGGGAAGGGTCTGGGTGGACGAAATCAAGAAATAGCACTAGCAGCTGCCAGTCAGATAGAAGGCATTCAAAACGTCGCTGTGTTCTCTTTTGGCAGTGATGGAACAGATGGTCCAACCGATGCTGCAGGCGGATATGTGGACGGGAAAACGTCCCGGTTGGTGGATATAGATGCCGCCTTGCAAGCAAGTGATTCCTATCATGCATTACAAAAGAGTGGCGGACTACTGGTGACAGGACCAACAGGAACAAATGTTAATGATTTGGCTGTGGTCTTGATTAACTAATGATTTAAACATCCTCGATTGCCTGTAGGTGGAATAACTGATTCCTTGCTCCCGGCGCCATTCCTTTTACTGGAACACCTGAATTGCGGCACTCCACAATGCGCTGTTCCCACTGCGCTCGACTTACTGCCCGTTTCATCTGACTCACTTGCATGGCTACGACTCCTCCTTGAGCCTTTTCAGGAATCCCTGACAATTACCAGGAATTCTCGGTAATTCTTGATACCCTTATTACCTCACAGGCACCGTTGCTTTCACAGGACGTCATTTATTATGCATTTGTGTTTTATTTTAACAATGTTTAAATGCGAACAACTTTATTCAATATGTTCCATATTTTTGAAGCTCGCCTTTTAGCGAAACAGCATACTTATGTGCCCGACCTAAAGCATAGTAATGATCCTGAAGATAACGGCTGATAGTTCTTGCTTTTCGCAAATATCCAAGATATTGTCCTCTATTTTTCAGGTAGAGGTTTAAATATGTCCATCCAAGAAGGGTAGTACATTGATAGTAGCTCTCATTGACAGCTTCATTCATATATCAAATGCGAGCATTTTCATCATGAACACGCAATAACGCGCGCAAATGCGACCAATTAAGATTTTGCACACGCGTGTGCAAAATCTCGGCATCAGGTAAATAGAGATAAAATCTACGGTAATAATGGAGATTACGCTTAGAATAGCCTTCACCGAACTCCTTTGTCAGTTCATCGGACAGGACTGAAATCAGTCGCTTCCCATATTCTGCACGCTCTGCACCATTCTGTTATTCCTCCACAATGCGTTTTCCGATATTCCAATAGGTCATAACCATAGCACGGTTGGCGGCATTATAGGCAACATTTTGACCTGCCGTAATCAAGGTCTTAATGTCTGATATGGAACGAGATTGTTATCCATAGGGAAGTCCCCTCCGTCTGAAGATTTTTGATGAATCATTGTCATAATTATAGCAGATGTTTCTCAACTTGTCAGCAATAAAAACTATTTTAGTTGTGGATAGATGGTTACAGGAATTGATGGTTTTAAGGAGCGGTACAAGGCAGGGAAGATGACTATGACATTTTAGAAAAATCAGGCTGAAACAGCATAAAATTGTGAACATTTTGTAAACTCTCGAACCTCCTGCGCAGATTTTCTCGGGTTAGCTGACTTCTTATAGTATAGGGGGATAAATTCCTCCTGACATAAGAATAGCGTCCTCTGTTGTACCGCATTGGGGAAGCAGCGCCAAGACCGAGATCACGCGAGCGTGCCAAGATGTGAGAGAACATACCGCACTGCCGAAAGGCGGGGCGGGGCACAGCGCCGGGAAGGGTTGCCTGTCTGGAATGGCAGAGGGAGAGAAACGCACAGCTATAACGACAGATCGTGCCGTGGAAGATGCCGAATCATCCTCCACGGCATTTTTGTGCCGTTATGGCGGGGTACATTTCACAGGGCAGAGGCAAAAAGGTAGAATACGGGTGGGAGGTCGAGTCTATGCAATACGATATCGAAAACTATAAACGCAGACCAAGAACCGTGGCGTTCTACGGACGTGTTTCGACAGAGCACGAACAGCAGCTATCCGCGCTGAGCAACCAGATGGACTGGTATATCAAGCTGGCGCAAAATAATCCGAACTGGCACGTCGTGGCCCGCTACATCGATGAGGGCATCACCGGCACGCAGATGAAAAAGCGCCCCTCTTTTATGCAGATGCTGGAGCACGCAAAGCAGGGCAGGTTTGACCTGATCGTGACCCGCGAATTGTCCCGCTTTGCCCGCAACACGGTAGATGCCCTGAACGCCACCCGTGAGCTGAAGCAATACGGCGTGGAGGTCTATTTTGTCAATGACGGCATCTGGACCATGGACGGCGACGGCGAGGTTCGCCTGACAATTATGGCAAGCATTGCGCAGGACGAGAGCCGCAAAACCAGTGAGCGCGTGAAGGCGGGGCAAAAAGTCAGCCGCGAAAAAGGGGTTCTGTACGGAAACGGCAATATCCTCGGTTATGACCGAATCGGTAAGAGCTACGTTATTAACAAGGAACAGGCGGTGACGGTGCGCAGAATCTACGAACTGTATGCGGGAGGAATGGGAGAACAGGGCGTCGCTGACACCCTGATGGCAGAAGGACGCAAGGACGGCGGCGGAGGCTGCACATGGACAGCCAGCAAGGTGTCGCGTGTACTGCGCAAACCCACCTATAAAGGCTACATTACCTACAACAGGTCGCACACGGAGAATTTCCTGGACCACAAGCGCGTGAACCACGCGGAAAAGGACTACACTTTGGTAAAAGGAGACTTTGAACCCATTGTGTCGGAGGAACTGTGGAACACCTGCAATGAGCTTCGCACCAAGCGCGCAGCCTGTTTGATGGACAGCAGCGGCAGAAAACACGCGTATGGCAAATCTTTTCCCCAGAACAAGTGGACAAAACTTCTGTACTGCGACTGCGGTGCGCCAATGCGGTGCGAGGGAATTGATAAAAAGGCAAACGGCATCTTAAATATGCGGTTTATCTGCTCTGCCACCAAGAGAATCGGTAGAAAGACCGAAAAGCGCTATGGCGTGCCCTGCCCGAACCCGTATGCCTCTGAGTGGAAGTTGGAGCTGATGGCACGGGAGGTGTTTCGCACGGTATGGAAGGACCGCCGCACGGAGGTGCTGAAAACTGTGCGGGCGGTCAATACGTATCTGGGTGTCAATAAAACAGACACCGAGGCAGAGCAGCTGATGAGCCAACGCGAGATGTGGAATAGAGCCTATGATGCACTGGCGCTGGAGAGAGTGGAAAAAAGGCTGGACTTTGCCGAATTCGTGACCAAAAGCAACGAAATCGCTGCCCATATAGCGGAGATCGACAAGGCTCTCATGGAATTGTCCCACACCGCGGAACCGGTCAACAGGTTTGACGTGGAGAAGATAGAGGCGGTTCTGTCCGAGAGAATTGCGTATCCGGAAGGAAAAATTGACCCCGATGCGCTGAAAAACTACGTTGCCCGCATTATCAAAAGCAACGATCGGTATGTCTGGCTGCTCTCTCTTGCTGAACGCCTACGGCCGGAGCAGACGCAGAAAATCGCCATGATGCAGATGGTGACGTACAATGGCAACGCCATCGGCAACGAAGAAAAGCCGACGTCGGGAAAAACAGAAATCCCCGATATGGAGTTTTTGCGGCGGGGTCAAAACGGGTTTATCCTGAATGCGACCAGATACAGGCGGGCGCGATTGACAGAGCGGTTGTTTGCATCGGAAACTGCCCTGCCGAACGAGCCCATTCCGCTGCTGCAATTTGAAATCGACTACCCGATGGCATATCAATACCAGAAAGAACAGGGCTCAGCCACACATCCGGGACGGTGGCAGAATCTTGAGGTGGAAGTGTACTTAATTTGAAACTTGCTGATTTCGATGAAAAATTGTACGATATGATGCGTATCTGCGGGACGAGGGGCGCAGCGATATTTGGATCTACGGCATGGCGTTCTACAAAAAAAGATGTAAAGTAGCAGCAGAAAAAATGCTGTGAGCCCAAAGCCTCGGAGAAGTCCGAGGCTTTTTTGCTGCCCGGCAGCAGCAAAGTGTACATTTCAGCAGCTATGCAAAAAGTTGTATAGTAGTGGGGAAGGAGGGATGCATATGAATTTCGAATCCGATTCCTTGGCGGCGCGCCGGCGCAAGGTAGTCTTTTACGGGCGCGTATCGACCGAAATGGAAGCCCAGATTGCCGCGTTAAAGAACCAGATAATCTGGTATCAACAGCTTGCCGAAAGGCATCCGGAATGGACCGTCGTCACGATGTATGAGGACGAGGGAATCTCCGGCAGAAGCATCAATAACCGCCCCGGCTTTATGAAGATGCTGACGGATGCAAAAAAGAGAAAGTTCGATTTGATCGTAACCCGTGAGGTTTCGCGCTTTGCCCGAAATACCGTGGATGCGTTGGTTGTGACCCGCAAACTGAAGACCTACGGCGTAGAGGTCTATTTTGTGAATGACGACATCTGGACGATGAGCGGCGACGGTGAACTTCGCCTGACCATTATGGCAAGCCTGGCACAGGAGGAAAGCAGAAAATTCAGCGAGCGCGTGAGGGCAGGCATCAAAATTGCCCAAGGCAAGGGGAGATACTTTACCGGGTGGAGACCGTATGGTTACACCAACGATTCCGCAAATAAGACCCTTGTTGTCCGTGAGGATGAGGCGGAGGTCGTAAGGCGAATCTATGCGATGCATGCCGCCGGAATCGGCAGCACCTCCATTGCGAAAAGACTGACAGAGGAAAGAATACCCAACTATGCCGGAGAATTTCAGTGGAAAGAAGGGCAGGTATACGATATCCTCAGAAATCCGATTTATAAAGGGTACAAGACGACCAACAAGGAACATGTGTCCGACTACCTGTCGCAAACCATTATAAAACACGACAGGAGCGAGTACGTCTATGTGAAATGCGATTTTGAACCGATTATCCCCGAGCAGGAGTGGGAAGCCTGCCAGCGACGCCTAAAAAGAGCCAGCGCATTCTTAGATGGCGGTGTTTCCGAGGCGTATCTGTACGGCAAAAGTGAAAGTCGGGACAAATGGGCGTGCCGGATGTTCTGTGCCTGCGGTGCGCGTATGAGGGCTGCTTCGAGAAACAAGGCGCACGAGGCAAACTATCTCTGCTACCGCAAGCTCAAAAGCAGACGGGCGGACAAAAGCAAGCCCATGCCTGCATGGCAGCGCGTTGACTGCAATGCCTCTTACGTTGCACAGTGGAAGCTGGAACTGATGGCAAAAGAGATATTTCAGCAGGTTTGGAAAGATCACAAGCAGGAGATTCTAGACTATTATCGTGAGGAAAACGAGAAAAATGCAATCAGCCCGGACCATTCGGAAGAAATTGAGAAAAAGAAGCAGCTGATTGAGAAAACGCAAAATGACAGGCAGGAAGTGGACAGCATGTACAGGCAAAACCTGATCCCGCTGTCGACCTATCAAAATATCTGCGACAGGTATGACGCCTGTATTCGGCACGCGCAGGAGGATCTGGCGGCGCTGGAAAGCAAACCGAGGTTCTACGATTTAAAGAAAATCGAGGAATCCCTGAACTGGGAAGAGCTGTTTCCGGATGGATATGTCAGCCGCGAATTTCTGGATCGCTTTGTGTCGCGAATCTTTGCGGTCAATGCGCAACGGTTTGTCTGGGAGCTGAACCTGTCGGAAAAAAACTATTCGATGGAATGCGGCGTAATAGGCACCTTTCGGTTCCCTTACGTTACGACACAGGAATTGGAGGAAAAACCGGCAGCCGATAAAAAACGACGGGGGAAAAAGAAAGGGGATGATGAGAGGAAAAAACACCAAAATCAAAGGACCGTATCCTCTGACGGACTCTATCTAAAAATGATTCGTGGGGACATTCCTACGCACATTTGGGCACAAGCAGACCCCTGCATGATTGTGTGCAGGTTGCTATCAAGAGCCCCCGCAAGCAATCTTGCTTACCCTGCCTGATATGCGCCCAGGGCAATGGGCTAGACCTGGATAATCTGTTCATAAGATAATGATTCCCCAGCCGCGGGCAACGGCGGCAGGAAAATTTTTATGCCCGAATGATGGAAATACCGCGCTCCGATAAAATCACAAAACAAAAAGTGCCTACCCCACATGCGGCGGATGACATGCCGTTGTGGGATGGACACTTTTTGATTGTTGGCAAATGTTCTGAGGGAAAGGTGAGAAATGTGAAAAAATATTTTATTCATGCACCCGCTTGGAATGGCGGGCCTTTTCAAGATCTTCCTGGCGGAGCTATTCTTAGCTGCAGCCGCAGGCACCGCAAATATAGCGGTCTGCCGGAAGGTAGATGAAAATTGTTGGGTCATACGGGATGTTGTTGCCTGCATCGTAAGCATCGGTATGGCCGTCGATCACAAAAATGTCTTTGCTGCCGCATTTGGGGCAAATGTGGGTATTTTCATGGGGGAGGCTCATTCCTTTTTACGGTATATTGTGACAGATAGCTGTGCAGCCGCTGACCAAATATTGGAAAAAGCAGGGAAATGTCTTAAATCATCACATCGCCCACCAGCATAGAGCCGGAAGGTTCGATGGCGTAAACGGTGTACTTGCGCGGTTCTGCGCGGGTACCCGGCGGCGGGGGAACGGCCAGCCGGATGCAGCCCTGTTCCGGGGTGACATAGTGGAACTGGCGGTGCGCAGTGGTGGCATGGGGGTGCTCATCCAATGTGGACCACGCCAGAATGCCGCCATGTACCGGTGCCGCCTGGGAGGCAGTCTCCTGCGGAACGGGGATTTCGGCCGGGGAATCTGAAGCATCCGGTGCATCGGTGGGGGCGGCATCTTCTGCCGGAGCTTCTTCCGGCGCGGCGGGTGCAGCTGGGGCAGGCAGTGCAGCGCAGAAATCATCCGGCAGAACGTGCTGGGTGCTGCCGATGTACATGGCAAACAGATCCGGTGCAACCTTGGGCACCCGGCGCAGCCAGGCGGAGGTGCGGGCTGGGCAGCCAGGCAGGGCACCGTCCGGGTCACGCTTGCGCATGCACAGGGCGGTGTTGTTCCAGGCAACCAAAAAGTCATCCAGCAAAAGCTCGGTTTCGGTGTCAAAATCTTCCGCTGCGGCATAGGGATCCACCAACAGGGCGGCAGGCTGTGCCCCCTGGCGAAAGCCCCTTAGTGCCGCATAGCGCAGCGGCGGCATTCCAGCGGCCTGCTGTGCGGGGGTGGATTCCAGCCCCACGATCACGCCGTACCCAGCGCGTACCTCACTGCGCAGCAAGGCAAGGTTGCCCCAGCAGGCCCAGCAGGGGAACCCCCAGCACCCGGCGGCGGCGGCGGCAAAGCTTAAATTACGCTCAGCGTCAGTACTGCGGCAGTCTCGCATGGCAAGGGCAAATTCTTCGGGCAGGATATCTGCGCCCCAGCGGTTGGTCAGGCTGGCCAGGCAGATGGCAAGGTCCATAACGGGCTGCAGCGCCGGGGCGCGCCGCGCAACGGCATAGGGCATCAGGTGCAGGCGTGCGTTGATGGGCCGCCCGCCCGCGGGGATCACATCTACCGCTCGCACGCTGACCCCCACCAGGCTGACGGAAGGGGTGGTGTGTTCGTCTTTGGTATACAGGTAGATGCGCAGCTGGGCCTGGGTGGCGGTTTTGCTGTCCAGCACAAGGCTGTCCGGCAGCAGGTTTACAGCGCCTTTGGTCACGGGGACTGCGCCTTCGCGCTCCAGATAGGGGCTCCAGCGGCCAAAGCTGGACCAGCTGGTCCAGTTGCCGTCCACCATCACGCGGGCCTGGGCTTCCACGGCAGTTCCCGGCGGGGTGCCGGCATTCCAGCTCACGCGCAGGGCGTCAAAGGTGGGCAGCGGTACGGCGGGGCTGGTGTAGCACCCATAGGGCACATGCCCGCCGGAGACAAGGTCCAACACAATGCGCCCGTGGGCAACGGTAACGTTATCCAGCTCGCCCCGCATAAACGCTTCGGTTTCATGCAGGATAAAAGTGTTCTTACTTTCCATAGGTTTGCCGCCTTATCTGGTTGGTATCAAACGGAAGTGTGCCCGTGCTGCTCCATCAGGTCGTTGATCTCATCCTCGCGCCGGGCGGTGATGGTCTTTTCCAGGTGGAACGCTTTATCCAGTGCCGGATAGATGATCTGCAAAGCGAGGGTGCAGGGCAGCCAGAAACCCAGAATCAACACCACCGGGATGGTGTAGGGCATCCAGGCAAGCATCACGCCCCAATAGATGCAGAGCACTGCCCCGGCGGCCAGGGTGCGCGGCAAAAATCCGATCATGAACAGCGCGGCGTTTTTCAGCCGCTCTGCCTGGGACACGCTGACCAGAACCACCTGCGCAAACAGATACAGGCAGAACACCAGCAAAAAGAAGATGCCAAGCACCATGCAGATCCATACCGAGATAGGCACGTTTTCCAGATCAGGCAAGGCGTACAGCAAAAAGGCCCACAGCCCAAGGCAAAACCCCGCCCCGGCACCGGGCAGCAGACTTTCGCGCCAGTTCTGCTTCCAGGCCATGCGGTAGGTGTGCCACCAGTAGCCGGGTTCATCGCGCAGAGCGCGCAGGATGGTATCCAGCATGCCGCAAAAAACAGGTGCGGCAATCAGCCCGCCTACAGCGCCGGACAGCAGGCACAGCGGCAGGCTGGCGGCCATAGTGCTGAACAAAACAGCGGCATAGCCGGGGGCGAAGCCCAGCACGCACAAAATACTGGCTTTATAAAACGGCCACAAATCGCGCCCCAGCAGCTCAAAAAAGCGGGCCGCGCCAACTTTGCGTCCGCGGGTTTCGGTCGCCTCCACAGCATCGGGCTGCACGGGGGTATTTTTGTCTTCCATTGCCATATTCAAAAATGACCTTTCTGTGTCTTTAAGGCAATACCGCATAATTCTAAGTGCCGATACGGCGAGCGAGGTGCGGCA
>ENA-OVGQ01002722-OVGQ01002722.1-human-gut-metagenome-genome-assembly--contig:-NODE-2722-length-15353-cov-3.413061_pt1 | contig 15353 bp, 8 predicted proteins | sample MGYA00237774_ERZ505427 | MGnify/ENA primary metagenome ERZ505427 (study PRJEB26158, sample SAMN06016404) | human gut metagenome | biome: human gut; feature: ankylosing spondylitis patient; material... | reverse complement strand
CGCATCCGAAAAGGCCCGCTTCGGCCAGCCCGAAGTCGGCCTCGGCATCACGGCCGGATTCGGCGGCACCCAGCGCCTGCCCCGTCTGGTGGGCAGGGGCGCGGCCTCCCTGCTGCTCTTCTCGGGCAACATGATCGATGCCGCAGAGGCCCTGCGCATCGGCCTCGTCGACAAGATCGTCCCCCACGATGCCCTTGCCGCTGAAGTTTCCGCGCTGGCGGAAGGCATCGCCCGTCAGGCTCGCTGTGCCGTCCAGCAGACCAAACGCTGCATACGTCATGGCCTCGAATCCGGCCTCGAATCCGGCCTCTCGTACGAAGCGCAGGCGTTCGGCCTCTGTTTCTCCACGAAGGAGCAGAAGGACAGGATGCGCGCCTTCGTCAATCGCCGCCGCTGATCGGGTTCCGCTGTGCAACCCTCGGAGGATGGACTGAATGGAAGCAACGCTCTGGCAACGCCTTGATGAGATCATTACGAGGACCGTGAGGCCTATGGCCGAGCGCTGTGATGAGGAAAGCCTTTTCTGCGGGGAGTCTGTCCGAGCCTTGGCCGACGCCGGATTCATGGGGCTTCCTTATCCTCCCGAGCAGGGCGGGCGCGGCTCCAGCTATGAATCGTATGTCCGCTGTGTGGAACGCCTTTCCAAGGCCTGCCCTTCCGTGGGCGTCACCTATGCGACGCACGTGGGCCTTGCCTGCCATCCGCTCCATGCCTTCGGCTCGCCCATGCAGAAGGAAAGCTTCCTTCGTCCCATGCTCCGCGGCGACAAGCTGGGGGCCTTCGCGCTCACGGAGCCCGAGGCCGGGTCGGACGTGGGGGCCATCGCCACCACGGCGGAGCTGGACGGCGGCTTCTACGTCATCAACGGACACAAGATATTCATCACCAATGCCGGCAGGGCCGATATCTATATCCTCTTTGCCCGTACCGGCGGGCAGGGCACGGAAGGCCTGAGCGCCTTCGTGGTGTGCAGTGACGACGCCGGCCTGCTCATCTCCGCCCCTCAGCGCAAGATGGGCATCCGCGGCGCCCAGACCTGCGAACTCTTTTTGCGCAACCTCTGCATCCCCGCCGACCGTCTCATCGGCAGGCCCGGCGACGGGTTCCGCATCGCCATGGAAACGCTGGACGGCGGGCGGCTGGGCATCGCCGCGCAGGCGGTGGGCATAGCGGATGCCGCGTTCGACGAGGCGTGCGTGCGGCTCAAGGAACGCCGCCAGTTCGGCCGCACTTTGGAGCATTTCCAAGGGCTGCGCTGGAAGGCCGCGGACATGTGGGCGAAGGTGGAAGCCGCCCGCCAGCTCACCCTGTATGCGGCCCGCCTGCGCGACGGGGGGAAAAGGTTCCGCGCGGAAGCTTCGGCGGCCAAGCTCGTGGCATCGGAAGCGGCCGTGTGGTGCGCTTCGGAAGCCGTGCAGATATGCGGCGGCAGCGGCTATTTACAAGGATCTGTTGCGGAACGCTTGTACCGCGATGCCAAGATCACCCAGATCTATGAGGGAACGAGCGAAGTCCAGCGCATGGTCATCGCGTCCGGCGTCCTCGGGTGATGGAAACGGGACAGGTCAACGAACGGTTTCATGCCGAAAAGGAGATGGTTATGGAGACCCTTTTTGTGATAGGTGCAGGGACCATGGGCGGCGGCATCGCTCAGGTGGCCGCGCTGAACGGTTTCACCGTGTATCTCTACGATATAAAGCAGGAATTCGTCGACAGGGGGCTGAAGGGCATCGCCGGCGCCTGGGACAAGCTCGTGGCCCGGGGCAAGATGTCCGCCGAAGACCGCGATGCGGCCCTCCCCCGCATCATCGGCACGTTGGACATGCAGGATGCCGCCAAGGCCGACGTGGTCATCGAGGCCGCCGTGGAGGATCTGGACGTCAAGCGTTCCATTTTCTCGAAGCTGGACGGCATCGTTTCCCCCGGCTGCATCCTCGCCACCAATACGTCCAGCCTGAGCGTCACCGCCGTGGCCTCCGCTGAGGACATCGATACCGCCATGAAGCTCGGAGCCAATCATCCCATGGGCCCGCTGGCTCTGGCCGACCTCATCGGCCTCGACGTGTGCCTCGCCATCATGGAGCTGCTCCGCGACGAGATGGGCGAGGGCAAGTACCGCCCCGCGCCCCTGCTCCGCAAGATGGTCCGTGCGGGCAGGCTGGGGCGCAAGAGCGGTGAAGGGTTCTTCCGCTACTAAGCCGTCGGGAACATATCGCTCGCAAAGAGCGCAGCATCGGGCGAAAGCCCTTGGAGAGCCGGCACTGTGCCGGACAGGAGTCATTATGCGTGAAGTGGTCATCGTAAGCGCGGCCCGTACCGCGTTGGGCAGTTTCGGCGGTTCTCTCGCCTCCGTCCCTGCCGTCGAGCTGGGGGCCGTGGTCATCCGCGCGGCCCTTTCCCGGGGTGGCGTGGATGCCGGCATGGTGGAAGAAGTCATCATGGGCAACGTCCTTCAAGCGGGGCTGGGCCAGAACCCCGCGCGTCAGGCCGCCGTCAAGGCCGGTATCCCCGTGGAGATCCCGGCGTGGACGGTGAACAAGGTCTGCGGTTCCGGCCTCAAGGCCGTGGCGGAAGCCGCGCTGGCCATCCGCGCCGGAGAGGCCCGCTGTGTGGTGGCAGGCGGCATGGAGAACATGTCTCAGGCTTCCTATGTCCTGCCCTCCGCACGCTGGGGGGGCCGCATGGGCGATGCCAAGCTTGTGGACGAGATGATCAGGGACGGCCTCTGGGACGCTTTCAACGACTATCACATGGGCATCACCGCCGAGAACGTGGCGGCCCGCTACCATCTTTCCCGTGAAGAACTGGACGCCCATGCCGTGCTTTCCCCGCCGAGGGCCGCAGCCGCGCTGGAATCGGGCGTGTTCGATGAAGAAATCGTGCCCGTACACGTGGAGCAGAAGAAAAAATCCTTCGACTTCGCTCGTGATGAGTTCCCCCGTCCCGGCACCACCATGGACGTGCTCGGCAAGTTGCGCCCCGCCTTCAAGAAGGACGGCGTGGTGACGGCGGGCAACGCTTCCGGCGTGAACGACGGCGCGGCGGCTCTGGTGCTCATGGATGCCGGACTGGCCGCTGAACGGGGCCTTTCGCCTCTCGCCCGCATTGTGGGCTGGGCCAGTGCCGGTGTGGAACCCGACGTGATGGGCCTTGGCCCCATCCCCGCCACCCGCAGGGCTTTGGAAAAGGCTGGTTGGACAGTGGCCGATCTCGATCAGATCGAAGCCAACGAAGCCTTTGCCGCCCAGTTCCTCGCCGTGGGCCGCGAGCTGGGCTTCAGCCTTGATAACGTGAACGTCAACGGTGGTGCCATTGCCCTTGGGCATCCTATCGGTGCCTCCGGTGCGCGTATCCTCGTTACGCTTTTGCATACGCTGAAGCGGAAGGGGCAGAGCAGGGGATTGGCAACGCTGTGCATCGGCGGCGGGCAGGGGATCGCCATGCTGGTGGAAAGGGGCTGACGGGCTATGCCTTCCCTCCATGTGAAGTATTGCGGGGGATGCCGCTCCGGATACGATCGCGTGGCATGGCTCAGGGGGGTGCTGTCCGCCATGCGCGCTCTCGATGGGAGCATTGTGCTCACGGACAACGAGGCCGGAGCCGATATCCGGGTGGCTGTGTGCGGCTGCCCCGCACAGTGCGTTTCCGTTCTGCCGGGGACGCACATGCTCCATGCCCCATACATGGATGGGGAGCATATGGAACCCTGCGATATGGCCGCATATTTGCTCGACATGGCCTCCCAGCGGAACGGGAGGGACGAATAGCATTGCTTATCAACTTGTTACAAAGGAGATGAGCGTTAAGGAGCGCAGAGGTGCTATGGCGTCAGCGATATCCCCCAGCCTCAGCGCTGTCATCTTATGTTAGCACGGTTTCCGATGTGCCTGCGGTGATTCGCCGGGATCTTGTCCTGCCTGCGCGGCATGGTGTACCTTACACACGCAAACGTAACTTCCTCATCAGCCACGCCGAGAACATAACCTTATGTGGAAGAATGGGGCCGGCGTTATGATGGAAAGCGCCACTGTTTCCGCCGTGGTGTTCCCCTCCATCGGTGCTTCCATGATCCTGCGGCGCGTCATCGGTAAGGAACATCCGGCTCCCGCATCTGCCGTGTTGAATAAGCATTTCCGCCATCCTGCGTGAAGGAACCGTACATCAGGACGGCGTCCGCCTCGGCTTTTCCCTGGCGGTGCGGATCTGCTTTTCCTGCTCAGCATAGGGCTTTCTTCCGTGAAGCCTATGGGATCGAGGTTCCCATCGGCTTGGGCTTCAAACGTAGGTGATGCGGTCGCGGCCTTCGGCTTTGGAGCGGTACATGCCGTCGTCCACGCGCATGAGTATGGCGTCCATGTCGTCTTCGGGGTTGATGCGGGTCGCGCCGATGCTGATGGTGACGTGGTTATCGAGATCGCGCACGCTTTCCAGAAGGGATCTCAAGGTTTCCTCGGCGTCGCCCGGCGCATCGATGAAGCCGATGAATTCGTCCCCGCCCCAGCGGGCCACGCAACCGGCCTTACCGACGATTTCCTCAGCCTTATGCCCCACACGGGCAAGGACTTCATTGCCCCAAAGGTGGCCGCGGGTATCGTTGATGTGTTTGAAGTGGTCCACGTCGAACATGAATACGAGAGGCCGCTCCCAGAGTTTCCGGCTCAGGATGGCATTGAAACGTTCCCGGTTCATGAGCCCGGTGAGTTTGTCCGTGGTGGCAAACAGGGTCATGAATTTGTCGTAGCGCGATACGGTCCCCGAAACCAGCAGCAGGATCAGGATGATGATGCACGCCACGACGAGGATGTCCTTCCAAAGCTGCGAGAGAAGCGATTCCTTAATGATGGCGGTATCTTTTTCCACAATGAGATACCAGTCGAGATCGTCGATGTAACGGGTGACGAGGCAGGTTTCCTGCCCGTTGTACTTGTACCACGAGCTTTCCACACGGCTCTTGGTGAAGATCTTTTTGCGGTATTCGGATACGGGCAACAGATCGTCGATGGTGGCGTTGGCAATCATGGCGTCGGACGTGTGGACCTGTACCACACCCTCGCGGTTGACGAGGAACGCCGTCAGATCGAAATCGAGCTCGAACGAGGCGAGGATCTGCTGCAATTCACGCATTTTGACCCCGACGCCCACCACGCCCATGAGTTCGCCGTGATCGTCTTCGATACGGCAATCCACGAACACGGTCAGCTCATTGCGGGCCATTTCGTCGGTGTCGACCTCAAGCCGGTGGGGGATCCCGGAAGCGACGAAGTTGTAGTACCAGACGTCGTGGGAGTCATCCCTGCTGACAACCTTATTTATCCCATTATAATGATAATAAATATTCGTCTTTGCCGAAACAAGGAACACCGAACTGTAGTCGTATTTCTTCTTCAGGCCGTTGAGGTAGTCTTGCAGTTCCGCAATTTGTTCCGGTGAATCATTCTCTCCCCGGAGCCAGCTCTTGAGGAAGCTGTCGTTGGCCATTGTCAGGGAGACGAAAATCGGCTTGGTCAGTTCGTTACTGATGGAAGAAAAGATGTTCAGGGAGGTAAGGCGGGAGATATTCCTGATGTCATCCCTGATGACGACGCTGTATGTGCAGTAGTTAATGATTGTTATACAAATGAACCCAATAAGCACGATACCCGTGATGAAGGCGTGGGTCCTGAAGAGTTTCTTTTTCATAGGAGGCCTGATTACGGGGAGCCGGCGCGGAATGGCGGAGACCGACGTTCTGTCGGTGGGATATTATGACACTGTTCGTCCAACCGATAGATTCTAATGGGATCCTATGGCTCTGGCAACAGAAAAATGGCGGCATTCTGATTGTGTTGCGCTATGGGCTTAGGCCTCCTCCGGAGGTATGTTTCCGCAGGAGGCATTCCATCATGTGCTGCCTTTTTCCAGTTTTTCGGCAAGGGCTTTGATGCTCGGGGCGACGGGGAAAGGATGTTCTGTCCCAAAGGCCAACGCCTCAAACTGCGGGATGGGCAGGGGGCGCGAATAGAAATAGCCCTGCGCATAGGCGCATCCGGCCTGAAGCAGGAAAGCGGCCTGTTCCTCGGTTTCCACGCCTTCGGCAATGACCTTGATGCTCATTTCTCGGGCGAGGGAAATGCTGAACCGGATGACCGTCTTGCCGCGTTCGGTCGTGACGACCTCGTTGAGGAATCCCCGGTCGATCTTGATGAAGTCCACGGGCATACTCTTGAGCATGTTCAGGGACGAGTAGCCTGATCCGAAATCGTCCATGGAGAACTGGAACCCGAAGGCCTGCAAGGCCTTCATGGATTCGAAGAGCCCGCTTTCGTTCTCGAGGAAGGCGCTTTCGGTGAGTTCCAGTTCGAGGAGGTGCGGCGGCAGCTCGTAGCGGCGCATCAGGTCGAGCAGCTTTTCACGCAGGCGCGGATCGTGGATATGCATACGCGACATGTTCACGGAGATGGGCGTGGGCGTGAGGCCGTGGTCAATCCAGCGGCGCAAGGTGATGCAGGCCTGCTCCCAGATGTATTCATCCAGCCGGATGATGAAGCCGTTCTTCTCGAACAAGGGGATGAAACGGTCCGGCGGCATCAGCCCCTCGGTGGGGTGTATCCAGCGCACCAGCCCTTCCGAGCCGATGATGCGCGATGTCGGGATGTGCACCTTGGGCTGAAGGTACAGAACGAATTGCCCCTGCAGAAGGGCGTCGTGCATCTGGTTTTCGATCTTCTTTTCCTCAAGGATCCTCTCGCGCAGCTTGCCGTCGTAGAAGGCGTAGCTGTTCAGGTAATTCCCCTTGATCGTCTTGAGGGCGAGGTTGGCCCAGTCGCAGAGCACGTTGATGGGCGTGTCTATGTTGTCGACCTCGCAGATGCCGAACGAAGGCACGACCTTGTACGGCAAGGGGTAGTCGGCGAGCCTGTCCGTCAATTCCTTGATGAGGGCGAGGATACGCTCACGGGAGTAGTCCACGCACAGGCAGAACACATCCCCGCCGAGGCGCCCGTAGACGCTGTGGGTCCCGGCCATCTTTTCCCGCAGCAGATCCGCGATGGCGATGAGGAGCTTGTCGCCTTCCTTAAGGCCGTACAGGTCGTTGATGACCTTGAAGCGGTCTATGTCCATGCGGACGATGCTGTAGCGGCGCTCGGGGTAGGCGTGCACGGCCTGTGCCGCCTGCGAGTAGAAGGTGTGCATGCTGTACAGATCGGTCAGGAGATCGAACTCGGCCCGGTACTTGAGCGCGAGCACGGAACGGGTCGCGCTGTCGACGTCGTTGAGCGTGCCGATATAGCGCTTGGGATTGCCCTTGTCGTCGTGCAGGCAGGTGAGGGCCGCCTTGCACCAGATGTACACGCCGTCGCGCTTGCGGAAGCGGGCGGTCATCTCGGTATAGCGCTGGATGCGCGAATCCTTGAGGAAGGCGGTGAGCAGGGGCAGATCGTCAGGATGGATCACGAGGTCTTCCCGCCAGACGTGCATCAGATCACGGTGGTCGTAGTTCCCGGCGAAACGGGCGACGATCTCCGGCGAGATGTAACGGGTATCGGTTTCGAGGTTCCACTCGAAGACGAGGGTGTCCGTCTGCTCCACGATGGTCCGGTAGCGTTCGTCGTCGAGGCGCTGGCGCTCAAGAAGGATGTTCTGCTGAGCGACTTCCTCCGCCTGCTTCTTGTCCCCGATATCCATGATGAAGGCGAGATAGATCTCGTCGCCGCCGTCGGGCTGGGCCACGGGGAACATGGTGATCGACGCCCAGTGGTACTCCTGGTCGTGCCAGAGCTTGCGGAATTCGCCGATAAGGTATTCCCGGCCCGCCGCGAAGTTCTGCCGCAGCGCATCGAGATTAAAGAATTCGAGGAAGCGGGTGCGGTCTTCAGGAAAGAGCATGTTGCGCGATACGAGATCGATGCACTCGCTGAGGCGGCCCTGCTCGGGCGGGGTCACATACTTGCCCTTCACGTGGTACACGATACGGTAGCTGTCCTGCGTGATGTTCAGTTCGTACAGCTCGTCGTAGATGTTGCGCAAGGCGTGATCGTACTGCTCGCTGATGCGGCGGCGCTGTTCCTCTTCACGCTGTTCGGAGATGTCGCGGACGAGGAGTATCCCCTTGTCGGTACGGCAGGAGTCGTGCCCGCACAGCGGAACGATGAAGGCGGAAACCCAGTACCATTTGCCGTCGCTGCCAAGGCGGCGGTATTCGGCGGGGACTTCCATGCGGCCTTCGCTGAACTCCTTGCGGATGTTGCTCCCGATGAAAGCGGTGAGGAAGCGTTCCCGGTCCTCAGGGTGGATGAGGGTGGCGGCTATGGTGTGGATATTGCCGTTCTTGTCGTGATCCACGGGGATCATGGGCGTGTCGGCGGCGTAGACAAGGTGGGGCGTATCGGCGCTGAGGTCGATTTCGTAGATTTCGGTATACGTGTTGCGCAGGGCGATGTTGTAGCGCTCTTCCTCAAGGGCGCGTTCCTCTTCGACGCGCTTCTGCTCCGTGATGTCCCGGATGATGAAAAAGGCGGTCATATCGTCGCCTTCTTCAAGGAAAAACACGCGGTTTTCGAGCCACAACTGTTCGTTTTCGCCAAAGAGCACCCGATACTGATCGACGAGGGTGCGGGAATGCGCGCGGCAGGCCTCGAGCAGGGCTTTGGGCGTGGTGGTGCGGTTGATGCGTTCGCGGTCGGCGGGATGGACCATCGCTATTGTTTCGGCGTGGAATGTGCGGTAGTCGCCGGAACGGGGTTCGCTGGGCAGGCTCGGCGCGGAGGCGTTGCGGTGGAACTGCCACGTGCGCAGGTTGATTTCGATGATGCAGTCCCCGGACTGGCGGAAAACGGCGCTTTGACGGCGTTCGAGCCGGGCGGCGGTTTCTTCCATCCTTTTGCGTTCGTTGATGTCCTGCCAGAGGAGGAGCAGGCGCCCCGACGATCCGGGCATGGGCAGCACCAGTATCGAGATCCAGTGATAGGTCCCGTCGACGGCAAGGACGCGGTATTCTGTGGACAGCCGGGGATCGTCGGCCACTTTCCTGCTGACGTTCTCCGGGGAGAAAAGATCAAGGAAGGACTCCCGGTCATCGGGGTGGATGTACCGGTTGGCGATGGTACGGGTGTCCCGCGAATACGAATGGGTCAGCTCGGGTTTCGCCAACGTGGAATCTTCGTCCCGGTGCACGATGCGCATGGAATCCGTATCGAGCATGACCTCGTAGATTTCGGAATAGCTGTGCTGGAGGGCCTTGTAGAAATCGGCTTCCTCGTTGAGCCGTTCGGTGATGTCGCTCAGCAGGAGCAGGGCATGGTGGTACGCTCCGGGGATGGCCCGGATGGTGGCGTTGACCCACCGGTAGGGTTTTCCGGCGTCCTGCCGTTTGCGGTATTCGAGCTGTGGGGCCTCGCCCAGGTCGAGCCGGGCCATGATGTTCGGCACGTCGTAAAAGGTGCGGACGCTTTTGAGGTTTTCTGGGTGCACGCGGTTTTTGCCACGATCGAGGACGAATTCCTCGATGGGCATCAGGGTCGGCGAAATGGTGACTTGTTCGCTGTTGTAATAGAGGGGAGCGATAAGCCCGGCTTCAAGATCGAGGCGGAAAATTTCCGTATAGTTGCTTTGCAGGGCGAGGAGGTAGTTGTTTTCCTCTTCTTTCTTCTTGGTGACGTCGCGCAGCAGGATAAGGGCGTGCCCCTCGTTGCCGGGGACAGGCTGCGCCGAGGCCGCAATCCAGCGGTAAGGGCCGTTTTCCGACGAACGCTTGCGGTATTCACATTCCGGGCGGCCGCCGCGTTCCAGTTCCCCGAAAAGGCGGCGCTCGTAGAAATCGAGCACGCTTTCGAGGGATTCTGGGGCCACGCGGTCGACGGCGCGCCGCTTGACGAACGCGGAAAAATTGGCTTCCTCCTTGACGATGGGCACCTGCTCGCTGTTGTAGAACAGCGGCGTGACCGTGCGGCTCCTGACGTCGAGGGAGAAGATCTCGGAATAATTGTTTTGCAGGGCGAGGAGGTAGTTGTTTTCCTCTTCCTTCTTCTCGGTGACGTCGCGCACGAGGAGGACGGTCTCTCCCCGGTTGCCGGTCGGCAAGGGCACGATGAGCGCCAGCATCCAGTGATAGGTCCCGTCAAGGCCGAGCTTGCGGTATTCGACGGAAAGCTCTTCCCCGGCGTCGAGTTTCCTGAGGATGGTTTCGGCGGTGAAGAAATTCCGGAAGACCACCCGATCCCGCGGATGGACGCGGGTTTTCATGACCGTGATGATGTCCTTGTCGAATTCGCCGCTGACATCGATGGGCGCGAGCAGCTTGGTGTTGCAGAACAGGCAGGTCAGCTGGTTGGCGGCGAGGTTCATCCGGTAGATCTTGGCGTAGCTGTTCTGAAGGGCTACTTGAAGGTTTTCTTCGTCCCGCCTGTGGGTGAATTCCGCGCATTTCTGCTCGTTGATATCCCGGATGCATTGGAGGACGTGGCACGAGCCGTCGTCCTGCGTATAGGCGAAGGCGATGCGGGTACGCCAGCGGGGCCCGGCCTCCTCGGCAAACTGGTATTCGAGATGGATATTCCTGTCGTTTACGCCTGCCGCGAAGGCTGCCCGCAGCCCTTCGAGGGAGAAGTGTTCGCGGAAGGCGTCACGGTACTGTGGGAGGATATGGCCGAAGAACAGCTCGAAATGGGCGGCGTAATCGCCCGAAGTGTCGGTGGCGAGGTCATTGCGGTTGGCCAGAAGCTCAAAATGGCCGGTGCCGAGATCCACGTCCACGACATAATGATAGCTCTCGCAGAGGGCGCGGGCGAAGGAATCGCGCTTGGCCTTGGCCTTGCGCTCCTCGGGCGTCAGAAGGCGCTCTGAAATGAGCACGACGTGTGCGGGCTCCTTGTTTTCCCAAAGGATACCGGAAACCGAAATTTCACAGATGCCCTTGAAGGGCGGGTGCTCATGCAGGGTGGTGAACGCCTCCCCGCCGCCGTGTTTTGTCACGGGACAGAAGGAGCAGATATCGGATTTGCCCCAAAACACCTCGAAGCAGGTCACCCCGAGCTTGACATTGGGATACGCGCGGGCGACCGTATCGTTGAAGTAGACGATGCGGTGGTTGGCGTCGATGACGTAGACCGCCGTATTGGGCAGGCTGTTGAGGATGTTGCGGGTGGATTCGTAACTTTCGCGCAAAAGGCTGGCGGAGCGGCGCTGCCGGATGTACTCCCCGATGATTTTGGACATGAGGATGAGGGCGTCCACTTCCTGCTGCGTCCATATGCGGCGGTTGCCGCGCTCCTCGAAGCCGATATGGCCGACCACGTGCCCGTCGCGCACGATGTCGCACTGGAGGAGCGAGGAGATGGTGTCGTCGAGGATGAACGTTTTTTCTTCCGGGGGGACTTCCGAAAAATCGCTGCAATAATAGATGCCGTTGGAGTCCCGTGTTTTGGGCAGCTCGATTTTGTCGATGGGGACGTTTTGGAACTGCTCCTTGGTGCTCCATTTCGGATCGGAGCACCATTCATGCGCGATGCTGACGGCCTTCCCGTCGAGCGAGTATTCAAAGATGAGAATCTTGTCCACGCGCAAGGCGTTTCCGATGAAATGCAACGCCTTGTCGATCCCTTCGTGCATGTCGTACATGCTGAAGAGGATATCGATGATGTCCACCATGATGCTGTTGCGGACGGTGTTGACGGCGAGGGGCGCGGATGTCTGGACGCCGTCGGCGTCTCCGCCGGAGGACTGGCCGAAGAATTCGTAACGGTTTTTGCCGTTCCCTTTGGCGTGGTACAGGGCGACGTCGGCCTGCCGGAACAGATCCTCATAGGCGATGGGGCGCTCGGTAACGGCGATGCCCACGCTGACGGAGACGGCGTTGTCGATATTGCTGTTTTTGAACAGGTTGCGGATGGAGGAGCAGAGGGACTGCGCGCGTGTGCGGATACCCGCGATTTCAGAAACGTCGCGCATGTAGACGTGGAATTCGTCGCCGCCCACGCGCCCGATGATGTCGTCCTGCCGGAAGGTGCGCCGAAGCTGGCGGGCGATTTCCATGATGATGGAGTCCCCGGCGAGGTGCCCCATGCTGTCGTTGACGTCCTTGAAATTGTCGATGTCGATCATGAACAGCACGCCGGAACTGCCGGGCCTTGCGTCGCGCAGGGCGATGCGGATTTCCTCTTCGGTCGTGACCTTGTTGTAAAGCCCGGTCATGGAGTCGGTGCGGCTCTTATCAAGGAGCCTGAGCTGTTCGCGCTTCTGCCGGTCGATGTCGCGCAGCGCGCCCACGGATTTGACGGGCTTGCCGAGGGTGTCCAGGATGTTGGTGCTGTAGAGGGCGAACCAGCGCTTGCGGCCTGAGTGGGTGGGCAGGAACCGTTCGGGTGCGGCCTCGGTGGAGGCTTTTTCGGCGTCGAGGGCGAGAAAAGGTTCACGGAACCCCTCGCTTACGGGATCGATGGCCTCGCCTCTGCCCAGCCGTTCGCGGAAACGGGGAATAACGGGTTCGTGCCCGAAGACCTTATGGTACTTTTGGGTGTAGGCGATGGTATCCGTCTCAAAGTCGTATTCAAAGGGCAGATCTTCGGAAATGTCGGCGATGAGGGCGTATTTACGGCGCTCGTATTCGGCGCTGCGCAGCATCTCCTCCACGCAGGCGAGATCGGTAAAGGCGGAAAGGTAAACGGGGTACTGGCCTTCGTGGAGGACGCCTTCCATGCGCGTGCCGGAGAGGCGGATGCGGACGGAGGTGGCGTCTTTGCGGACGAGCACCCCTTCCCAGTCGAAAAGGGGAGGGTGCCCGGCGAGGAGCCCGGTGAGGCGCACGGCGGAAGATTGTTCGATCCAATGAAGGAGGGAGTTGCCCTGTTGGCGGCACGACTCGGCGGTTTCCCCGACAAGCGTATAGAGGGCCTTGTTCGCCGCGATCAAGGTAAGTTGCGGATCCGCGGCAACGGTGGCAGTTCCGGTGATTATGTGCGGGTTGTCGAGGAATTCCTGGAGCCTGTTCATTCCACTGTTCTCTTGGATAGGGTGTGGAGACACTCCGGGGGATGCCCCCCCCGCATGTCGGAAAAAGTCCGGCACGCATCGTATCAAAGAATATAAAAGCCGGCAAAACATGCCGATAGCATAGAGTATAGGCTTACGGGTGCCATTCATCAAGCGGAAATGCCGCTTGATGCCGGAAGTTATTCCACAACCGTTCCCGTTGCGGAGGGATACGGTTCTTGGGCGGAGGCAGCAGGGCGGTATCCTCAAGATGCCGCCCGCTTGTTGTGGTCAAGAGACGCTTGGCTTGCTGATGTGCCCGCTCTGCGCGGTAGAGCCGGGTGCTCTGGGGGTATGATCGGCCCGATTGAAAAGGTTTCTCCGCCGGGCGAAACAGGGTGGCGGGTTTCCGCGTATGGGGTGGAGTCGAGAGCTGCGCAATGCATCCAGCCGAAAGAGGTGTCCCCTTCGGAGGGGCGGGCCGCCCTTTCCGCTTCCCGATTCTGAATAACATACCATCATCTCCGCAAGTTGTTTCGTTCTTTTGCCATGTGAAGAAAAGCTCCTTGCTGAATGACTCCATTTCACTCAAAACCTTTGTGGCTCAAGGGTTTTCGGCCAATCGGAGCGTTCATTTTTTTATCATAAAAAAGCTAATAAACATATAGTATTATACTTTATAAACGGCCCTGTTCCGGCTTCTCGATTCCTCCGGAGCTTTCGTGAAAAAAATCGGAAAAGGTGAAAAGTGTCTCTTGGGAGACAGAAAATGTCCCTGAAATCCGTATTGTGAATGCAAGAACAAGGTCGCACAGCGACCCTCCAACCCTCTCTACGGAAGGAACCGCCATGAAAGAAGACCGCAAGATCAAGAACGTCGTGCTGATCATGCTCGACACGCTCCAGTTCAACTATCTTGGCTGCTACGGCAACAAGGTTGTGAAGACCCCCAATATCGATCGCCTCGCCCGTCAGGGCTTCCTCTTCGAAAACGCCTACAGTGAAGGCCTGCCCACGGTGCCCGTGCGCCGCGCCCTCATGACCGGCCGCTTCACCCTGCCTTACGGCGGCTGGCAGCCTCTCGCTCCTGACGACACCACCGTCGCCGACATCATGTGGGGCAAGAACATGCAGACGGCCCTCGTCTACGACACCCCGCCCATGCGCCTGCCCAAGTACGGCTATTCCCGCGGTTTCGACTTCGTGAGCTTCAACCCCGGCCAGGAGCTCGACCACACCAGCTTTGCCGATGTGCCGCTGGATCCCGCGCTGAAGCCGGAAGACTACACCTCCCCCACGATGGTTTTCAATGAAAAAGGCGAAGTCATCGACGACGACAGCACGCAGCTCCTCGACGAAATCGGCTGCTTCCTGCGCCAGCAGCAGTTCCGCAAGCCCGAAGACAGCTATATTTCCCGCGTCATGACGGATGCCCAAAACTGGCTGTCCAACCGCCGCGACAAGACCCGCCCCTTCCTGCTCTGGGTGGACTCCTTTGATCCGCACGAACCTTGGGACCCGGAATCCGTGTGGAAGGGCGAACCCTGCCCCTACGATCCCGAATACGTCGGCAACCCGCTGGTGCTCGCGCCGTGGACGCCCATCGAGGGCCGCATCACGGAACGCGAATGCGAGCACATCCGCGCCCTGTACATGGAAAAGATCACGCAGGTGGACAAGTGGGTGGGCGAACTGCTCGACTCCATCCGTGCTCAGGGGCTCTGGGATGAAACCCTTATCGTGCTGATGTCCGACCACGGCCAGCCGATGGGCGAAGGCGAGCACGGCCACGGCATCATGCGCAAGTGCCGTCCCTGGCCGTATGAGGAACTCGTGCACGTACCTCTGATCATGCACGTCCCCGGCATCGAAGGCGGCAAGCGCATCAAGAGTTTCGTGCAGAACGTGGACGTGACCGCGACCATCATGGACGCGCTCGGAGAGCTCGGCACGCCGCAGAAGGCGAGCGATTTCGGCTTCCCGACCTATGACACCTCGGAAATGCAGGGCATCAGCCTCCTGCCCGTGATGCGCGGCGAGACCGACACCGTGCGCGACTGCGCCATCGCCGGGTACTACGGCATGTCGTGGTCCCTCATCACCGAGGATTACTCCTACGTGCACTGGCTGGTGAGCGAGGACGTGAAGGACAGCGTGGACTGCATCGCCGGTTCCGGCACCGAAATGAAGGAAGAAATGTGGACCTGCACGGCTGGCGCGAAGGTGCAGGTGCCCGATCATGATGAATTGTACGACCGCAAGGCCGACCCCTTCCAGCTCAACAACATCGCGGATCAGAATCCCGACAAGGCCCGCGAGATGCTCCAGCAGCTCAAGCTCGTCATCGGCGAAATCCGCACGAGCTGAGGATAGGAAGAAAGGGAGAACTGGGGGAAGGGGTTCCCCTC
>ENA-OVGQ01002697-OVGQ01002697.1-human-gut-metagenome-genome-assembly--contig:-NODE-2697-length-15468-cov-5.320703_pt1 | contig 15468 bp, 19 predicted proteins | sample MGYA00237774_ERZ505427 | MGnify/ENA primary metagenome ERZ505427 (study PRJEB26158, sample SAMN06016404) | human gut metagenome | biome: human gut; feature: ankylosing spondylitis patient; material... | reverse complement strand
AGCGCTGGCTGCCCGCGCCATCCGCGCCGTGCTGCGCCGCTTCCGGAGCCAGATGGTGTGGCTGATCCTCGGCCTGATGGCAGGCTCACTGTACGCCATCGTGATGGGCCCCGCCGGACTTCAGACACCGCAGACTCCGGTAAGCCTTCAGACGTTTTCGCTGCCGGGCTTCCTGCTGGGCGCGGCGGTGCTCCTGCTGCTGGAGCTGCTGCGCGCCCACCGGCCGAATGCGGAAAAATCATCACGGTGACGCACCGGCGGGGGACGGAGCAGCCACGCCGCAGGGCCACCTTTTCGATTCTTTTTGCGTTTTTTCTCAAAATGTAGTATAGTGTACAAAACAAACAGGAGGCGCATACGATGATCGAGGTCGAGTTATCTAATATTTGGGGGAGCGTCAGCCTGCCGGATCTGCTGTCCGGGGAGAAGGATCTGTTTGACGCGCATATGCAGCTCCGGACCAACGTGCCGGACGGCCCGGACTTTCTGGGCTGGCTGAACGCGCCGGAGGGCGTGATGGCCCGCGCAATGCTCGCGATCGGCAAGGCCGCAGAGAAGATCGCGGAGCTCGGCGATACACTCGTGGTCGTCGGCAGCGGCGACGCGCCGCTTGCGGCGCAGGCGGCGATCCGCGCACTTGGAAAAGAGGGGAGTGTCCGGCTGATTTTTGCGGGCACAAGCCTGTCCGCAAGCGCCTACGAGCAGCTGTGCAGCCGGCTCGAGGGGCAGGACTTCTGCCTGCTTCTGATCGCGCAGAGTGCTGTCGATATGGAATGCGGCGTCGCCTCCCGCGCCGTCCGCTGGCTGCTTGACCGGCACTACGGGCCGGAGGCCAGGCAGCATATCTTCGTCTGTGCGCCGAAGGACAGCCTCCTGCATGGTATGGCGCAGGAGGAGGGATATACCTTCCTGGCCCAGCCTGCGCAGCTCGGCTGCGCGGATTCGGCACTTTCGCCTGCGGCGCTTCTGCCGATGGCGGTTTCCGGGATCGAGCCGCTCAGCGTGCTTGAGGGCGCGGGACAGGCGTATCATGATTATGACCTGCGCGCGTTTGAAAACCCTGTCTGGATGTATGCAGGCGCGCGTCACGCGCTGGAGCTGCGTACGCGGCGCACGGAGCTTCTCGGCATCTTCGAGCCGGACTGCATGGCACTCGGCCGCTGGTGGGCCAGCAGCACGGCCCGGCGCAGCTGCCGCGGCGGATACGGCGTTCTGCCCGTCCCGGCAGAGCTTCCCGGTGCGCTCGACACGCTCGACGCCATGCTGGACGGCAGCCGCAGCGCGTTTGAAACCTTCCTGCGCATCCCGCTGCCCGCGAGACGGCGCAACATTGAGCTTGACTGGAAGGATTACGACGATCTCGGCTATCTCTCCGGCCACTCGGTCGGCGAGGCGGAGGGCGCGATGTTCGACGCGCTCGTGCAGACCCACGCCTCGCTCGATATCCCGCTCATCATCCTCTCCGCCGGGCAGCTGGACGCGCCGCAGCTCGGCGAGCTGTTCTACTTCCTGGAGCTGACCGCTGCCCTGTGCGCCGCGGCTGACGGGCTGAATCCCTTCGACCGCAAGCGCAGTTCTCCGACCAGAGCGCAGGCAGCCGCGCTGCTGCGCGGCTGAAGCCTGCTCCTGTTTACGATTTTTTCACAAGTAGGTTCTTGTGTTTCCGGCAGAAAGCTGGTACAATGAAGCTGACCACATGAGAAAAGGAGGAATGCCCGTATGGTCAATATTATGATGGGCCCCGAAGGCTCCGGCAAGACGAAGCTGCTCATCGGTGCTCTCAATCAGGCAGTTCAGCGCGAATCCGGCAGCATCGTCTGCATCGAGAAGGGCGATACACTGCGCTTCGACGTCGACCACAAGGTTCGGCTCATCGACATCAAGGAATACGCTTACGGCGGTTATCCGTTCCTGCGCGGCTTTATCAGCGGCCTGCACGCGGGAAACTTTGATATCACGCATATTTTTATCGACAACCTTTACAAGCTGTCGCAGGACAGCGACCCCAAGGAAACCGAGAATTTCCTTGACTGGTGCAGCGTCTTCTCCGCAGAAAACAGCGTCGCGTTTACGCTGACGATCGCGGGCGAAGCCAAGGATGCACCGGAATATATCGCAAGATATATGGACTGAATTTGAGATCGCAGGCGCTGCGGGCCTCCCACAGCGCCTTTTGAACGTTGGCAGAGGGGGCGCGGCATGGAGCAGCAGGAATATGCGCAGCGGGGCTATCTGCGCGAGGATTTTCGGCTCTTTCACCTCAAGGGCGCGATGGAGGAACAGCTCGACTGGCACTACCATACCTTCCACAAGCTGATCTTCTTTCTCGGCGGCCAGTCCGGCTACGGCGTCGAGGGGCGCAGCTACCCGCTTGAGCCCGGCGACGTGATCCTCGTCCCGCAGGGCTGTGTCCACCGGCCGGAGGCCGCGCCCGGCGCGCCGTATGAGCGCGTCATCCTCTATCTGTCGCCGGATTATCTCGCCCGCGCGGGTACGGCGGACTGCCCGCTCGACAGCTGCTTCACGCTCGCCACGGCCCGCTTCCGCTTTGTCCTGCGCCCGCAGGAAGAGCGGCAGGCGCTGCGCCGCACGCTCTTCGCGCTGGAGAGTGCCTCCGTGCAGCCGGGCTTCGGGCAGGAGCTGCTGGCAAAGTCCCTTCTGACGCAGCTGCTCATTCTCCTGCGCCGCGCGATGGACGCACAGCCGCAGGCCGTGGAGAGCCTTGCGTCCGATGAAAAGATCGCGGCCATCATGCAGTATCTCTCCCAGCACCCGACGGAGTCTGTCTCCATCGACGATCTGGCCGCCCGGTTTTATATCAGCAAATATCACATGATGCGGCGCTTCCGTGCCGAGACAGGCTATACCGTTCACGCGTATCTGACCGGCAAGCGCCTCGCCCTTGCGCGTGAACAGATCGCCGCCGGAATGCCCATTCTACAGGCGGCCAGCGCCTGCGGCTTCGGGGACTATTCCGCATTCTGCCGCGCCTACCGCCGCCAATTCGGCCAGCCGCCCAGCAGCGCAAAGCAGGATGCCGCCGAAACGCCGAAATCGCGAAAAAAGGCTTGACAGCGGAGCGACAATATGCTATGATTCTAAGGCTGAATTTGTCAGAGTGCCTGCGGGTGTAGCACAACGGCCAGGGCACCAGCCTTCCAAGCTGGGGACGCGGGTTCGATTCCCGTCACCCGCTCCATTATGCGCCAGTAGCTCAGCTGGATAGAGCAACTGCCTTCTAAGCAGTAGGTCGCGGGTTCGAGTCCCTCCTGGCGTGCCAATTCAGCCGGGCTAAAAAAAGAAAATTTCATATGGTGGGTGTAGCGTAGTTGGTTAACGCGTCAGATTGTGGCTCTGAAGACCGAGGGTTCGAGTCCCTTCACTCACCCCATTTTCTTTTTTTATGCAGGATTTTGCCGATACGCGCACGGGGATGTCGCCAAGCGGTAAGGCACAGGACTTTGACTCCTGTATGCGTAGGTTCGAATCCTGCCATCCCTGCCATAAGACCCGCTAGCTCAGCAGGCAGAGCACCTGCCTTTTAAGCAGGGTGTCCGGAGTTCGAATCTCCGGCGGGTCACCATGATTGCCGAACACTATAGATGAAATGGCGAAAAAGCCAGTCATTTCAACGTGTTCGGCAATTTTTTATTCTCAAAATTCTTAGGTAACTCCATAGATGAAATCACGGATGGCAGGGGCTTTGAACCTCTGCTTTTCCATATTCAAGGAATTTTTGCTGTCAGCGCCCTTTTTCAGAGGGCTGCGGCGGCTGGTTTTCAGAAAAATTGGGGGGAAAATCTTTCACAAAGTTATGGGCGCTGGATTGTTGGTTTTCACGAACCAATGACCAGCGCCTTTTTTGCGCTCAAAAAGGGCGCTAGGATTGGAGGGATGATATGAACGAAGAACTCACACCGCAGAAGGAAAAATTTCTGCAAGAAGTAGAACAGAAGCTCCTGCGCAGGGATCTGGATGCAAGGCTGCTGGAAAACGGTCTGATCCACGTCAGATGGAACGAGAAGCCACTCTGTTCGGTTGACAGAGACGGTATCGTCCGCTTCCGACCAGCGGATATCACAGGACCGGAAGTAGACAAGCAGCTTCGGACGGTGATACAGACGGCTGGACAGGTCAAGGAGTATATGCGAATCTTTGAACGCGCACCTGCGCTGAAGGTCGTCGGTCTGGACGATACTTATAAAGTCTTTGCGGATTTCGGTGACGCGGTGCTGGCTGGACAGCTTGGGAAAAAGGGCGCTCGGTTTGTGACGTGGGAGTGGGACTTCGACCGACGGGGCGTTCATGCCGGGCATTACTTCATGGAAAACTATGAGGCAGCGAAAAAGGACTTCGCCGTCCGCGCTGGTCTGGTAGAAAGCCAGCGCCTGTTTTCAGACGATCAGCTTGCTGTGATCCGGACCGCCTGTGAGTTTGCGCTGGAGGATGACGCAACGCTTTCGTATGCCGAAGAAAAGCAGATCCAAAATGTGCAGGAGCAGATCGAGTCGCTTCTGCCGCAGCAGGAACAGGAGCAGGAACAGCATTCCGAGATGGAACAGACAATGTAATATTCGCAGAGGTCCGGGATTTCAGAAGTCCCGGCTTTTTTGCGTTCTGGAGGTGAACGATCATTGTAGATAAATCAAAGCACTGGAATCTGCACATCAGCCGGTGTGCACCGGAGTGCCCGCGAGAGCCGCCGGAGCCGCTGGTGTGCAGCGACTATGAACGCTGTCAGCACTGCAATTACATGGCGCACGGTTTTCAGTGTAACCACGGAGACGGGCGGTGTGTGCTGACAGACATGGAAGAAATCAACGGAAGGAGGCAGATCCTTGTTCAAAGCATCGCTGGAAAATAACAATAGCCCGGAATTGGGAACTGTTACAGTCGAGTTTCCCATTCCGGAAGATCAGTACGAAGAAACGATCCGTGCGCTGGAAAAAATTAAGATTGGCACAACGCTGGATAAGGATTGTTGTGTTGCAGATCTTCGTTCGACAGACTGCCCAGCATTGCGCAGGATGATCAACCGGATGGCGAACGTAGACGAATTGGACTGGCTTGGAAAACAGTTGGAGAGCTTCGACCGATACGAGCTGCTGCAATTCAATGCAGCGGCAGAGCGCTTCAACCTATCCTCAGTGGGCGAAATGATCGATCTCTCCCGTAGCTCCAGAGAGATAACAGTTATCTCTGATTTCAACGATCTGGAAAATGTCGGCAAGCGGCATCATCTGACGCTTCTCACTACCGGTGTTCCGGAAGAACAAGGTGCTTTGGTTGGCACAGAAACGGCACAGCGGTTAATCGCGGGTCAGCCCGGTCATGTGACGCAGTATGGTGTTGTGTACGACAACGGCATGAAGCTGGAACAGGCTTATGACGGTAGGCATTTGCCGCAGAGCTGGTGGGCTGAAAACTGCCTGATAGAGCTAGAAATTGGCGCGCAGGGTGAAACAGACAAAAAGAAGTTTGAGTGGGTGCAGCTCCCGACAAGCCAAATCAAGCTGGAACGCGCAATGCTTCGTGCCGGTATTCCATCCTGCGGAGAGATGCAGATTCTGTTTTCGGGCAGCCGGTTTTCGGATGAAGTCGACTGCGCATTGGATTTTGAACAGGAATCCTTGTTTGAGCTGAACCGGTTGTGTCAGACGTGCGCAAATTTTCAGGATGCAGATTTCGAGAAACTCGGTGCTGTCTGCCAGATGGCGAAACCGGCGTGCGCAGCGAATATCCGCCAACTGGCTGAAAATCTGGATCAATGCGATTTTGCACCGGATGCCCATACACCAGAGGAACTCGGAAAGTACATGATCCGGCGGTCAGGACGTTACGAATACGATGAAAAGCTGAAAGACTTCTACAACTACGGCGATTATGGCGTAGAGAAGATGCTTCGGGAAGGCGGTGAATTTGTGGATCGCGGTTACGTTTCTTACCACGGCGCGCTGACGCTGGAGGAACTGATGCGGGACGATCCGGCGGAAAGCTATCAACAGGAGCAGGAAGCAAACATGGAGGGAATGGCATGGTGACGCTGTTTTTAAGGCAGGGTGAAACCGGGAAGCAGGTGCTGCTCTCCTTCCCTGCGACAACTCCGGCAGAAAAAGAAGAAGTGGTTTCCACGATGGAAGCTTTGAAGTCGATGTCCAAAACGGTCACGATTCAGGGCGCAGCAAGCGAGGTCATGAATTTAGGTTTATATCTGAGCGGCGTAGATCTCGCCGCAGAGGGCGAGCTTGAACGCATCAATCAGCTTGCCGAGCGGCTGGAGCATATGTCGGAGGTGGACTGTGACAAATTTGCGGGAATGCTGGATGCAAACAAAATTTCCGGCACAAAGGACATTCTGCAGCTGACGGAGCAGCTGGACGATTACGTTATTCTGCCCGGATGCAGCAGCGCGCAGTCCATCGGAAAGTATCTGATGGATTGCGGCGTCGCGCCGACGTTAAAGCAGCTGTGCAAAACCATTGACTACGAAACAGTCGGTCAGCTGTTTTTGGATGTGCACAGCGGCGCATCGTGCAGCCGCGGATTTGTTGTACGAAACGAGCACTTGCCGCAGGCAGTTCTGGATGATCTGCATATTCCAAAACAGACACATGAAATGACACTATAACGTAGGAGGGATTTTATGAAAAAAGCAATCGTAATTACACTTGGCGTGATCATTGGCGTGACCGGTGTTCTTGCTATCTGCGCACATCTGGCGGATGCCGCGCGGCTGGCACTGTATGTGCCGGAGGATGACGATGACGAAGATATCTACTAATCCGTCCGCATTCCGTGTCCGGCCAGCGCAGCCGGAGGAAGCGGGCGCTTTCTTTGCCCAGACACCGGAGCAGGATGCACAGATGGGCGCAATCGGCCACGTCCGTATGGATTTCGGGAAACGCGGCACGGAGTTCTGGCACACCTGGCATCCGCGCGGACGTGAGGAATTGAACTCGCCGGAGTTCAAAGCGGAACTCCAACAGGTCGTGGACAAGCTGCGGGAAACGGTCCTGAAAGACTTTTCCTCCATGCGTCGCTTTTGCTATGAAAACGGCGGAAAAATACCGGGTGGCTGGTCGCAGAATTATGGCTACGTTGTAGAAACGGAGCATTACGAATACTGTCTGCGCTGCAATCCCGTGCAGGGAGATTATCAGGCATATCTAAGCTGCTATGATCTGAACGAGCAGAAGATCAACCATGCCTATCAGCCGCTGGTCGGTCGGGTACATTTTATCAATGGCGATGCAGAACAGTTTACAGATGCCAACGAATATCTGGACTGTATCCGCGAGGAACTGCCGCATGAGGCGACAACCGGTTTCCGGTTCCGCACGATCACGCAGGACCCGGCGATCCGCAAGGCAGTGGATGATATCGTGTATGACTTCTATGGCGAGGAAAACCCGTGCAATGAAGAAGATTATAATTTAGCCCCATCTGATGAAATACAGATGGGCGGAATGTAAAAGGAGGTTCATATGGAATTCAAGGTTATCAAACGAAACGGCAACGCCGTCGTTCCGGACGGGATGTTCAAACTCTGTGGGATGGAAAACGCGAAGCTCATCTCCATGGTGCAGCTGAACGGCGGCATTTTGCTCATGCCGGAGAGCGTGAGCACCTATCAGCTTCTCATGCTTGTCGATGCGCTGAATGAGCTGGCGTGCGACTTTCTGGAGGCAGTCGCCATAGAATGCGGTCCGGCAGAGGAAGAACACAGGGATATGACACTGGACGAGGTGCTTTCTGAATTTGCTGTTGCTGTGCCGGACTGGGCGCGAGAGAGCGCGGGAATTGCGAAAAATGCCAAGCTGGAGTGTTACACGGAGGATGGCAGCGGCGCAGTGCTGGTTCAAAAGGCAAGCCACCGGCATGACCTGACGGATATCCCCCGTTCGATCCTGCAATGTTTTCTGGCATCCGGGCGCAGCCTGTACGCACTAAACGAAATTCTGACTGCAGAGAGTGAGGACGGCGATGCAGAGTAAGGTCCCGCTTTATCCGTATTCGGCAAAAGACGCAATGAAGCACGGCGAGAGCGAAAAATGGCGCGAGAGCTTCCGGGAAAACTGCGCCTGCGCGGGTGGGATCGATATTCTCATCCGGGAAAACTTCGACGGGATGCATCTGAAAAAGGGTACGGTAGAAAAGATCGTCGAGCTTTACGGCTACAAGCGCGTGGAACACGCTTTAGCGAACACCGTGCAGGAGCGGCGCGGCGATGGACGTTTCCGTCCGGACAACCGAGTTTGGGCGGAAAGCCATTACATTCCGGAGGATGAAATGCATAATTACTGCTTCGCAGCCCGAAGCCATTCTGCCATTCTGGATGGCTTCATTTCACACTACAGAAAGCTCGTCATGGATCTTGGAATGTTCGATCAGAAGCAGTGCGAACCGGATTCGAGCGAACTGGATTACACCGGCAAGGTGCTTGTTCTCTCGCCAAATACCCTGAAAGAAGAATACTGGTCACCTGAGAATCAGCTCTGGCTGGCGGAAAGCGGCTTTGGGTGCAGCCCGACCGCACGCGGACGTTCCATTCTTTGCGTCTGCCTCGGTGATGGAGAGCAGACGCGCTGGAACCGGAATGATTTTATTGGCGTTCTGAAAGACGAATATCTGCCGGATTGGGCGAAAGAGAGACTCAAGCAGTATCAGCGGTCGGAGAACGAAGAAACTCAGGAAATGCAGATGGGAGGGATGTAAATTTGGACAGAAAAATGGTAAAATTCATTCAGGAGCAGTATCCGCCCGGTACACGCATCCGGCTCAATTCCATGAATGACCCATATGCGCCGGTTACCCCCGGTACGGAGGGCGTTGTGGATGTGGTGGATGACGACGGACAGCTTCACATGAAGTGGGACAACGGCAGAACGCTGGCACTGATCCCTGGCGAGGACAGCTTTACGGTGCTTCCGCCCAAGCTGGAAACGCTGAAACTCTATGCACCGCTGACCGCCGATCTCTATGAGCGTAACCGCTACGGCGATCTCGAAAATGAGAGTGTCGTGCTGGATGGCCGGTCGCTGCAGACATATCAGGAAAAAATCGCGGCGGCGCTTCTCAAGAGCCGGATGCCGGAGGAAACCGAGCGCGGCGTTATGCACTGGTATGACGAAACGGACAGCGTCAATCGTAAGGTTCATTCGGCTGTTTTCGCAGTGGAAGAACGGAACGGTCAGCTCTGGGGCGTGGCAGAATGCCGCGTTGCGGGCAAATTGGATGCAGAAGAACTGGAAACGCTGAAAGAATACCTTTCCGGGCAAATGTCTGACGGCTGGGGCGAGAGCTTCGAGCAGCAGGAGATTCGCGTGAACGACGGCGATGAGCTGTATGTCCACCTCTGGAGCTGTGATAATTGGAGCATCCAGACCGAACAGGAACGATTCAGCCAGAAGTACGCGGAAGGTCTGCCGAAACTCTGCTTTTCCACGCTGCCCAGCACCGGCACGCTGATTTGTATCAAACGCGGCGAGAGCGGTTACTATCCAAGTGACTGGAACACGCCGGATCGCGCACAGAACCGTCAGATCGCAGACGAGCAGAATCAGCGCCTCGGTGTGACACCGTCGCAGGAGGAAGCTATGGTTTGCGGGAGTATGCACGGATGGACAGTGCCCGGTGCAGACCCGGCTTTTGTGGAAGAAATGCAGAAGAAGCAGGAGCAGACAGGAGGAATGACCCTTGCGCAAAGTATGTGAGGTCTATCTGGTAAGCAGCAGCGCCACAGATGAACGCGGCGTGGAGCTGACGTTCCCTGTCAGCCAGTACGAGATGATGGACGCCTTCGAGCAGATTCGCACGAAGTCTCCTGGTGATGTCTACTGGCAAGTGGATGAATTCTACTGCTTTGACTATCTCGCCCCGCATCTGGACGAGAGTATGTCCATCTTCGAGTTCAATTCTCTGACGGAACAGCTTTCCAAGCTGGATGCGCGTCAGGAAATTGCAATGGAAGGACTTCTCGATATGGCAGTGCAAAAACACATGCAGGAGAACAGCGGTCCCATCATGGTGCAAGAGCTGATGATGCTGGCTTCCAATGTGGATCGCTGCCATGTGCTTGCAGATGTGCATTCGGACGAAGATCTCGGAAAATTTTATGTGGAAAACGGCTTTCGGGATGATCTGGATGCCCTGCCGGACAGCGCCTATGCCCTTTTGGATTACGCAAAAATCGGCAAGCAGATGCGCGAGAGCGAAGCCGGTGTGTTCACCCCGCACGGTTACGTTGTCCGAACGGAGGAATTGCAGCCACTGCCGGACTATGAGTCGCAGCGGGACACCAATTACATGATCCGCCTGACGCTCATGAACCACGAGAATGATCAGAGAACAGCTGTTCTGGATTTGCCTGCAACAGAACAGCGGATGCAGGAAGTCCAAAAAGAACTCGATGCACCAGAATGGTTCGACGCACAGTTCACCGGCTGCGATGCCATTGCGCCGCAGCTGAACACCCTGCTGACCGATGTGGAGGATCTTCCGCAGATCAACGAACTGGCGCAGGCTCTTCAGGAACTGAAAGCCAGCGGGCAGCTTACAAAATTCAAGGCCGTAGTCAGCGCGACGCAGTGTGAATCACTGGACGATGTCTTTGACCGGCTTGAAAAGCTGCCGCAGTATTGCTTTGAAGCGAAAATCCGTGACAAGGACGCGCTGGTGCGTGATGAGCTGGAATTTGTTCTCGGCGGCAAGGATGCAGACCTGATCTACAAACACCTGAACCGCGAAGCCTATGCCGAAGATGTCCTCAAACAGTACGGCGCGGAGATCACACCCTACGGCATGGTCAACCGCGAGGATTTCGGCCCGCTGCACGAGCCGATCTCGGAACAGCAGCAGGAGCGCTCACAGGAACCGCAGATGGGGATGTAAAAAGCGCCTGCCAAAGCAGACGCTCTTCTCATTTCCGTATTTCCATCAGCCGTTCCACCGGAACGCCGAGAACCTCCGACACATCCAGAAGCAGACCGACCGTCGGTTTGCAGACGGCAGTCTCCACGCGCTGCAAATGATTGCGCGAATAGCCTGCCATCTCGGAAAGCTGATCCTGCGTCAGCCCCTGCTCTTTGCGGTATCGCATGATATTCAACCCGATCTGGATGTAATCCTTATAGTGCTTATCCATGACGCACCTCCCTGCTGCCTCTATTTTACGAGAGATGCCTATAGTATTCGTCGATACATTCTGCGCAAATACGCATATTATGTTGTATTTTGGAGAAATTCATGGTAAAATACCACACAGAACGAGTATATACCGAACTTGTGTGGTGAAAGAGCATGATGAGCAACGAATTTGAAAAGGCGCTGGACGCTTTTCTGGAGGGAGCCGACGCGGACGAAGCGCATCAGGCGCTCTATGACATCATCCGCGCTGCGTTCCTTGCCGGATGGCGCTCGGCGAGCGGCGATCCGCCGCAGGAGCAGAAGCTCTTTGAACTGATTCCGGGCGGGAAGCCGCTCAAACCACCCAAGTGAATAATGAAATTGCAGAAGGGCCGTTTTCCGGGTAGAGGAAAGCCGCCCTTCTTTTTTGCGCCTTTTTCCGGGAAATCGGCCCGGAAAGGACAAACATGAATGATGAAGAACTGCGCGACTATCTGAAACGCTTCTGCTTTGGGCGCGAGCATCTCATTTGCAGCCGCGACCTCATCCGGCAGAAGAATCTTCGGGAGAGCGACCTGCGGAAGAAGGTCAATCGCCTGCGCCGCAAAGCCGTTCCCATTGCCAGCAGCCGCGAAGGATATTTTTACGCCAGCAATGCCGCAGAGCTGTATTCTACCATCCGGCAGCTCAAGGAAATGCGCGCCGGTCTGGACGCGGCAATTTGCGGCTTGGAGCAGGCAATGGAGAAATTCTCGGAAGCCTCGGACGGGGGTGGCCGGGATCGCTAGACCGTTTATTCCGTGGATCGGCAGCAAAGAAAAGCTGATCCCGTACATCTGGCAAGTCTTTCCGCCGAATCCGAAGCTCTATCTCGAACCCTTTGGTGGCGGCGGTGCATTGCTTTTGGGAATACAGCCGAAAGTCAGCCGCATGGACATCTACAACGATTTCAACTGCGACCTCGTAAATCTGTTCCTCTGCGCAAGGGAATGCACGATCCAGCTTGTCCAAGAGCTCAAGTTTTTGCCGCTCCACTCCAGAGCTGAGTTCGACCTCCTGAAAGAGTTCATGAAGCACAAAGAGCTTTTGCAGCAGCGCATTGCAGACGAGCGAACCGCCGTGATGGAATGCTTCTCCGGCGAAGAACGGGAAGAACTTTTGGAAATTCTGCGGGAGCGAAGCAGATTGTTCGATGTCCAGCGGGCGGCGGCATATTACAAGGTCTGCCGCGGCAGCTTCAGCGGCACGACTACGTCCTTCGGGGTCAAGCCGAACAATCTGACGAATTTCCTTTACCTTTTTGACGATGCGTCCAAGCGGCTGCAGGACGTCATTATTGAAAACAAGGACTGTCTGGACATCATCCGGGAACGCGACGGGCCGGACAGCCTGATCTATTGTGACCCGCCGTACTTTGATGCCGAGAGTTTATATGCGGTCGACTTCCCGAAAGAAAAGCATGAAGAACTGCACCACATTCTCTCGCAATGCAAGGGATACATCGTCGTGTCGTACAATGACTGCCCGTTCATCCGCAGTTTGTACGGCGATTTTTTTATCCTTGCGTTCCGGCGTAATAATCCCCTCTCGCAGAAAGCCGGTGCAACCTACGGCGAACTCATTATCACGAACTATGACCCGCGCCCGTACATCCAGCCGCAGTTCAGTATCTTCCCGGCGGAGATCGAGAACGGCGATCTCGTGCTGGTGCATGAACCTGCCTGCGGCTCGCTGCGGGAGATCTATCGCAGAAGGAGAAATCATGAAACAGACAAAAACGATGCTCCGGCTGGAGCTGGAGGTGAAGCCGGAAGTGGCCGCGAACTGTCAACTGGCGGCAATGGCGCCCATGACGGCGATGGTGACCGGGAGGCGCAGTATCCTGCTGACCAGCCGACAGATGAGCGCAGCGGCGGTGCTTGATACGCTGGTGATGCTGAAAAGTGCGCAGGAAACGCTGCTGACGGCTTTGGAACAGGCTTGCGGCAGCTGCGACTCGCTCTGCGAGGAATATGCGCACAGCGACGAAAATGCAGAAGCTGTCCTGCAAACCATCCCGACAGGGTTACTGGCGCGTCTGCGCAAACGCAGCCTGTGCCTTCTCCAGCTTGCGCGGCATCTGGTGAAGGGTGACACCGTTTACGAAGTATGATAAGGAGGAATTTGAAACATGGACTTTTCTAACATGGAAGTTACAATCGACCACATCGCGGACGCAGGCGCGAAAATCAAAGCCTACGCAACGGTCACCTTTGACGGGATGTTCAAGGTACACGGCGTTCGGCTGGCAGAATCCAAGCAGGGGCTGAACATCTTCATGCCGCAGAAAGCATTCAACAAGAACGGAAAGACACTGTACACGGATGTTTTTCATCCCATCACGTCCGGAGCGCGCACAGCGCTCAAGGAAGCAGTTATCGACGCTTACAGAAAAGCGGCGAAATAAAAAACGGGAGGTTTCCAATGAAATATCGCGTTCATTGTCTGCGTCCGCCCTGAAGGTGGGCGCTTTTTTCATGGGCAGATAGCTCTGCTCGTCCGAAAGGAGGCTTGACCTCATGATTGAATACACACCATATCGGGCGCGTGACCAGCCGCAGAGCAGTTCCGCGTCCCAACACAGAAAGGACAAAATTATGCACAAATTTGAAAAACGGGACGCGAAGTCCAGAACCCTCGTTGTCCTCGCCGTTGTCGGTCTCGCCGCCGCGCTCACGCTCGGTATTTTCACTGCCGTTCGGATGCTCCGCAAGCCTGCTGCATCCAAGGACGATTCCAAGACGGGCATTGTTTACGATGATTCCGCAGTTGAAGGCGGCTGGGATAATCTCAGTCCGGAGGAAATTGCGGAGAAGCTGAACGAAAAAGTGGCAGAGGGCATGATCAACATTTCCATGAACACTGCGCCGTATTTTGAAAACGGTAAGGCCGAGGGCAATGTCATGATCGTCAACGAATCGATCAATAACTACCCCCAGCAGGTCGAGTTCATCCGCAACGACACCGGCGAACAGATCTATCAGAGCAAAGCGATCCCCGTGGGCAGCAAGATCGAATGCGCTGCCCTTGACGTGGAGCTTCCGGCTGGCAGCTATGAATGCACAGCCATGTTCCACAATCTCGACCCAGTCAGTGGCGAAATCATCGGCACGGCCGGGGCAATCATCAACATTACCATCAAAAACTGATTATCAAAAATAAGGAGATTTTAACTATGAAAAACACCAAGAAGATTATTTCCCTCGTTCTCGCAATTTGTATGCTCGCATCCCTCGCCATTTCCGCTTCCGCTGCCAACACCGTGGACGCATCCGGCGGCACAGGCACTTCCTCCGTCACCCTGTCCAGCACCGCGGACGGCAGCATCGGCGGTGACCCGGCAGCTACCAAAATGAGCGTCACTGTCCCGACCGTCCTGCCCATCGCTGTCGGCACAGACGGAACTGTCAGCACCGCCACCGATGCGAAGATCGTCAACAACTCGTTCGGCGCTGTCAAGGTCAACTCTGTGAGCATTGAAGCCGCACAGGGCTGGTCGCTGGCTGCGTTCGGTGACAAGGCCACCCTTGCCCACGAAAAGGTCAACGCCAACAAGTTCGGCTTCCAGATTTCTCTCGGCAACGGCGAAAAGAAGCTGACTGACAGCAAAAACGCCAGCAAGCAGACGCTTCTGGATGCCGCAGTCGAGGGCTGCTACATGAGCGGCGTGGGCGATACCTCCGCGAACTCCATTGGGATTAGCTATGATGCCATCGTTACTCCCGTCAGCGAAGCCGTCACGAACACTGCGATTGCAAGCGTCCTGTTCATTATCGCTTGGGATGCGGTCTGATCGCAATTCATCCAAGGGGAACGCCCAAAGCGTTCCCCTTAAATTCTAACAGGAGGTATTCAACGTGAAGAAGAAACGAATCCTCGCAATGATTCTTGCCGTGGCATCGTGCCTGTCGCTGGCGGTCAGCGCATCGGCGGCAAACACACCCAACCGCAAAGCTACGGATTTCAAGGATTTTGACCGCAGCGCGTGGTACGCGGATGCCGTGAGTTCCGCCGTGGATAATGGCTTGCTTTATGGCAAAAGCGCGACCGTCATCGACCCCAATGGCGATATGACGCGCGCAGAAATGGCGGCGATCATCAACCGCTCGTTTGGCTGCTACAAAACGGCGGACATTTCTCAATACAAAGATGTTGCAAAATCCAAGTGGTACTACAAAGATGTAGCCCTCGCCGTGCAGATGGGTACTTACAATGGCCGGTCTGCTTCGTCCATGGCTCCGGATGCGCCAATCTCGCGTCAGGAGGCTATGACGGTCGTTGCCCGCGCGCTGGAACTGGACTACG
>ENA-OVGQ01002691-OVGQ01002691.1-human-gut-metagenome-genome-assembly--contig:-NODE-2691-length-15527-cov-3.939116_pt1 | contig 15527 bp, 16 predicted proteins | sample MGYA00237774_ERZ505427 | MGnify/ENA primary metagenome ERZ505427 (study PRJEB26158, sample SAMN06016404) | human gut metagenome | biome: human gut; feature: ankylosing spondylitis patient; material... | reverse complement strand
ATAAACGTCGGAGTGGTCACCGAAAATAGATAAGGCATGGCTGGCAAGTGCACGGGCAGATACGTTAAATACGCCTGGCAGCTGCTCACCAGCGATCTTATAAAGGTTAGGGATCATCAGTAACAGACCCTGGGAAGCGGTGTAGGTGGTGGTTAAAGCACCTGCTGCCAGAGATCCGTGTACAGCACCTGCTGCACCAGCCTCAGACTGCATTTCAGTTACCTGAACTTCCTGTCCGAAAATGTTCTTTCTTCCCTGGGTTGCCCATTCATCTGTTGCTTCCGCCATAACAGATGAAGGAGTGATCGGGTAAATAGCGGCTACATCTGAGTATGCATATGAAGCATGAGCAGCTGCATGGTTACCATCCATGGTTTTCATCTTTCTTGCCATAGTTTGTTTTTCCTCCTTAAAGGTTGATGAAAATTAATTATTTATTTCAAGGCATAAGTAAAATATACCTCAAATTTCATTGTAGATTATAACATAATCTTCTGCCTGTGTCCAATTTGTTTTGACATATTTTGTATCTTCTGAGGTACAAAGCAGGGATTTTCTGTTATTTCAGTAGCAAATATGTGCATTTTTCGAGTTACATATAACTAACATTATGCAGATATGCCAAATTTCGGACAAATCAGGCAGATAAAAGTAAAAAAAGGAGGCTCTACGCCTCCTCCATGATCTGCTGTATTGTTTTTCTCTTAAGGAGACTTATCAGTTCATCCTGTACAGATAACAATTCTCTATGTACCAGACATGGTAATCCATCCTGTCCGTCTCTGACACAGTTATATTTCGGATCCAGACATTCGATGATAAACATATCCGGATCAATCGCTGAATAAACCTCATATAAAGTCAGCTCATCCAGTCCCCTGTTCAGAGAATAACCACCATGTACGCCTCTGTATCCCTTCACGATCTCTGCCTTCTGAAGTTTCTTCAGGATCTTATAGGCAAAAGGAGCTGTGATTGCTTCTTTCTCACAGATATCGGATACGCTCAGTCTGCTCTCTCCCCAAAGCGCACGTACCACTCGAACTGCATAATCGCACTCTCTTGTAATAAACATAGTCTTTACAACCTCTCTAAAATTAATTATCCTTTACTGTCCACATCGCTGTTTTGCATAAAACAATGGAAACAGTAATCGTTATTTCTGTCATATCAATGCCTCATATTTCTGTCTGTCAAGAGGCTATATTTATTCTATATTATAACAGTGCTTCTTTTTTTTGTAAATAAAAGAACCCAAAAAAGCAAAAAACAGTTGCAAATTTCCCAATTTACGGTACAATGATAAGCGGTTGTAACTTATATAATAGGAAATAATGTAACTGTTTCCTGCGAAAGATACGTTTTCCATAAACAATCTGCCGGACAGTTACTGCAAAACAATAATTTCACGAAAAAGAGGTATGATATGATTTCAGCAAACAATATTACATTGCGCGTAGGTAAAAAGGCCCTCTTCGAAGATGTAAATATCAAATTTACTGAGGGCAACTGCTACGGTCTCATCGGTGCAAACGGTGCCGGTAAGTCCACATTCCTTAAAATCCTTTCCGGACAGTTAGAGCCTACCAACGGTGACGTTGTTATCACTCCGGGCCAGCGTCTTTCTTTCCTGCAGCAGGATCACTTCAAATATGATGCATATACAGTTCTGGATACTGTTATCATGGGTAACAAGAGACTGTATGAGATCATGAAAGAAAAAGATGCTATCTATGCAAAAGCGGACTTCACTGATGAAGACGGTATCCGTGCCAGCGAACTGGAAGGTGAATTTGCAGAGATGAACGGATGGGAAGCAGAATCTGATGCTGCTACTCTTCTGAATGGTCTTGGAATTGAAACCGATCTCCACTATTCCCAGATGGCTGACCTTACAGGAAGCCAGAAGGTCAAAGTTCTTCTGGCGCAGGCACTGTTTGGTAATCCGGACATTCTTCTTCTGGATGAGCCTACCAACCACCTTGACCTGCCTGCTATTGAATGGCTCGAAGAATTCCTGATCAACTTTGACAACACTGTCATCGTTGTATCCCATGACCGTTACTTCTTAAATAAAGTATGTACTCATACAGCAGACATCGACTACGGCAAGATTCAGCTCTATGCCGGAAACTACGACTTCTGGTTTGAGTCCAGCCAGTTAATGATCAAGCAGATGAAGGAAGCAAACAGAAAGAAAGAGGAGAAGATCAAAGAGTTACAGGAGTTCATCCAGAGATTCTCTGCGAACGCTTCCAAGTCCAAACAGGCGACATCCAGAAAACGTGCCTTAGAGAAGATCGAGCTCGATGAGATCCGTCCGTCCAGCAGAAAATACCCGTATATCGACTTCCGCCCGGCGCGTGAGATCGGTAATGAAGTGCTTTCTGTTGAAGGACTTACAAAGACGATCGACGGTGTAAAGGTTCTCGACAACATCTCCTTTACACTCGGAAGAGAAGATAAAGTTGCACTTGTAGGCCCGAACGAGATCGCGAAGACAACACTCTTCAAGATCCTTGCAGGCGAGATGGAGCCGGATTCCGGAAGCTACAAATGGGGTCTCACAACGACTCAGGCGTACTTCCCGAAGGACAACAGCGCCGAGTTCAACAACGATGATACGATCGTAGACTGGCTGACCCAGTATTCCCCGGAAAAGGATGTTACTTATGTCCGCGGATTCCTCGGAAGAATGCTGTTTGCCGGTGAAGACGGTGTAAAGAAGGTAAAAGTTCTCTCCGGTGGTGAGAAAGTGCGCTGTATGCTCTCCAAGATGATGATCTCCGGCGCGAACGTGCTGATGTTCGATGAGCCGACTGACCATCTCGACATGGAGTCCATCACTGCGTTGAACAACGGAATGAAGAAGTTCCCGGGTGTGATCATCTTCTCCTCCCGTGACCACCAGGTTGTAGAGACAACTGCAAACCGTATCATGGAGATCGTCAACGGACAGCTGATCGATAAGATCACAACCTACGACGAGTACCTTGAGAGCGATGAGATGGCGAGAAAGAGATTCACATATACTCTTACTGAGAGCGAAGAGAATGATGACTGATCTTGCGGCCTGACTGATCTGCTATAAAAATCAGCAGCGTGTAAAAATAAAAAAAGAGCACAGGTTCTGTGGATTCCATGGATTAAACTAAGGAATCTATAGAGCCTGTGCTTTTTTGATCAAATCAGTTTTTCCCGGCTTTTGCCAGGATCCCCTTCATTGAAACGATATATACGATGGCCGATACGACCGGTCCGGCGATATCGGAGACCGGTTCTGCAAAGAATGCCGCTTCCGCGCCGAACATTGCAGGAAGCAGGAACAGGGAGACGAAATATAAGCCCTTTCGGAAGAATGAGAGCGGCAGAGCGACCTGTACCTGACCGAGCCCGGTGAAACCGTCGACGATCTCATACTGGAACGCCAGCGGGATGATCGCGAGCGTGAAGATCCGGATCGCCCGGAGCGCCTCAGCGGCAACCGTCGGATCGGATGTAAAGAGACGGACGAACAGGCCGCCGACGGTGCGTGCGAGGATAAACAGCAAGGTGGTGTACGCCGCTGCCAGGATAAAGATATATTTCTGGGCACCTTTTACGCGGTCGGTGTTTCCTGCTCCGAAATTGTAAGCGAGGACCGCCTGGGTTCCGCTCGTGATGCCCCCGAGAGGCATAGTGACGACCAGCATGAAGCTCTGCGCGATCGTCGCGCAGGTGATGAGAAGATCGCCGCGTGCCGCACCGCCGTATTTCTGAAGGATCGCGTTCATCGTGATGATCATGACATTGTCCATCGCGATGATGATGAATGGGGTGAAGCCGATCGTCAGGATCCTGCGTATCAGCCGCCAGTCATAACCGCCGAAAGTGATGCGTACTGGCACAGTCTTTCCGAAGAGCGTTTTCAGCACGAAGGCGCAGCTTGCCGTCTGGGAGAGGACTGTTGCCGTCGCGGCGCCGGAGACACCCATGTGAAAACCGAAGATAAATACAGGATCCAGGACAATATTTAACACCGCACCGATGATGACGGAGTACATACCGGTTTTCGCAAATCCCTGACAGATGATAAACTGATTCATGCCGGTTGACATGAGTGCGAATACGGTCCCTGTCAGATAGATCGTAAAGTACGCGTTTGCGTAGGGCAGTGTGGTGTCGCTCGCACCGAAATACCGCAGCATCGGGATCCGGATCGGGTAGATACAGGCGACCATGAGGACAGAACACAGCGCGAGCATTAAAAAACAGTTGGCGAGGATCCGTTCGGCGGCCTTGTTATCGCCTTGTCCCATCTTCATGCTCATAAGCGGGGCACCGCCGATCCCGACGAGAAATGCGACGGAGCCGATCATCGTCACAACGGGACCGCAGACACCGGCCCCGGCGAGCGCCATATCGCCGGAAACAGGGATGTTTCCGATATACATGCGGTCAACGATGCTGTAAAGAACGCTGACAAACTGCGCCAGCATACTGGGGACCGCGATGCGGATCACAAGTTTTTTTATATTGTCACGGCCGAGATCATTTTCTGCTGCCATAATTACCTCCTGATGATTTACTCCAGGTCGAAAACAGGATGTGTGTAAGACCTGGTGTGATCCTGATCAGTGCAGGCTGAGATCAGCTGCATGTGGCTGTAAAAGACCTCTGAATGTGTCGGAACATGATCTTTTCAGGATCACAGCCCATAGAGTATAGCACGATTTCCGGAAGCGGTAAATGGAATGAAAGAAGATTGTAAATTACTTTTTTCCGGGAAGAAGGATCTGGATGCGGCGGCATTTGTCAACAATGGGACAAAGAAATGTAAACTATAAAACAAAAACAAGTTGACAAATGGACGAAACATGCGTATGATATGGGAAGAGTCAATCATAACAATTCCATCTTGAGATACATATGCCGGAATGCGGAATCCAGAAGATCCACAGTTCAGATCACGGCAGCGGAAACGATGGATGTTGGGAGGAAAATAAAAATGGAAAACACAGCAGCAAAACACCACATGTCAACTGCACAGATGACGGTGACAGCGCTGATGACAGCGATCACCTGTATTCTTGCCCCGATGGCACTTCCGATCCCGGTAAGCCCGGTACCGATCAGTCTGACAAACCTGGTGATCTTCTTTATGGCATATATTCTTGGAACAAAGCTTTCTGTAGTGAGCTATGTCTTATATCTGCTCCTGGGAACCGTAGGACTTCCGGTATTCTCCGGATTTTCCGGCGGTGTCGGCAAGCTTCTCGGGCCGACCGGCGGATATCTCATTGGTTTCATCTTCCTTGCAGCGATCTCCGGCTTCTTCGTTGAGAAGTTCCCGGCAAAGATCTATATGCATGTGATCGGCATGATCCTCGGTATGGCAGTCTGCTACGCATTTGGTACGGCATGGCTTGCAGGCCAGCTTGGAATGAGCTTTGTCGCAGGACTCGGAGTCGGCGTGATCCCGTATCTTCCGGGCGATACCGCAAAGATCATCATCGCGATCATCGCAGGACCGCAGATCCGCAAGGCAGTATCCAGATTCATGTAGGTATTTCATAAAACTCATATACATCTAAAAAAGTCCGCAGCAATTTTTATGCTGCGGACTTTTTGATGACCGGGGAAATTCGCGGAATCTCCGATCCGGACAAAACCGGATCAATATCCGTAAGCCAGTGCGCCTCCATCAACCGCGAAATCCTGCCCGGTGATGTAGGTGGCACCATCGCTGATCAGGAACTTAGCCATTGCACCGAGATCCCTGGTATCGCCGAACGCATGAACCGGCATTCTTGCGAGGATCGCGGCTTTTCTTTCTGGAGTCATGACCTGCTTGTTCATCTCACTCGGGAACCAGCCCGGCGCGATGCTGTTGACACAGATGTTGTCGTTTGCCCACTCGATGGCGAGCCCGCGTGTCAGACCGCAGACCGCAGATTTGCTGACGCAGTACGGAACGACTTCGGTGAAGCCGAGATGCGCGGCCATGCTGCTGATATTGATGATGCGTCCTTTATGTTTGCTCTCTTTTAAATACGGGTAGCAGATCTGGCTCAATGCGAACAGACTTGTCACGTCCACATCCAGGATCTTTTTAAAGTCATCCATCGGGAAAACTTCCGCGCGTGCCTTTTTGGTGATCCCGGCATTGTTTACGAGAAAATCGAGACCGGATTTTCCTGCGATCTCTCCGATCAGCTTTTTCATTGCATCATAATCCGTGACATCTCCCTTTACATGGATCACGCCGGGAGCAGACGGCGCAAGACCTTCTTTTTCCTTTCCGGTACGGCTGATCACATATACGGTTGCCCCGTTTTCGGCCAGTACATTTGCGATCGCGTATCCGATCCCGCTGCTTCCGCCGGTAACGATACCGGTGCGTCCTTCAAATTCTTTCATGATGATATATGCCTCCTCAAAATCATAAAACAGATCGAAGATCTGTAGTTATAAGCTCTGGCAGCGATAGCTGTGACAGTTTTCGTTGATCAGATCCCAGTCGAGCTCGGCCCCGACACCAGGTTTGTCAGGTACATAGATATATCCGTCGCGGATCGGCAGATCACCTTTCATGGGAAGTCTGTAGTTATCTTCCGGGACAAAGTACTCGAAATATTTACAGTTCCGGATGCTGCAGCTTACATGCACGTTTGCAAGATCCATGTAATTCATGGTCGTTGTGTGGATCTCACAGTTTAATCCGAAGCTGTCTGCCATGTGGGCAATCTTTAAAGTCCCTGTGACGCCGTCCTTCCAGCTTACATCTGCGCGGACGATATCAGCTGCATGCTGTGCCACACTCTGCGCAACGCCCCAATGACAGCCTCTGGTTGTCTCTGTAGCGGCAATCGGGATGTCTACGGTCTTGCAGAGTTCGGTGTATTTGTAAAGTTCGAAATCGCGGAACGGCTCCTCAAACCATTCATATCCAAGCCGCTCCAGCTGTCTTGCGACACGGATGGCATCGTCCAGCGTATACTCGCCGACCGGGTCACTCATGAGCGTATAATCCGGACCAACGGCTTCCCGGACAGCTTCGTGGACTTTCATGTCAAATTCGACCGGTCCGCCCGGATGTGCCTTGTATCCTAAAATCCCTTTGCTCTTATAATAAAGTGCTTCGTCGACATATTCCTGCACAGTGGCGTGGAAATTTCCGCTGGCATATACCGGAAGCTTTGTGCGGTAAGCGCCGATATATTTATAAAGTGGAAGACCGGCTGCCTTTGCACACATATCCCAAAGTGCGACATCCACCGGACCTGGAAGAAATACGGGGAAAAATGCTTCGTGACGGTCAACATTCCACAACTCATAAAAGATCGCCTCATGATCGTGCGGATCACGTCCGAGCAGGATCGGAGCGATACTGTCGTGGAGATAACTTTCGGTTACACCGCCGCTGCGGGCAGCCATACAGGTTGCGATCCCTTCGGTTCCGTCATCTGCGGTCAGCCGGATCGCGAAAACATCCCACCCCATTTTGGCGCCGCCCTGGCGTTTTTCGTCGAAGAGACATTTATCACGGGTTACCCACCATGTCTCAAACTTTGTAATGATCATAATGATTCTCCTGAAATGAATAAAGTCTCTGCACTGTAAGATAAAAACTCCATTCCGGAAGTTTTCGGCGCAGAATGTCACAATTACACAACGTAGATATATCACAATACCAAATTTGATGATTGAATTATATCACATATTGCACTATAATACAAATATAATATAGAAAATAAAGGAGAAAGTGCACAATGAGCAAGTGGAACGACGACAAAGAACTCTTTAAGCTTATGAAAGAAAAACTCTATACTCCGGTCGTAGGAGACATCCTTGATACCATGGGATATAATCACCAGTTCCTGCCTCCGGAGATCATGCCGTTAAAAGATGACATGAAACTGGCCGGGAGAGCGTGTACGATCTTGGAACATAATGTCTATGAAGCACAGAAAAAGCCGTTTGGACTTCTGACAGAAGCACTTGACCAGCTGAAGGAAGATGAGATCTATATAGCGACGGGAGCGGGAAACAGTGCTCTCTGGGGAGAACTCCTCACGGCGACAGCCAGGACACGCGGAGCTGTGGGAGCAGTTCTTGACGGATATACACGTGACACTCCGCAGGTCCTTGCACAGAATTTCCCGGTATTTGCAAGGGGACGCTGGGCACAGGACTCTTCGATCAGAACGAATGTGGTGGACTTCCGCTGCACGATCGAGATCGGCCAGGTTACGATCCACGATGGTGACATTGTGTTCGGAGACATGGACGGTGTGCTGATCATTCCGAAAGAAGTGGAAAAAGAATGCATTGAGAAGGCATTTGAAAAAGCAGCGGGTGAGAAAAAAGTCCGCAGTGCGATCGAAGGCGGGATGAGTGCGACGGAAGCGTTTAAAGTATTTGGCATCCTGTGATGAAAGTGGACGAATATTAAAAACGAAGACAAAAAAGACGGGCTGCCGTGATCCGGAATCGGATAATTCGATACGGGATCACGGCAGCCTTTTGGTTTTATCGTCAGTTATCGTTTTCCATCATTTTCAGTGATTTGATCAGAGAGTGGTTGATGTGCAGGATGATCGCATCCTGGACGGCATCTTCGTTCTCCCTTAAAAGCGCATCGATAATGGCACGGTGCTGTTCAAGGTTGTCAACACGGTTCTGGTCATCCTTCAATGCGGCGTAGACGGCGAGACGCATCTGCTGGATCATCACAGACTGATATAGGTTGATCAGGATCTCGTTCCCGGTGATATCGACCAGATAGGAATGAAAAGAGGTATCAATCTGAAATTCATCATAATCCGGACCGGCGGCAGCTTTTTCAAACTGCTTCAGATATTCTAAAAGCCTGCTCTTGGAGTACATGGAGATATATTTCCTACAGACAGTCGGCTCGATCAGCTTACGTGTCTGATAGAGATCGTCGATACTTTTTTCGGTAAAAGGAGTGATCCGCATTCCCTTGCGCGGGAAAATATCGATCAGATTCTCAGCCTGCAGCATGAGCAGCGCCTCGCGGAGCGGTGTCCTTCCAAAGGATGTCTCTTCCAGAAGCTGCTTTTCATTAAGTTCCTGTCCCGGCAGGTATTCACAGGATACGATCTTGCGATAGAGATATTCATATGCCTGATTTGTCAATGCTTCTGCCATTATTCTCCTCCTTTTTGGTAAATATGCTGTAACAAGCATATATAATTTTGTGACAAATTGCAAGTGAAAATTCACAGAAATCCATTGAAATATATCACAAAATAGTGTAATATAATGATAGATATATCACATGACAAAAACAAAGACAAAATAATAACGGGAGGAACAGGAAAAATGAATGAAAATGAGACATATATCAAAGATATACGAATCTACCAGGCTGTCAGCAAACTGAGCCATCCGATCGCAGATTCCACTCATGATATCAGCAAGATCGCATTTTACGTTCTTGAGGTTGAGACAAAGGGCGGAGTGATCGGTCAGGGATATCTTTTAAGCTTCCATTACAGCCCGAACGCAATTGAAGGCGCCTTAAAAGATATGAAGAATTTCGTACTCGCGAAAGATTATCATGTATATGAGACCGCACAGGTCCAGAAGGATTACGAGATCGAAAGTGAGTATTTCGGAATCGTCGGACTTCAGAGATGGGCACTGGCGACTTTAAACGTAGCAATGTGGGATGCATGGGCAAGAACCATGGGACAGCCGATCTACCGGATGTTCGGATGCCACAGAAAACCGATCCCGGTATACGGAAGCGGCGGATGGATCAGCTACACGGACGAGGAACTTGTTGATGAGGTTGTAAACTACCAGAAACGTGGATTTACAGCAGTCAAGATCAAAGTCGGAAGTCCGGATATGGAGCGTGATATCCGCAGATTAAACCTTGTAAGAGAGGCAACCGGTCCGAATATGAAGATCATGATGGATGCGAACCAGGGTATGGATGTTCCGTCAGCCGTTAAACTGATCAGCAATGTGGAACATCTCGGAATCTTCTGGTTTGAGGAGCCGGTCGTTAATACAGATTTTGAAGGATATGCAACGATCCACTCAAAGACAAAGGTCAGCCTTGCAATGGGTGAGAGAGAGTACTCCACAGTTGCTCTCCGCGAACTGATCGGAAGACGTGCCCTTGATCTTTGGCAGCCGGATCTGATCCGTCTCGGCGGTGTTGAAGCATGGAGAGACAGTGCGGCACTTGCAAACGCTTACAATATTCCGGTACTTCCTCACTACTATAAAGACTATGATGTACCGCTTCTCTGCACAGTTGCGAACCCGTATGGCGCAGAGAGCTTTGACTGGATCGACGCGATCATCGATAATCCGATGGTCATCGACAATGGTTTTGCCCGCCCGCGTGAAGGCGAAGGCTGGGGCTTCCGCTTCCTGCATGAGTTCATGACAGAGGTAAAATAAGGAGTGATCTGAAATGAGAGCGATCGTTCTTCCGGAACCGTGGAAGGCTGTGACAGCCGAAAGAGAAATTCCGGTTCCAAAACAGGGAGAGGCATTACTGAAAATGGTCTGCGGGGGGATCTGCGGAAGTGACCTGGCTTCCTACCGCGGCCAGTCCGCATATGTCAGCTATCCGCGTACGATCGGACATGAATTCGCAGCCGAGGTTGTGGAAGTCGGCGAGAATCCGTATGGGATCAAAAAAGGAATGCTGGTGACGGGAAACCCGTATTTCAACTGCGGGACCTGTTATTCCTGCCGGCGCGGTTATGTGAATGCCTGCATCCACAACGAGACGATGGGTGTCCAGAGGGAAGGAGCTTTCAGCGACTACTTCACGATGCCGGTAGAGAGGCTGTTTGACGGTGCCGGGATCGATCCGAAGGAGCTGGCGCTCGTTGAGCCATTCTGTATCAGTTACCACGGTGTGTCCAGAGCGGAATTAAAACCGGGGGACAAGGTGCTGATCTTTGGCGCAGGCGCGATCGGGATCCTGGCCGGTGTTGCGGCAAAGAGTTTCGGAGCGAAAGCTTATATTACGGATATTGCCGAAGAAAAGGTAAAAAAAGCAGTCAATGATTTCGGGCTGGACGGCGGATTTGTCAATGACAGCCCGGAAAAACTGACGGAATTTATCGGGACGGTCACAGGAGGAGACGGATTCGACGCAACGGTGGAAGCTGTTGGCGCCCCGGCAACATTCTTAGCTTGTGTGAAGGCAGTTGCCAGCCGCGGAAAGATGGTTGTGATCGGTGTCGCGAAGAAAAATGCGGATTTCAATTTCCTGGAAGTTCAGAGAAAAGAATTGAATATGTATGGATCCAGAGGTGCAACCTCAGACGATTTCCGGGCAGTATTAAAACTTGTCCGCGAAGGATTTGCGGATCTTACAAAACTGATTTCCAGAACATATTCCGCAGATCATGCGGAAGAAGCATTTGAAGATCTCGATAAAAATTATGGGGAAATCGTAAAAGCTGAATTCGAGTTTTAAACAGAAACTGTAAAAATGTATTTTATTTATGGGAGGAAAAAACTTATGAAGAAAAGAGCAATGGCAGCCGTATCAGCAGTAATGTGTGCATCCATGGTACTCAGCGCATGTGGCAGCAGCGCATCCACAAGCACAACCGCAGCACCGGCAGAGACAAAAGCAGCTGAGGAGACAAAAGCAGAAGAGACAACCGCAGCGGCAGCATCCGGAGACGTTGTAACCGATCGGACAGGCTGTTGAAAAATGGGCAGAGCTCTTAAAAGAAGAGAGCAATGGCACCATGGAACTCAAAGTATTCGCAAACAGCGCACTCGGAAACAAGAGTAAACTGATCGACCAGATGGTCATGGGTGAGAATGTGATCACGATCGCAGACGGCGCTTTCTATGCTGATTACGGTGTCCCGGATCTTGGTATCCTCTATGGACCGTTCTTCTTCGATAACTGGGATGAGGTTTGGAAATTGATCGACAGCGACTGGTACAAAGAGCAGTGCAGCAAGCTTGCGGATAAAGGACTTACCGTTCTTGGCTCCAACTGGGTCTATGGCGAACGTGAGTTAATGACAAAAGACAAAGCCGTTGTACCGGCAGACATCAAAGGCAAAAAGATCCGTCTTGCAAACAGCCAGATTTATGTAGAAGGCTTCAACGCATTAGGCGCAACAGCAGTACCGATGGCTCTGGGCGATGTTTATACCGCATTACAGAACGGTACTCTTGACGGTGTTGAGAACCCACTCTCCACATTATACGGACAGAGCTTCCAGGAAGTTACAAAGAACATCCTTATGACAGGACATATCTTAAACTTCACAACATGGTGTATCGGAACAGATTACCTCAACACCTTAACACAGGAGCAGCAGGATCTGTTATTCAAGACATGTGAAGAAGCTGGTCTCTATAACAATGAGAAGCAGGAAGCAGCTAACGAGGACTACAGAAAGAAACTGGAAGATGCAGGCGTAACATTCACGGAGCTTACAGACGAAGAGAGAGCACAGTGGAAAGAAGCAAGCCTTTCCTTCTATGAGAAGGGTTCCCAGTTTGGATGGAGCGATGGCCTCTATGATACTGTAAAGGCAGCAATCCAGTAAACTGCTGGATGTGACAGAAAGAAATCTCATGGCGGTCTCAGTCTTCCATGGGATTTCTTTTATAAAGATCCGGAAAACATGATTTGCCGGATGATCGAAGGATGGTGAGGAATGACAATGAAGAAAATACTGGATATCCTGGATAAAATCGAAGTTGCTGTAGCGTCATTGGTTCTCCTGGTCCTGATCTGTGTGACCTTTTTCGGCGTACCGATGCGTTACATCTTTAATAATCCGTTTACCTGGGAAGAAGAACTCCAGCTGGCATGCATGGTATGGATCACATTCCTGGCGGCTCCGGCGGCGTTCCGTACAAAGAGCCATGTGGCAATTGAAATTCTTGTAGATGCATTGCCAAAGAGTCTGAGAAAAATCGTGGAACTTCTGATTCCTGTTGTTGTATACGCAGTCCTGATCTACTTCTTCTTCAGAAGCAGGAACTACATCGCTGTTATGCTGCGTACAAGCAGAAAGACCCCGATCCTGATGATTCCGTATTCTACGATCTATGCGATCGCACCGGTCTCCATCGTACTCATGCTGATCAGCTATACAGAGCAGAAATATTATGAATTGAAGGAACTATTTAAAGGCGACGGAAAGGAGGAGAAGTAATGAACTCAGCAGTTGGTATTATGGCAATTGTTCTCCTTGCGCTGTTATTTCTTAAGATCCCGGTTTTTGTAGCGGTACTTGGAGCTTCTGTTATTTACTTTGTCATGACTCCGGGAATCAATCCGGCGGTATTTGCCCAGCAGGCAATCACCGGATCTGAGAGCGTGACACTTCTCGCAATTCCGTTCTTCGTATGTGCTGGTGTTCTGATGAACTACACGGGCGTTACAAAACGGATCATGGACTTCTGCTCCGTACTGACCGGAAGAATGTACGGCGGACTTTCCCAGGTAAATATCTTATTAAGTACGTTGATGGGAGGACTTTCCGGTTCCGCACTTGCGGATGCGGCGATGGAGGCAAAGATGCTCGTTCCGGAGATGGAAGCAAAAGGAATCGGACGTGCATTCTCCACAGTAGTTACCGCAGCCTCCAGTATGATCACTCCGCTGATCCCACCGGGAATCGGACTGATCCTTTATGGATGTATTGCGAACGTGTCCATCGGTAAATTGTTTATCGCAGGTTTCGGACCGGGAATTCTTCTCTGCGCGACCATGATGTTCATGGTATCAAAAATCTCCAAGAAGCGCGGATATCTTCCGCTTCGCAAGGAGAAAATGACAGGATCCATGTTCTGGACATCCTTTAAGCCGGCAATTCTCCCGTTATGCCTTCCGATCATCATCATCGGCGGCGTTCGTCTCGGTATATTTACGGCCACAGAGGCCGGTGCTGTTGCGATCGTATATGCTGCTGTCCTCGGATTCGGCTACAGAGAGTTGGGACCGAATGAAATTCGTCAGGGCTTAAAAGAGACTCTTATGACAACGTCATCCATTATGCTGATCGTTGCTGCGGCATCCACATTCTCCTGGATCCTCACAAAAGAGATGATCCCGCAGATGTTCACCCAGTGGATGATCTCTGTGATCCATAATAAATGGATTTTCCTCGTTGCTGTTGATATCTTCCTGATCTTTGTCGGCATGTTCGTAGAAGGAAATGCCAGCATGATTGTTCTCGTGCCGTTATTTGCGCCGGCTGCGACAGCATACGGAATCGATCCGATTCACTTCGCAATGGTATTTATTTTCGCAAACGCCATCGGTGCTTTCACACCGCCGATGGGAACATTAATGTTTGTAACCTGCGGTGTTACAAAGTGTTCCACAAAGGATTTCATCAAGGAAGCCGTTCCGTTTTATGCACTGTTATTCGGCTGCCTTCTGATCCTTACCTTTATCCCGATCTGCTCGACCGGACTCGTAAACATCATTTATTAGGCGCAGAAATCATAAAAACTGATAGAAAACACGCTGGTTTCATGATGGTGAAACTGGCGTGTTTTTGTATTCTACAGCGGAAAAAACGGGAGTTTTCCCTTGAAAACAGCAGGGGTTCCACTCGCCGGAACCACTTTCCGGCATAATATCTAAAAAGCAGTTCTGCAATTTGTAATGTACGACAAAAAGGTGATTCATAGTTACAAAACATTGCATTGTCAGTCAACTGATGATAAAATATACAAGAATAAATGGAATTTACAGAATACCATTCCACTTGGCGGAATAATAATAGATGCATAACTCATAAGGCACAAAGCGGTTGCCTCAATGGAGACTGCGATCATTACATGACAGAAAATGGAGGAAATTATGCAACTGGTTGATCGTGCATTAAATGCACTGGATATTTTAAGCCGGAATATGGACGGGATGTCTGTTACGGAGCTTGCAAATCAACTTGAAATTCCGGCTAGCTCTACCCATCGGGTACTTGCAAGTCTGAAAGGAAACGACCTGGTCGTACAGGATAAACATACAAAGAAATACCATCCTAGTTATCGGATCTGCGGAATTGCTGCCAATATCATAAAGAGCAGCACGCTGGTACGGAACGGGAATCCGCTGGTAAAAGAACTCGCGGAGAAGATTAATCAGAAGGTGGATCTCTGTGTGATGGAGCATGGAGTGATCCGCAACATCGTGAGCAGTGACTGCGGTGCACCGGTCCAGTATATGGAACAGCCGGAGTGCGCAATGGCAGCTGGACAGGTATTCCGCGCTTATCAGTATATGGAGCCGGATATGAAGGAGATGGAACATATCCGCCGGCAGGGATATACGCTCGTTGACTGCGAAGAGAAGAGCTACAAGCAGGAAGCGGCATGCCCGATCTTTGATTTTTATGGTGATATCATGGCAGCGCTGACATTTGTGTCGATCAAAGATGGAAATACGAGAGAACTGGTCAGAAGGATCTGTCTTTTACGACAATTTGCGGAACAGATCTCCAAGTCAGTGCGACAGAGATAAAAAGACCGGAGAAGACAGTTGGCAAGTGGGCTGCCGCATG
>ENA-OVGQ01002688-OVGQ01002688.1-human-gut-metagenome-genome-assembly--contig:-NODE-2688-length-15536-cov-4.407790_pt1 | contig 15536 bp, 14 predicted proteins | sample MGYA00237774_ERZ505427 | MGnify/ENA primary metagenome ERZ505427 (study PRJEB26158, sample SAMN06016404) | human gut metagenome | biome: human gut; feature: ankylosing spondylitis patient; material... | reverse complement strand
TATAAATTGGGACTTTAGAAACGAAATACCTGTACTCATCTTTGATATTGCCTCAAATATATTAGATTATGTTAAATTGGATGATGAGGATATTGAAAAAATATGGAGATGCCATAAATGGGGACATCCTATCTTTTTTGAGTTTGATTTTTACTATGCCTTGAATTTTGTTAATAAGATTTTGAAAAAGGTAGTTATGCATGGAAAGAGCAGAAGGTTAAGAGACTTATCAGAGATTCGATACATTGAAGAATGCTTGGAACGGATGATGTTTACAATACGGAAGAAACATAATGTTTCTTCTACTAAATTATTAGAAGATTTATTGGAATTTGTAGATATTTATTTTACTATACTAGAAGGCGTGATTTATCAATATACCATGAAGAACAAATTTTCATTTCAACAAAAAATGTTGATTATAAAAAGCATATACATAATGTTTGAAAGGGGAATTTCGTATAGAGAAGATTTGGTTAAGATATTTATAGAAGTTGCTTACCCGATAGATGTAAAACAGCTTTATGATAAAGAACAAGAGATTTTTTATAACTTTTTAGTTTTAATAAATAATCATATTTTCATTTGCGAAGATAATATTGAAAAAGATATTATTTGGATAGTAGAGCATAGAGGTGAGAAATTATCTTTAAGAAGTTATAAACAAATCAAAATATTTGCACAAAATATAAATTGTGATAGGCTGTTGGATAGTTTAGAGCAATTATTGATTTAGATTTTGTTGCTATAAATGAGCAAATATAGAAAAATGCACAAAAATAATCTCTTTTTGTTTGTGGCTTGCATACATTCCGACAAATCAAGTAAAATATATCTTTGTAATGCAGACAAATTTGTGCAATAATTTAAATTTGCTCATTTATAGTTTTGTTATTAATTAACCACTATATATCAAGTATACTTAGGATAAAAATTGGTGTTTTTTGGCTCCATTTTGGCTCTGAAAATTTTAGACGAGGTACACAAAATTGCAAAATAAGATGAATATGAAGAATGAAACACACAAATGTGTACCAAGAAACAGCCAAATAAATCTCTCCGCCCAAGAGTTTGAATAAGAGCCACAAGTCTTGGGATCCGCTAAACAAGCGGAATCCGAGACTTTTTCTTTTGCTCTGCTACTAATTTGCTACTAATAGCAACTACTCTTTTTTCTATCATTTTCAGTTGGTTGTCATTGACTTTAATAGCAAGAAACCCTGATGACTGCTGGATTTCTTTTATATGATCTTTCTTTGTGGCATCTGGATGATTTTCCCTGATGCGGTATTTGGTGGTACTAACGCAGGTCCAAACTGAGGTCGGATTGTTACATCTGAGCCGTTTTCTTGAGTCTGAGGCACTTCACATGTGATACCTGCTGCTTCAAGCAGAGGGTTATCAGATGGTGGCTCTGGTGTTGACGAATCTGTCGCCTGCAATGATTCTAGACTATGCACAAGCTCCTGCTGTTTATGTGGAAACAGATGGGAGTATGTGTTAAGTGTTGTGGATACTTTCTCGTGTCCGAGCCTGTCTGCTAACATCAGCGCATCTCAGCCCTGATTAATAAGTAAGCTGGCGTGCGAATGCCTGATATCGTGGATTCGTATCTTCTTTACACCTGTGTTTTTGCAACCTCTTATCATCTCGTGTGAGAGATATGATTTTGTTACCGGGAACAGCCTTTCATCTGCGTCAAGCATATACCTTGACTGGATATAGTCTGATAGCTCCTGGCAGAGAAAATCCGGAATCGGAATCTTTCGCTTACTTTTTCTTGTCTTAGGTGATGTAAATACATCTTTTCCTTCTATCCGCTGATATGTTCTGTTGATGGATATTGTCTTGTTATCAAGGTCAATATCAGCAGGTGATAGAGCAAGCAGTTCACCTTCTCGCATACCAGTCCAGTACAGGACTTCAAAGCATATATACGATAGCGACTTGTCTTTTACACCCTCACGGAAAGCAATATATTCATCGTAAGTCCAGTAATCCATTTCCTCAGCCTTTGCTTTTCCAATGGTGCCTGCCTTGCCGCAGGGATTGGTGTTAAGGTCATAGAAACGCTTGGCGTAATTGATGATGCTGTTAAGCTCCGCGTTAATCTTTTTCAGATAGGTCTGGGAGTAATTATTGGCGAACTCATAAGCTTCACCTGCCATCTTCGTACATCAGAGGCTTTGATTTCATTTATCTGCTTGTTACCGAAGATCGGAAGAATATGCGTCTGTAGTACCGTCTTTTTTGTCAGAAGAGTTGATTGCTTAAGTCTTGCAGCCATATCCTCCATATAAATTTCATAAAGGTTTTGAAATGTCATGTCAGGATTGGCAGACTGCTTTTCCAGAAAATCCCTTTCAAATCCTAAGGCTTCCTTTTGGTGGCAAAGCCTCTTTTCCACTTCTGTTTTTTGATTCCCTGCCAGTTCGTATAATAGAACTTGGCGAACCATTTACCAGTTTTTTCATCTTTGTAAGCTGGCATAAATATCATCTCCTTTTTGTAAAATTGTTGTGCAATCATCAAAAGGCTATGATATAATATACTTGTTCAGGGTGATTATAAAGCCTTCGGGTTAATCACTTACATAGCTTCGGTTATTCCTTTTGCGAGAAGGAGTGTGCCGGAGCTTTTTCTTTACTAAAGGTGTAAGCCTGCAATTATTCAGTTTTTTAATCGGCTTCATTATCCAGTCTGGAATCCTTATAATATGCCAACATATCTGATTTCCATGAATCAAACTTTTCTTTTGAAATTTTTCCTGTCTGAAGCATATTCTTCTTTGCTATCCAGTTTTCCATAAAGAGACAGAAGTCTGCATCATATTTTCCATTGCCTTTGCCATTAACCTTGATCCCGGCAGTCCATTCAGGATTTTCAGGAGGTTTGGTATTGGTAAGCTCAAATGAAAAATCAGTAAGTTCAGTTATGGCAAAGAGAGCATTGATTACATCTGACATAGTGTGGAATTCATATGACGGATATTCAGCGGTCGTATTATCTTTTGGAGTATTAGTATTTTTTGCAAATAAAAGTTCCTGCCATGGAACATTTAATTCATTAGCAATCTGTTTTAAAACATCTATCTTTAATAGTATTTCACCAGATTCATATTTCTGGATAGTACGTTCTGATTTACCAAGCCGCTGTGCAAACTCCTTTTGCGTGATCTTTTGTGCTCTGCGCTGCTTCTGTATTGCCTTTCCGATTTCTTCTGAAGAGGACATAGTAAGTTTAATGGAATCAGAGTAAGCCATTCTGTTCACCTTCCTTTATATGAAATAGTCCGCTATATAGATACGTATTAGGTTGATATTAAATGAAATACGTATCAGTAAGTGACTTGTTTATGATTGCACAATTACTTTATCATAAACAAAAACGAATTACAAGTGCGTAATTATAAAAAGTTCTATTGACAAATTTTGAAAAGGATATTAAAATAAACACGAATTAGAAATGCGGATTAAGTGAAGAACAGGATAGCTGTTTTGTAAAAACACGTATTTAAAATAACAATTTATGAAAGGAGGAGCTGCATGAAGGGTATAAAGGAAGCATTCATAGATGCAGGTGAGATAAGCCAGATGCTTGGTATCGGGATGACAAAGGCATATGCAATTATAAAGGAATATAATGCAGAGCTTGAGGCAAAAGGTTATTTCACCATGCGGGGCAAATGTCCAAGGAAGTACTTTGAACAGAAAATCTATGGTTACGAAGATTATTACAATCCGGATTATGAGCCGCAGCGTAACCGGAGCAAGGTTGCAGGAGAAATGGATTATGAAGCGGCAGTTGGGGATTCTGTGATAAGTGAACAGGATGAAGTGGATATACCGCCTGAAACAAATGAATTGTCGGAAGATGGTGCTGAGATAGCAGAAAATGTGATGTTGGATGCAGATGTAATGGTGAAAGAGACAACTGAATAGGTGAATCCAGTGAGTGGGGGCAAAAAGCGCCCCCAAAACGTGCAAATGGGGGCAGAAAGCGCCCCCTCACAAATCAGAGCCGAAAAAGTGTGGAGGCAAAAAGTGCCGTCAAAATGCAAAAGTGGGGGCGAAAAGCGCCGTCAAAACAGCAAAGTGACGGCAAAAAACACCACCACTCAGATAAGCGAGAAAAAAGCCATGGTGGCGGAAAGTGCCATCAAAATGGAAAAGTGGTGGCGGAAAACGCCACTAAAACAGTAAAGTGATGGCAAAAAGTGCCACCATATCAGTAATTGTGGTGGTACATTAACTACCACATATTATATACAGGGTGCAGGTGCTCCTGCCAAGACGAAAAATTATGTAAACGCTGATGGCGTTTATATTTTTTCGGGAAAAGGTCCGACCTTTCCCGCATCTTGCAAAACATATAAGCAGAACTTTTAGAAAGGATGAAAAAAGCAATGGTACAGATAAAAAGAGATTGGTTTGATACAGAATTTGGAAATTACGAAAGGGGAAAAACGTATGGCAGATGGAAAGAGAAGATACAAGTCTGACAGGAAAGATTATAAGATATCGGTGAAGCTGTCAGAGAAAGATATGGATATTCTGAAAGCGGTACTTAAGCGAACAGGAATGACAGCAAGTGCCTATATAAGAGAATTAATTCGGACAGGCGGCAACATTGATACAAGTTATCCAGAGGACAGGGCAAAAATAATTCGTGTTATTGCAGGTATTGCAAATAATATTAATCAGGCGGTAAAGCTTGGCAATTCACAGGGAAGATTGTATTACAGCGATATTGATAAATTGCAGAACAGTCTGGATGATGTAAAGAAAACATTCGGGGAGGTGCTGGAAGTATGGCGATTACAAAGATCTTAAATATAAAAGAGTCAGAAGGTAGAAATCCAGCATCACACCTAAAGAATGCTTTGGAATATATCCAGAATCCGGATAAGACAGAAGAATGTGTACTGGTGGGCGGTATTAACTGCCTGCCGGATACGGCATTTGAGCAGATGGAGGAGACAAAGAATATATTTCATAAGACAGGTAAAAGACAAGGCTATCATGTGATTATATCGTTTTCGCCGGAAGAAAAAGTAACTGCAGAACAGGCAATGTACGTTCTGGAGCACTTTGCGAAGGATGTGCTTGGTGATGATTATGAGGCTGTGTATGCAGTCCACACAGACAGAGAGCATATGCATGGACATCTTATCTGGAACAGTGTCAGCATGACAACCGGCAAGAAATACAATTCACCGAAAAGCAACTGGAAGAATCATCTCCAGCCTATCACAAATAAATATTGTGATGAACTTGGACTTTCCATAATGCCGGCAGAGTACAGCAAGAATCCAAAGAATATCAGCAGGGACAAGTGGGAAAAGGAAATGTCCATGAAAGAAATAATTCTTCGTGATGCCAAGATGTGTGCATATGCAGCCGGAAATGTGGAGCATTTTAAATATCTGATGAAAAGACTTGGATATGTATTCAAGAAAGATGCGTGGATGGAAGTGCAGGCACCGGGATTTCGATATTATCATAAACTAGCAAAGCTGGACGAGATGTTTTCAGAGGATATGTTACGGCATCATGTGGATATGCCTTGGATGGCAAAGCCTTACTTTTATTCGTCTGATATAAGAGGATTGCACAGGGCGAAGCTGTCACCATTCCAGAAGAAGTTTTATGCAAAGCTGTATCGGTTAAGGATTGTAGAACAGAAGCGTTTTGTAGTTGGTGGAGCAAAGTATAAAGAGGATTTGAAGAGGTTTCATCGGTTACAGGATGAATATTTGCTGCTTGTAAATAATGACATCAAAAGTGTTGTGGAGCTTGTGGATTTCATAGGTGAGCAGGAAGAAAAAATCCAGCAGATTGAGGATAGACAGCAGGAGATATACAGAGAAAGCTCTAGTCGGAAACGCAGTATAAAGAATGAAGAGCAGTACCGGGAATATCAGATATGGCATATGGAAGTGCAGGAAGAACTGGATGAGCTTAAGCAGGAGAAAAGGGGAATTAAGAGGAAGATAGAGCTTGCTGATGACATTATAAAAGAAGATTTGTATACGGCTTATTATGCGGTGTCGGGGAATGAGGAGATTGTTGTTGACAGGGATGTTGAGATACCGGGGATGGATGAAGAGACTGAGGTTGAGAAAGCAACGGCAGTAGTTGTTGAGCATGATGCAAATGTTGATGTGATGAATCCTAACAATAAGCAGAATGAAATAGGCAGACTGAGAGAGCAAGCTGATAGTGCGAGAAAACAACAGACTGATTTAGATGGCATAGGAAAACCAGAGATTCATAATTCGTCTGATGTGAATGTGACAAGAATGGACGAAAGTATAACTGATGTAACAGATAAAAGTGAATTTGTTGGAACTAGAGAAACTGAATCTGTGGATAAAACAGACTGGATTGTCAGGAGAATATCAGAGTTTGGTGGTTATGAGAATGTCAGTGATTCTGTTAAGGCTGATATATTCGGATTTGATATTGCTGATGTAAGTGGAAGCATAAGGTTGTTCTCGGATGTGATGAAAAGGCTGGGGATAAAACTGGATTGAGATGGGCTTTATGAGGAGTTTCAGAGGATTTATGATGAGAGTGTTGGTAGAGATACTAATAATGAAAAAGTAGAAGACAAGATGTGGAATAGGGGCAGAGGAAGATGATTCCTCTGTTTATTCTATAAATATGGGTTAGATATAGACAGATGTATAACAGATTGAAAAAATCAATTTCAAATTGTAATAAATTGAATTCGATGATATAATGAAAAAGAAATGATAAATAGTTGTAATGATACGAAAGGGATAATAATGGCAATCAGATACAACAGATTATGGAAAAAATTAATAGATGAAAATATGATGAAGATAGACCTTAGAGAAAAGGCTGGAATTACCACAAATGCTTTGGCTAAATTAGGAAAGAATGAGCATGTAAATACACAGGTTCTGGAAAAAATATGTAATGTATTGCATTGCAATATACAGGATATTATGGAATTTGTTCCAGACGAGGAAAGGGAAGAACAGTAATATGGCTAAGAAGAAAACAACTGAAAAGGCATTGAACATAGATAACATTTTATTTAATTGTAGAGATTATTTACGTGCGGCACGTAATTCCGGCTCATTCTTTGAAAAAAGAGATATGATGCTTACGCTAGTGTTTTTGAGGTTTATCGGCGAAAAGTATGAGGATGGAATTGAAAATCTAAAACAAACACTTAAAGAGCAGGGATTAGATCCGGAAGATGAGAACATTAGAGCAGCATTCTTTGATGATGCTACTTTTGCAGATGGTACATATAATTTACCACCAGAAGCAAGATGGTCGACTATTATCAGTACACCGGCACCACAGCTTAATGTTGCACTAGATACAGCTTTGCAAAGGCTTGAGGAAGAAGATCCACAGTTGAAAGGCTGTTTTGTTAAAGGAACATTTACAGCACGCAATTTAGCAGCTAATGATATAAAGAAAATTGTTGATGAAGTGAACAAAATCAGTCATAAGACATTTGGAGAGGAAAAAGACCTTATTGGTCGTGTATACGAATACTTTCTTAAGGAGTTCGCAGTAAATGCTACAAAGGAGGAAGGAGAATTTTATACACCTCATGACGTAGTTCAACTTATTGCAACGATGATTGAGCCTTATGATGGCACCTTATATGATCCTTGCTGTGGTTCGGGAGGAATGTTTATTCAGAGTGCTGAACTTGTAAAGTCAAAGCAGGGAAACTTAAATGGTATCAATGTATATGGTCAGGAAAAAGAACCGGCTACATATCGCCTTGCAAAAATGAATTTGGCTTTGCGTGGAATTAGCCATAATCTAGGAGAAGAAGCAGATTCATCATTTATACATGATTTACACAAGGGGTTGCACTTTAACTATATTATGGCAAATCCCCCTTTTAATCTGAAGGGCTGGTATAATGACAATTTGAAAAATGACGGTCGTTGGTCTGACTATCAAACGCCACCTGAAAGCAACGCAAATTATGCATGGATTTTGCATATACTTTCACATTTGAAGAAAACTGATGGAGTAGCAGGATTCCTTCTTGCGAATGGTGCATTGAATGATAGCGATACATTGGAAATACGTAAGGAACTGATTCAGAATGATAAAATTGAGGCTATCGTTGTTCTGCCAAGAGAATTGTTTATTACTACAGATATCAGTGTTACTCTGTGGATTCTGAATCAGAATAAAAAAGGCGGAAAATATCATGGAAGAAATCTCCGAAACCGCGAGCATGAGATGCTCTTTATGGATTTACGCCAATGGACAGAAAATGCTGTTAAGGGTGAGAGCAAAAAGAAAGTTCGGTTGGATACAGAACAAATTCAGAAGGCAGCAGATATTTATCACACATGGCAATGTGAGGGAACTGATGGAGCAGACTATGAGATGCCAGAACTTTACCGTAGTGTGTGCATTAATGAAATAGAAAATAAAGGCTGGGCTCTCACACCAAGCAAATATATTGAGTTTATTGACCATGATTTAGATATTGATTATGAAAAGGAAATGGTTCGTATTCAATCTGAAATGAAAGATATATTAAAGCAGGAAAAGAAATCCCAGCAGATGCTGGAAGCGGCATTTAGGGGGATTGGTTATGGGATTGATTAATATTAGATTGGGAGATTACATTGAACGCTCCACGATAAACAACAAAGACTTAAAGTATGGGGTTGATTTGATAGTTGGTGTAAATAGTCAAGGTGTTTTTGCAACTCCTAAAGGGAATACAGATGGAGTAGATTTAAAACCTTATAAAATTGTCGAAAATGGAGCTTTTGTGTACAACCCAACTCGACTTGAATTAGGTTCAATTGCCTACCGTACTGAGGGATTATGTATAGTATCTCATTTATATATGGTTTTTTATCTGACGGATGAGGGAAAGAAAATCATTGATCCAATGTGGTTATATATTTATTTTAGGCGTTCAGAATTTTGCAGAGAAGTGACTTTTAGAAATTTTGGAAGTCAAAGACCAGAATTCAATTTTAATGATATGAGTGACATAGTTATTCCACTACCGGATATTGAAATACAGAAAAAATATGTAGATGTTTATAATGCTATGCTCGAAAATCAAAAAAGCTATGAACGAGGACTGGATGATTTAAAACTTGTTTGTGATGCGTATATTGAGGATTTAAGGAGACAAATGCCTTGTGAGGCTATTGGTCCATATATTGAAGAAAGAAATGAAAAGAACATTGATAATGCTATTGATTTATTTCAAGGTGTAAATGTTGATCATGTGTTTACAGAGCCTAAACGTGTTGCTGAAGATTCTGAAAATGGCAGTGTTGTAAGAACAGGACAATTTGCTTTTAATAAAGTAATGAAGGCACATAATACAAAATTACCAATTGCACTACGTGAAGGACCAGATTGTGTTGTTTCTAATTCTTATCAGGTGTTTGAAGTTACTAATACTAGCAAGTTATTGTCAAAATATCTTTTGTTATGGCTTAATCGTGATGAAACTCAAAGATATGCTGGATTTATTTCATTCGGAACGACGAGAGATATTTTTACCTTTAAAGATATGAAAGAAATATCTATTCCTATACCAGAAATTAAGATTCAACAATGCATAGTAGACATATTTTCATGTTATCAAGCTAGGTGTGACATCAATGAACAACTCAAAGCACAGATAAAAGATGTCTGTCCTATTCTTATCAAAGGTTCTATAGAAGAGGTGACAAAAGCAAAGGAGGCATAGTCTATGGCAAGATTAAAAGAATACAATGGTCATTATTGTGAATCAGAATATGAATATGCCTTTATTGGTTTTTTAGAAGCAGAAGGTTGGAAGTATTCTTCTGGTAATAATATCCGTCGTGTCACAAAAAGAGATGTACTGATTGCTGATGATTTCAAGAAGTTTATAGCAGACACCAACCCGGATTTGACAGAAGACGAGGTGACACAGATATATGATAATGTTCGTCTTGTAGGTGCGGAAAGTGATTTTGCCACTTTGCACAAAGTGTATGGTTGGATGGTAAATGGTGTTCAGTTTACACAGCAGGATGGGCTGCCAAGAATGATACCACTTATTGATTTTGATAATTGGGATAAGAATATCTTCCGTGTAGTGAATCAGTTTACAGTAGAATATACAAATAATGGTCAAAAAGAAAATCGCAGACCGGATGTGCTTCTGTTTGTAAATGGTATGCCCTTGTGTGTCGTTGAACTTAAAAATCCCGCTAATGCAAATGCGACTATTTATGATGCTTGGGAGCAAATTAATATTCGTTATTGGAGGGATATTCCGCATCTTTTACACTATTGTCCTTTGGCTTGCATTTCAGATGGTGTGAAAACAAGATTAGGTACAGTGCGTACACCTTACGAGCATTTTTATGCTTGGCGCAGAGTAACTGAAAGAGATGCTGTATCCACGCTTCCTTTTGCAGAAACAGAAACTATGATAAAGGGTGTTTATGCACCAGAGCGGTTCTTGGAGATTTTCAGAGATTATATTTATTTTCAGGATAGTATTTACGATAGTGATGAGGTAGAAATCGTATGCCGATATCCTCAGTTTTTTGCTGCAAGATTACTCAAACAAAGTATTATTAAATCAGTAGTTGAAAAAAGTGGTAAAGGTGGAACATACTTCGGTGCAACCGGATGCGGTAAAACATATACGATGGCTTTCCTTGCACGTCAGCTTGCGCTTCGTTGTATTGATATTCCGGAAATCGGTTCACCAACAATTATATTAATTGTTGACAGAGATGAACTGCAAAAACAAGGTTCAAAGCTTTTTACAAAGAGTAAAGAGTTTCTTAATCTTGGTGAAGTATCTGTTGTAAAAAACAGAACACAGTTAAGGCAGGAACTTGGTGCAAGACAAAGTGGTGGTTTTTATATTTGCACCATTCAGAAATTCTGCGACAGAGAAGATGACAAAATCGGACTTATCAATGATAGGCAGAATATTATATGTTTTTCAGATGAGGCTCACAGAACTCAGCTGGAGCATTCTAAGAAAATTCAGTTTAGTAAGGATGCCGATGAAAATATGAAAGCTATGGTTTCAAAACCATATGCAAAAGTATTGAAGGAAGCATTTCCACATGCTACTTTCGTCGGTTTTACCGGAACACCTATTGCGGAAACATATCAGACCTTTGGTGATGAAATTGACCGATATACAATGGATCAGGCAGTTGCAGATGGACTTACTGTTTCCATTAAGTATCATCCGCGTATTGCAAAGGTATTGCTTGATAATAAAAAAGTAAAAGAAATTGAGAATTATTATAAAAAATGTGCGGATGATGGTGCAACATATGAGGATATCGAAGCAAGTAAGAAGGCAATGAGCTCCATGGAAATAATTCTTGGTGAGCCTTCCAGACTTGAGCGTCTTGCTACAGATATCCACGACCATTATGTTGCGTCTTGCGCAGGTGATCCGGATAGAATACAAAAAGCAATGGTTGTATGTTCTAATAGAAAGATTGCTTATGCATTATTACAGAAGTTTAAGGATAAATACCCAGAATGGTTTGAGGAAAAGAAATCACCAGATGGGGTTTCTGTAACGGAAGAGGAACTGAAAGAATTGAAACCAATGCCATTTATGGCAATGGTATCCAGTGTTGGCAGTAACGATGAAAAAGATATGTATGATTATCTTGGCGGAGTTAAAAATGATAAGCGTTCAGAAGAATTGGATGCTGCTTTTAAACAGGAAAAATCAAATTTCAGTATTGTCATTGTTGTAGATATGTGGATTACGGGCTTTGATGTTCCTTGCCTTACATATTTATATAATGATAAACCTCTCAAAAAGCATTTGCTGATACAGACAATAAGCCGTGTAAACAGAAAATATCCGGGGAAAGAATATGGTATGGTTATCGACTATATTGGTATTCGCGACAATATGCGTGAAGCCATGAAGGTATATGGAGGCGATACATCTGTTGCACCGACAGCCGATGATGTAGAGCAGGCTACATCAGTCTTTAGAGAAGAACTTGAAGTATTGAAAAACATGTTCACAGGTTATGATTTATCACCATTTTTAAGTCCGGAATGTGATCCGATAGAACGATATAGACTTCTTGCAAAAGCAGCAGAATATGTATTTGTATCAACAGAAGAATTACAGTCGGAAGGAAATAATGGTGTTCAGAAAGTTTCCTTCAAAACCTACTTTTTAAAGACAGTAAAACGAATGAGGGCAGCTTTTGATATTTGTCAGCCTTCCGGATATCTTGGAGAAGAAGAATCTGCACTTGCACAATGCTTTATGGCTATAGCAGGTTTTGTTCGTAAGATGAGCGGAACAAGTGAAGTAGACACTGATACGATGAATCGTGCAGTTTCAAAGATGGTTGAAGAAGCATTAAAATATAATCAGGTGGAAAGTGTTCTTGAAAGCGGAGAGGAAGAAGATATTTTTTCTCCGGAATATTTTGAAAAATTATCTGATGTCAAAATGCCGGCAACTAAATTGGAACTTCTTGTGAAAATGCTCCGTAAACAAATTAAGGAATATGGAAAAGTTAATCAGTTAGCTGCAAAATCATTTCAGGAAATGTTGGAAAAGACGATTGCAGAATATCATGAAAGACGTAAACATCTTACTGCTGAAGAAGCCGGTGAGACACAGGAAAAGGCATCAGAGGATATCATTAAGATTGCAACGGAACAGGCTTTAGCTATTCTTCGTCAGATGAACGAAAATAGAGAGAGTTTTCGAAAAATTGGCTTAACATTTGAGGAAAAAGCATTCTATGATATTTTGATTTCTCTGCGTGACCAATATAACTTTGAGTACGGAACAGATAAAGAGGTAGATGGTGTTGCAGTCAATGATAAATGTAAAGCATTAGCTAAGAAGATAAAGGATATTATTGATACAAAATCCTCATTTGCTGATTGGCTCAATAATCAGAATGTTCGTAACCAATTAAAACTTGATATAAAAATCTGCTTGGTGAAGAATGGTTATCCACCACAGTATAGTCCGGAAGTATTCAATAAAGTTATGGAACAGGTGGAGAATTTTGAGGAGTATTCCATAACAGAAGATATAGGAAATGAAGTAGATAATTCTGCAAAGATTTATCAATATGAGCCAGAGTATAAGGTGATGAAGGTTGCGGAAGATTCGATACATTATGGTGATTCAAAAAATAATCAGTAGGGAGGCGTTGAAGATGAAGTACATTTTTTTCTATGATGAAACAGAGCATAGTAGAAAGATTAATTATGAAACTGTTACCGCGAATAATTACTATGATAATTTCATAACAGGAATTGTAGGGTGGAAAGCAGAAGATGATGAATGTATTTCTGACAGATACCTTGCTTTTGAATCGAAGTATGATTATAGAAAAAAAGACGGAGAATTAAAGAGTCAGACTATGAAAGTAAAAGATTTTAGGCTTGGGTTTGCTTCTCTTAATAATCATACGATTGAGTTATATGAAGACCTTGTATCACTATTTGACGAGAAAATAATTATTTATTTCTCTGTGTTTAGCAAAATAGAGTATGTTATTAGCCAGCTGTTTGTAAATTATCATAATTCTATGTTTGTTGATGTTGATTACATGAAATACTCAATAATTAAGGCTATCAATGTATATCGACCACAAAATGTGATAGAAGCAATTTATAAAGAGCCACAAATATTTGTTAAAGAACTACGGTCTTTTTTAGAAGATAGGATTATTAAAAATCAAGCGAATACTGCTTTGAAAGAGCATGAGAATCAAGCATTTCAGGAAATACTTTTACTGCTTGAGGACACAGAGGTACCCGAAACATTAGATTGGTCCTATTTTGCACCTTTTGAAGGATTTAAGAAATTGTTGACAGAGATGAATGTTAATGAATATCAGTTGATGATTGACCGAGAAGGAAAAGAATCGCATACATTGAATTCTGCAAAGAATGTAGGACTTAAAAATGTCATCGAAGAAGATTCTAAGGATTATATTGGAATCAGAATGGCTGATATGCTTGCTGGATTGATATCTCGATTGATGCAATCATTGAAGATATCGTTAATTGGAGATTATAAAGATGGGAAAATGAAGAAGACACTTTTAGATTCGGGCTGGTTTGCATTGAATCAAAGACAGCTTGAGTTGTATAAAAAATTATATCGGGTAATTTGTGAGATTAATGACTATTGGTACAAATCTTTTTCTGGAATTTATTCGGATGATTTAGTGGCTTTTGTAGCACTTCTTCAATTTATGAATCATTTTTCAGATGCAGATGAGATTCGTAATAGTAAGATAGAAATGCAACCAGAATATTATAATGCTTTTGTCTGCGAGAACTTGAACGAACGTTATAAAATAATGAGAAACAAATTACCGATTGATCCTATAGTAGAAGATGACAAAAATTATTTTTATAATCAAAGAGGTGCAATGGTTTATAAGAATATTAATAAGCAACCCATGTTGCCATTACATAGTGGACAAAATGAGTTTTATGTTCTTTCTGTTGGATTTTCACAGAATGGAACTCCATTAGTAACAATCTCTGAAAATGATAAGCCTATATGTTATAGGTTGCCGAATGAGTACAGTGATTGGACTATTACTGTCGTAGGGGCTGCCAACATGGGCGAAAGATTATTTCCATCAAAAGTGTTATTTTCATTAGTTGGTGGACGGTATTTGGTTGATATTTTATAGATTTTAATCATTTCAGAAATTTGAATATATAGTTTTGGAAAGTAGGTAAGATGACTATTGCTGATGGATATATTAAGGCGGCAATAATGTTTAGTAGTCTAAGATAGATTGTATAATCTTACATATTTTACATGCTTGTGGTATAAAAGAGAAAATAAATATACGACTAATGAATAAAATTAGTAGTGACAAGTAAGAGGTTGATTTACAATTATTTTATATTGAAGGTAAAAATATGTTTGTGGGTAAAATTAAGTTAAGCGATAATACGATGATGTTTAGACTTGATGATTATGAATTAATAATTTCAAATTGCATATATTGAGGAAGTAGAATTTTTAAATTTGTATGAATATAAGTGCAATTTGCAATTTTATGTGATTGACTGGCATAGAAAAGGGGAAAAACATACATTAGAATTTGATCACATATGGATCAAATCAGATTGTTTAGATTACTATTTTAGAGATGATGCTAAATACAAAAGTGATATATCCAATCTTATTGACTGTTGGAATGGTAAAGAAATTAATGAGGACAGGATTAATCGGAATACTTATGAAATAGATGCATTTAATCAAAAAATTATAATTGAATTTAAAACAATAATTCAAGGCAGTGATAAGCCATTTCCATATGATGTAAGAAATGTGATGGTTTTTGGAGTGAAAAAGACATCAGATCAGAAATTGTTACATAATGCAATTCATATGGCAAAAACATTTTTTAAATTTATATCAGTGAATTCTAGAGTAGATATAATTAATCCAGTTATGATTGGCTGCGGTGATGATATCAACAATTATACAACTATGCTATATATAAAACCGGATAAAGTGGAACA
>ENA-OVGQ01002636-OVGQ01002636.1-human-gut-metagenome-genome-assembly--contig:-NODE-2636-length-15794-cov-3.101086_pt1 | contig 15794 bp, 10 predicted proteins | sample MGYA00237774_ERZ505427 | MGnify/ENA primary metagenome ERZ505427 (study PRJEB26158, sample SAMN06016404) | human gut metagenome | biome: human gut; feature: ankylosing spondylitis patient; material... | reverse complement strand
AATGTTGCTCAGGAACTTATAAAAATAATTATCAATTATGTTGCGGAATTAAGGTCTACTTCTATCTACGGAGCGCGTGCTGCCAATGGTGTAGTAGTGATTACTACCAAGCGCGGTTTGTCTATGGATAAGGCGAAGGTGACCTTCCGTGCACAGTACGGTTTTTCTCAGCTGGCACGTACCGAATGGCACATGATGGATACCAACGAACGTATCCAGTTTGAGAAGATGGTAGGCCTGGACGAAGGACAGGATTATGCCAAACTGTCTCAGACCAACGTAAACTGGCTGGACATGGTGTTCAACGACCACGCTCCGCTGCAGAACTACGAGGTGTCTGTAAACCGTGCCACTGAAAACTTGAATTACTACGTGTCGGGAAGTTTCTTCGATCAGGACGGTATCGCCCAGGGATCTTCTTTCCGCCGTTACAATATCCGCGCCAATGCGGAAGTAAAAGCCAGCAAATGGCTGAAGATGGGAACCAACACCATGATTTCGTACGAGGAAATCGAACAGGCCGACGAAGGTCAGCCTAGTCTGGCTTCTCCGATCTTTGCCAGCCGCATGATGTTGCCTTACTGGAATCCGTACCGTGAAGACGGTTCGATTGCTTCTCAGAGCGACGGTTCATGGACCGGTATCGGACAGAACCCGATTGAATGGATGGACAACAATCCGGTGAAGCACAAGAAATACAAAATCCTGTCTACGGTATTTGCTGAAATCACTCCGATTGAGAACCTGACCATCCGTTCGCAGTTTGGTGTGGATTTCTCACACAATGCTTCTTCTATGAAGTCGTTCCCGAGCTACATCCTGAACGGTGGACTGGGTACTGCCGGACGCAGCTCTTACGACGGTATGAACCTGACTGAAACGACTACTGCCACTTACCGCTGGAAGTATCGTCAGGATCATGACTTCACGTTCATGCTCGGACAGGAAGCCATCGATTACCGTTACGAAGGTTTCCAGGTAACGACTACCGGACAGACCAATGACTTGCTGACTAACGTTACCTCGGGTATCCGTGCAACCAGCTGGCCGGAAACATTTACTTCTTATGGTTTCCTGTCGTTCTTCGGACGTGCGGAATATAATTATAAAGGACTGTATTATGCCGACTTCTCACTGCGTGCGGATGCGTCTTCCCGTTTCGGTAAGAACAACCGCTGGGGTAGCTTCTGGTCGGTAGGTCTGATGTGGAACCTGAAGCAGGAGAAATTCATGCAGCAGTTCGACTGGCTGACCAACGCACAGATTTCTGCAAGTACCGGTACATCGGGTAACTCGGAAATTTCTGACTATGCCCGTCTGGGACTGGTAGCCGGAGGTCCTAACTACAATGACCAGGCTGGTATTTATCCGGCACAGAGTAGTCTGGATAACTTCAGCTGGGAGTCTACCTGGGCAACCAACCTGGCTTTCCGCTTCGGATTCTTCAACCGTGCGAATGTGGAAATCGAACTCTATAACAAGAGTACTACCAATATGTTGATGCTGGTACCTGAATCGTATGCTATTTCGGGTGAAGGTGAACGTTGGGAAAATATCGGTGCCATGGTGAACCGCGGTATTGAAGTGAACCTGAATGGAGATGTGATCCGTACAGATGACTTTGTATGGAACTTGAATGCAAACGTTTCTTACAACTTCAACGAACTGAAGGAACTGTATAACGGTGTGACTGAATATACCAACTCTACTACCGGCTTGCGCTATCAGGTAGGACATCCGGTGAACGAATATTACCTGAACCGCTATGCGGGTGTAAATCCTGCCAATGGTGAACAGTTGTGGTATACGAAAGACGGTGAAATCACTACTGAGTTCCGTGAAGAAGACAAGGTGATGACCGGTAAGACATTCATCGCTCCTTGGGCCGGTGGTTTCGGTACTGCACTGAGCTGGAAGGGTATCTCGCTGTCTGCACAGTTCAGCTGGATGGCCGACCGCTGGGTAATGAACAACGACCGTTACTTTGAAGAAAACAACGGTGGATTCTCGGCTTACAACCAGTCAAAACGTCTGTTGTACGACGGATGGAAGAAACCGGGTGACATCACCGACATTCCTCGTTACGGAGAAATCGCTCAGCTCGACGACCGTTTCCTGGAAAATACTTCTTTCCTGCGTCTGAAGAATCTGACATTGGCTTATGTATTCCCGCAGTCACTGCTGCGCAAGAGCAAGTGCCTTTCTTCTGTACGTGTGTACCTGCAGGGACAGAACCTGTTGACTGTAACCGGATTTACCGGCTTCGACCCTGAATATTCGGGTAATATCTACTTGGGACGCTACCCGGCTTCAAGACAGTTTACTATGGGTATGGAAGTTTCATTTTAATAATTAGTAAATATAAGAAAATGATAAAGAAAATCAAAACATATATTGTACTGGCTGCCGTTGCATTGTCGGTTTCTTCATGCCTGGACAAGTATCCGGAAAATGCAATTCCTTCGGATCAGGCTATTCAGACAGTGAACGATGTGGACCAGGCGGTGATTGGTATTTATGATGCTTTTAAAAGTTCGGCTTTGTACTCCGGTAACCTGACTTTGCTGCCGGATATCCAGACCGACCTGGTGTACGGAGTGAATGGAAATACCGGTGTGTACGGTTCTATCTGGCGCTGGAATGACATCCTTTCGAACGACAAGGATATCGAAAGTGTGTATGCGGCTCTTTATGAAGTAATCGGAAGATGTAACTTCTTGTTTGACAACCTTGAGAAGGTTCGTGCAAAGGTTACGGAAGAGGATGACCTGGATAAACTGGACCAGTGTGCAGGTGAAGCGCATTTCGCACGTGCCCTGGCATATGCGGAACTGATCAAGTTGTTCTGCAAGCCGTACGAAAGTGATGAGGAAGCTGCCAACGAACTGGGTGTGGTTATCTCACGTCACTACCGTGGTGACGAACCGATGGTGCGTGCTTCCTTGAAGGATTCTTACCAGTTTGTACTGGATGAACTGGATCTGGCTGCCGAAGGTCTGGCACTCGACGAGGATGAGGAACCGTCAAGTACTACTTTGTTCGATTCTCCTTATTTTAATGAATATACTGTATATGCCTTGCGTGCGCGCGTGGCCCTGTATATGAAGAAGTGGGACGAGGCTGTGAAGTATTCTACTAAAGTGATCGACAGCGGATACTATCAGTTGTCTAGCTGCAACGAGCAGATTTCACAGGGAGTAAGCTATTATAAATATATGTGGACCAATGACCAGTCAACTGAAACAATCTGGAAAATTGCGTTTACAGCTACTTCTTACGGGGGTGCTCTGGGTAAGGTATTCTTTAATTATGACTATTCTACTGTCCGTCCGGATTATGTACCGGCATCGTGGGTACTGGGACTGTATGACGCATACGACTTGCGTTATGAAGTTTTCTTCCAGGATATGGCTACCGGATACAGTCATCAGTTGAGCTGGCCGTTGCTGATCAAGTACTTCGGTAACCAGCAGTTTACTGAACTCTATGGTATCCTGCACGTTTCTATGCCGAAGGTATTCCGTCTGTCGGAACAATACCTGATCCGTGCCGAAGCATACTGCAACCTCAACAATTTCGGTGAGGCTGGAAAAGACCTGACCAAGTTGCGCAGTGCACGTATGAGTTCTTCGGGTAATATCGTAGTCAACAAGGATAACTGGCTGGATGCCATCAGCGACGAACGTGTCCGTGAACTGTATATGGAAGGTTTCCGTCTGCAGGACCTGAAACGCTGGCACAGAGGTTTTGAACGTAAACCGCAATCTCAGTCTCTGACTGTGGGAAGCAGCCTGAAGGTAGAGAAAGATGATAAGATGTTCGTATGGCCGATTCCGTTGCATGAACTGGAAGCTCCGGGTTCTCAGATTCTGCCGAATGAAAGTAACAAGTATTAATGAAAGGGTGAAATAACATGAAAAAATATTTATTTGGATTGGGCGTGACAGTGGCAGCTGCAATGTTCTCTGCTTGCAGTGAGACACATTCCACTTATAGCGGACCGGACTATGTAATGTTTGCCGATACATTCCAGGTTTGCGCGATTCAGGATGGGGAAACTTATTATGATATCCCCGTTGCGGCAACTACAGCTCAGGGATACGACCGTACTTACGGTGTTGAGGTGGTAGACAAGGGAACGAATGCGATTGAAGGCAAACATTTCAGCCTGGCTTCAAATACCATTACCATCAAGGCCGGAGAGCTGGCTACGGCAGTGAAAATCCGTGGTGGATTCAACAATATGGAAGATACCGACTCACTGGGTGTGATGCTGCGTCTGGTGACAGACAAAAAGAATATCTGGGATGCATACGGGGCTGAGACCAAGGTGGTGTTCCGCAAGGCTTGTCCGCTGGATATGAACTTGTTTGTGGGCGAAGGCAACAATTATGCCAAACTGACTTCTACGTTCTTTGATGAATACATGCAGGGTACTTCAGTGATTCTGCTGAGACCGGAACTGAGTACAGACCCGAAAGATGAGCCGAACACGATTGTGTTGCCTGATTTCCTGTACAAGGGTTACGATATGAAGGTTACTTTCGACGCTTCCGATCCTTTGAGTCCTAATCTGAAATGGGATCCTCAGGTAGTCGGTTCTACTGGAGAAGCTTTCCAGGGAAATGTATGGGGAGACGATAAGTTGCGCGCCATGCAGCCTCAGGGAGTAATGTCATATTATAATGTGTGTCAGCATTACTTCTTGCAGTACATGACACTCTATGTAGAAGGAGTGGGTCAGGTAGGTACATTCCTGAACGTAGTGGAATGGATCAGCAAGGCCGAATATGAGAAACTGGAACGTGATTTGGGATTGAATAACAAATAAGAGTGATTAGTACAATGAAAAATATGAAATGGTTTACCGGAGCTTGTCTGTTGGCTTGTGGCCTGGCTTTTCTGCCGGCATGCTCTGATGACGAAAACGAAGCTGTTGCTCCTGTATTCCCGGATAAGGTAGAGGAAATTGCGCTGTCGGCAGCAGGAGAAACCGCTGAACTGGCTTTTACTGCAAATGCAGACTGGACACTGACTTCTTCCAGACTCTGGTGTAAATTCGTATCGGGAGAAGAGAGCCTGCCGATGTTGGTCGGAGGTGCTGGTGAACAGAACGTTCAGGTGGTAATAACCGACGATGTATGGGGATTTGAAGAAGCTACGGCTGAGGTTGCCCTGAACATGGGCGGACAGTCGCAGGTGATTGCGAAGATTACCCGTAATGCAAAGGGACTGGTGATTGAAGGTTACGATAACGAACATCCGGTGGAAATTACCTATGTGGGTGGACAGTCGGGAAGTCAGACTACAATCTCCCTGAATGCGAACTTCGACTGGGAATTGTCTGCCGAAGGTTTGCCGGAATGGCTGTCGGTTGATGATCTGCCGCTGAAAGGATTTGCAGGTCGTCCGTCGGACATCGTACTGAAGGTGACTAAGGAAGCAAAGGTTTCTGCACAGAGCGGAATTCTGACGTTGAAGCAGCTGGAAACCGGAGCGACTTATGCGTTCCCTGTCAACTACGCAGGTATGGGCGACAAAGATTTTGAGACTTCATTGAGAAATGTCTGGAACTGGAATGTGGCCAAGGAAGGTGACATTTATTGGGCCGGATCTCTGACTGGAGATGATGATACGGCTAAGGAAAGCTTCCCGCTGCAAGTGGAAATCGCTACTAAGGATTACGACTATCAGCTGGTCCGTTTGTTTGATGACGGTAAGGGTAATGGACTGATGGAGCCTGACCAGTGGAACGGAGGTGATTTCTTCACTGTAGAAGACAATGGCAAGGGACTTCTTTCGATTCAGGCATTCAAGGAAAATACCGGTGGTGAACGGAGCGGATATATTCTGGCATTCCCTCGTTATGTATATGAGACAGAACTGCAGAACAGTGTGGATAATGCACTGATTGAAGACATGACGGCCATCAAGACCGAATATGAACAGTACATTGTATGGAACTTTACCCAGCAGGGTAATCAGGTAGCTGCTACCGGATTTGAGGTGTTGCGGAGCGGTTATGAATCTCTGGAATGCTTGCAGGGAGACGGCGGTACCGGATATGGTGAAATGATTTCTGAAGCTACGCAGGTACCGGTTGACCAGATATTCCATGTGAAAGTACAGGCTGGTGATTTCTTGCAGGTAAATCCGAAGCTGACGGTTGAACAGTGGAATCCGGAAGTGAATGGATTGAGCGGTATGATGATCATGTCAATGGAAGGTGAAGACTTCACTGAACAGTGGAATCCTGGCATGACCATGGGTGGAAGCTATTCAGTAGACGGTACGGTAAACAAGACCATGTTTATTTCTTTCCCTGACTTCTCATCCGGTTATACTATGCCGTGCAAGGCCCTGATTATTATTGTTGAATAATTGTTTTGATAAAAGATAAGATTAACATATGAAACTAACATCATTATTACAAAAACTTCTGTTTGTTCCTGTCTTGCTGGGACTGACTGTTGTGCTTGCAACAGGATGTTCGGACGATGACGACGAGCTGCAAGGGGGAGGAAATGGATATGTTCAGTTTAAATTGTATAAAGAAGCTTCTTATGGTGAGAGTGCTTCGCGTGCAAGCGATTCGGAACTGGAGTATCTGTATGACGCCAAAAAGGTGAAGGTGGTATTGACCAGCAATGGAGTTACCTCTTCGTATACATTGCCGGTAAGCGCTTATAACGCTGAAAATGCAGAATATGGAATGCGTTCTGAAAAACTGGAACTGGAAGCAGGAGCTTATCAGCTGATCGGTTTTTATCTGTACGATAAGGTAGAAAAGGAAATCTACGCTGGAGAACCGGCTGCACCTACTTCTTTCATGGTAGAACGTGGCGGTCTGTGCATCCAGGATCTTCTGGTAAATGTGGTTCCGCGCGGACAGGTTCGTTTCCATCTGGTGAAGGACCTGAGTGCTGTCAGCAGACCTGGTTCACGTGCCGATCTTGAAACAAAATACTATCCGTTCAGTTCGGTGGCACGTGTGACTTTCGATGTGAAAAACATGGATACAAAGAAAGTGACACACATTGAAAACGTGGATGTGGAAGTAGAAGATGGTTTCCATGAAGACAATTCTGAAACTTCGTATGCTGTACTTGATTCGCTGATTACTCTGGAAGCCGGACGTTATACTGTAACTGAGGTCTGGACATCGGATAAGAATAAAACCACTTTGGAAGTGGGTGTACTGAAAGAAGGTACTGAGTTTACTGTATACGACAACCAGAATCCGGAAGCACAGCCGGTGGAAATCCCGTTGACTTTGCAGGAATCGGCTGATTACATCAAGGACTATATTGCCTTGAAGGAAATCTGGCTGGCTACCGGCGGTGAGACTGACTGGTACTATGTTGGTGAAAATTATCCGAAGGGGGTAAACTGGAACTTCGATAAGGATATCGATATGTGGGGCGAACAGCCGGGAGTAAACCTGAATTCGGAAGGACGTGTCATCTCATTGTCTATCGGTGAGTTCAGTCCGAAAGGAAAGATTCCTGCTGCACTGGGACAGTTGACTGCACTGCAGACTTTGTATCTGGGTACTCATAACGACAAACAGCACCCGAATGTACCTAATGGTTCATCGGTTGAGTCTCGCAAGAAATTTGCACAGGCTATGATGAATCCGACTGCGGAAAATCTGAAGATTCTCCGTAATGACTATATGGACAACTATGCGTCACACGATATCAGAGATGAGTTCTCAGAACCGCTGTTGTGGGGATTCAAGGAAAGAGGTATTGAAGTGAAAAAGCAGAACAAGCCTGCTTCACGTGATATCAACTGGGGTGAGCTGACTAACGGTATCACCGGTATCGATGAGGCTATCGGTAACCTGGAAAATCTGGAAATCCTGTACATTGCCAACTCTAAGGTAGCAGAACTGCCGGCTACAATCGGTAATCTGAAGAAATGTACGGATATGGAACTTTACAACAATCCGCTGATGAAGGAATTCCCTGATGTGCTGGCTGAAATGCCTGAACTGATTCAGCTGAACATTGCGATGAACAAGCAGTGGAGCTCGGAAGAGATCAATGCGGGACTGGAAAAACTGTGTGGTGGAAAATCTCAGGCTACTCTGCAGGTGCTTTATATGGGCTTCAACAATGCAACCTGTTTGCCTGAAAATGTGAAGAATCTGAAGAAACTCGGAAAGATTGACTGTGCTTACAATAAACTGACAGGTACATTGCCTCGCTTTGAGGGTATCAACCTGGTACAGGCTACTTTCGACTACAACCAGATTGAAGCAATTCCTGATAATTTCTGTGGAATTGAAGATGTAGAGTCAATTACTTTCTCAAACAATAAGATCAAGAACCTGCCGACAGGATTCTTTAATCCGAAATCGGTATACGTGATGGCTTCAGTAGACTTCTCTGGCAATGAGATTACAGAGGTTCCGGCAAATTACGGTGCCAATGTTTCTACACTGTCACTGGCAAGAAATAAGCTGACGAAGTTCCCGAAGGGATTGTTCCAGGGAGGATCGGTAATTGAGTCTCTGAACTTGAGCGGTAACCTGATCAGTTCGTTCGAAGAAGGTGACATCGTCGGAGAAAAGAGCTATATGCTGGCTTCATTGGACTTGACTTACAACCGCTTGTCTGATTTCCCGACAGATTTCAATGCAATCAATGTTCCTTATCTGTATGGAGTGGACGTAAGTTTCAACTGTTTCTCGGAATTTCCTTTCGAGCCTTTCAACGTTGACCGTCTGACTGTGTTTGCTATCCGTGGACAGCGTGATGCCGATGGTAACCGTACCCTGACAGAATGGCCGCTGGGAGTAGGAAAGCATAAAGGACTCCGTGCACTGTATCTGGGAAGTAATGATATAGGTGACGTGAATGTGGGACAGGAAGAACAGTTGTCTTATCTGATCTATAATCTGGATATCAGTGATAACCCGAACATCGTGATCAATATGGCAGAGTTGTGTCCTTATATTCAGGCTGGTATGTTTATGCTGATTTACGATCAGACACAGGATATCCGCGGATGTGATGTCTTGTTTGATTAATGGTTAATTTAAATAGACAAGAAATGAAAAATATATCAAAGTACATAATCGGATTGTCGGTGCTGGCTGGCTTGATGTTTTCGTGTAAAGAAGACGAGCCGACGATTTCGGGCTTTTCCTTGGATAAGGAAGAAATTACGATTGCAGACCCTAACGGTGAGACTGCGCTGATCAATGTATCTACTGATGCTGAATGGCAGGCAAGCACTGAAGCTACCTGGTTGCAGCTGGCTCCGGGAAACGGAATCGGATCGGCAACGGTAGAGGTGAAGGCTGACTCTTCTATCCTGGCTTCTATCCGTGAGACTCAGATTCAGTTCCTGGCAAAGGGAATCGGAGTAAAGACGGTTAAAGTAAAACAGTTCGGATACAAGAAGGAAATTTCACTTGACAAGAATGAACTGGGTATTGAAAGTACAGCTCCTTATGAAGATCGTTTCTTCAATGTAACCGTGACTGCAAACGTGAACTTCAGCGTGCAGATTCCGGAAGAGGCAAAATCATGGATTGAGTTCCCTTCGAACCAGGAAATCGACCTGGACTATGGAGAACGTCCTCGTACTGGAAAGTTGCGTTTCAACTGGAAAATCAATACGAAGGAAGAAGACCGTACGGCAGAAATCCGCTTTGTGCCTGAAGACAGTGAAGCGGAAACTGTGGTGCTGAAGGTTACTCAGGAACATGCTCCTATCCTGACCGATGACCGTGCCGGTGACTCTCTGGCGGTATTGGCAATTTATCAGGGCATGAACGGTATGTTCGGCTGGGATGCTACTGAAAACATGCGTAACTGGAAGACTGTGACACTGTGGAAGGCTACCGATAAGATCGATGGCAAGAAGATTCCGGCAGAAATGGTGGGACGTATCCGTAGTGCATCATTCAGTCTGTTCGATACAAAAGAATCTATTCCTTACCAGGTAACTCAGTTGCGTTTTGCTGAATCGTTGACATTCTACAGTAACGCGAACCGTGAAATCAAGAAGATTGAACTGGGTACACTGCTGAAAGGACATCCGTTGAATACCGGCAAGGACGGTAAGGCTAAGAGTTATCTGAAGTACTTGAACATCAGTGCATTCGGTGTTACTAAGTTGCCTTCAGACTTTGAAAGTGAAACGCTGGAGGCTCTGGAACTGAACAGTTCTAACTTTACCGACAACAGTTGGCTGAGACAGGTTAATGCAACCAAGCTCCCGGCACTGAAATACCTGTCAATCTCGAATATGCGTATCAAATCGGTGGTAAACGACTTGAGTCTGGACGACCTGGGCTTCCGTTGGGAAACTGGTTTCGGAAATAACGGTATGGCATACAACTCGAAGAACGACCGTGATGCCTTCATCGATTTCTTGAAGTGGGAAAAGTTGGAATATCTGACATTATCTGTAAATTTGCTGGAAGGAGAATTGCCGACCGATGAAGACCTGCAGCAGCCGCCATATAATTTTGCCGCTTATCAGGATTCAGATTTCGAATCGGTTTCAGATACCATCAAGGATGGTCAGCGCTTCATGGTAGATCATAAGATCACTAAGGTTTGGCCGAACATGAAGGCATTGTATATGAATCTTAACTTCCTGACAGGTAAACTTCCTAACTGGTTGTTGTATCATCCTTATCTGGAATTCTGGAATCCTTATTCACTGTTGTTCCAGCAGGAAATCAAGGGTAAGAACTCTTTGGGTGAAACCGTTGGATTTACAGGTGGTGAGCCTAGAAGCATGAGAGACTATTCTAACTTTACAGAAGAATTGGGATACGATGATTTTGTAAGTAAAAACAGTTATTATTCTGTATATCCGAAAATGGATCCGAATTATAACGGAGAGACAAAATAAAAAGGGTATTATACAATAAAGACTTTTAGATAAAGAATGAAAAAAAGATATTTATTCGCAGCTTTGTTTTCTGCAGCATTCCTGTATTCATGTTCTGATTCCGATATTACATCGGGATCAGGCAATGGAGGGGGTACCGCAACGATTGTCAATTTGCCGGACGATGCTGTAAAAGGTGAATTGTTCGTCAAGTTTAAACCCGAAGTGGAAGAAGCCTTGGATAAGGCAGGGGCTTTGAGCCGCGGGGGCAAGATGTCCCGTTCTTCTATCGCTTCTGTGGATGAGGTGCTGGATATTGCCGGAGCATATACTTTCGAACGTGTGTTCCCGGTCGACGGAAAAAATGAAGCCCGTACTCGTAAAAGCGGTCTGCACTTGTGGTACCTGGTCCGTTTCGATGAAAATGCCGATCCGGTGAAAGTGGCCAGCGACATGGCTCGTCTCTCTGAGGTGGCTACTGTAGAGTTCAACCGCGAGATCAAACGTGCATACGACCCGCAGCAGCGTGCAAAGGGTCTGAGCGAAAATACGCTGAAGGCTGCGCGTGCGCTGAAGAACGGGGCTGCATTCAATGACCCGGAATTGGGAAAGCAGTGGCATTACATCAACGACGGAACGGTACTGAATCAGCCGGAGGACCTCGAAGAAGGTAAGACTATTCCTGAATTTGAAGAAGGTTCTTATGCCGGAAACGATGTCAACTGTGGAGCTGCCTGGCAGAAATGTGCAGGTGATCCTTCTATCATCGTAGCTGTGCTGGACGAAGGTGTGATGTATACGCATCAGGACTTGAGAGATAACATGTGGACCAACTCGGCAGAGACTGTCGGTGGGGCACAGGATGCAGACGGCAACGGATATTGTGGTGACCGTTACGGTTACAACTTCGTAACTGACTCTGGACTGATTACCTGGGGTGACCCGAACGATACAGGTCACGGAACCCATGTGGCCGGAACCATTGCTGCCGTAAACAACAACGGCGAGGGTGTGTGCGGTATCGCAGGTGGTACAGGAAACAAGGATGGTGTAAAGATTATGTCGTGTCAGATTTTTGCCGGAAATGCGGGAGCTACGATGCTGGCCGAAGCTAAGGCAGTAAAATATGCGGCAGATAACGGAGCAGTCATCCTGCAGTGCAGCTGGGGTTACAACTCCGGACTGGCTAACCCGCTTTTCTATACTCCGGGTCCGAAAACGGATGATGAATGGGCTTCTGTAGCCGTAATGGAAAAAGAAGTGATGGAATACTTCCTGCACAATGCAGGTGACCCGAACGGAGTCATTGAAGGAGGTATCATCGTCTTTGCGGCAGGAAACGAATATGCACCGATGGCCGGTTATCCGGGAGCTTACAAAGATTTCATTTCGGTAGCTTCTATCGGACCGGACGGTACTCCGGCTCCTTACTCAAACTACGGTACTCCGACCGGAAGCCAGAACATGATTACAGCTCCGGGTGGTGACGGAGAAGGAACAAAGCGTGAACGTGCGCTGGTACTTTCTACCATGCCTATGAGTGCCCTGGAAATGGGTGGTGACGCTACCAAGGGTGGATACGGTTATATGGAAGGTACTTCTATGGCTTGTCCGCACGTTTCGGGTGTAGCTGCGCTGGGACTTTCTTATGCGGCTAAGTTGAGAAAGCACTTCCGTGCAGAAGATTACCGTCGTCTGTTGCTGGAATCTGTAAAACCGTTTACATTCAAGTATGATGATTACAAATCATACTGGTACGGTTGGGCTTCATTTGGTGAAGCTGCTCCGCACAACCTCCTGGATTTGTCGGCTTACAGAGACAAACTGGGTGGTCTGATTGATGCAGGTAAAGTACTGGAAAATGTGGAAGGCGGCAACTACGGCAGTCAGCCGATGAAAGTGCCTAATGTATATCTGAAAGAAGGAGCTTCTCAGCAGGTAGACCTGGTACGTGTATTCGGCAGCCTGACCAACGTTACTTGTGAAGTGGCTAATCCGGGAGTGGCTGAAGTAAGTGCTTCCAACACTGCGCTGACAGTTAAAGGACTTGCTACAGGATCGACCAAGGCTACAGTAACGGTAACTACAGCCGGTCAGGAAACAGTAAGCCAGACTTTTGTGATTACCGTTCGCAACAGTTCTGGAAATGGTTGGATGTAATTTCGGAGAAGTTTGATGTATCGGATGACACTCAAATATTGGATATGGGCTTGCCTCTTGTTTTCTGTGCCTGGCTTGCAGGCACAGAAAATATGGTCGGATGAGGAGTTGGAGAAACTTACTTCACCTGACCTGCTGGCGGGGGCCGACACCCTGTTGACTTTCGACAAAAAGGAAATAGAGGCGGGGACGATATCCGAGGACGACAAGCCTTCTGTGTATGTCTTCTCCTGTAAGAATGCGGGGAATACGCGGGTGGTGGTGACACGAATGACCACTTCCTGCGGATGTACCCAGGCCGAAATCGACCGTCCGGTACTCTTGCCGGGAGAGCAGGCACAGATTCGTCTGACCTATAATCCTTTCGGGCGTCCGGGAAAATTGTTTGCTCAGGTACTGGTCTATACCGACCGTTCGGACAAGTATCCGGTAGCCTCTCTGGCACTGACCGGTAAGGTCACCCCTTCGGCAGCCCTCTGGAAAAACTACCGTTATGCCATGGGACACCTGAAACTCCGCCGCAAGCAGGTCAACTTCGGGGTGGTCAGGAAGGGACAGAAACGGGTGGAGCGGATTGCCTGTGTGAATGCAGGAGATCAACCGTTGCAGGTAAGTGCAGCAAAGGTCATCCTTCCGGAGTATTTGTCTGTATACACCCTTCCGGCTGTCCTGCAGCCATCGGAAGAAGGACAGTTGGTCGTGGCGATAGACGGTACGAAACTTCCGCCGGGCAAAGACGTGAAAAAGAGTCTGAAGGTTTTGCTGGAAGGACTTTCCGTTTCCCCGACAGAAAGAATGCTGGAAGTCTCTTTACAATATGGAGTGAATGAACAATCTGATAAAAAATAACGTACTTAAAAACAAAGTCTAATGAAATATTTATTTAAACTGATATTGTGTATGACCCTGCTGACAGCAGTTTCGGCTTGTAGCAAGGATGAATATACAGAAAAAAACGTGATGGTGGTAACTCCGGGAACACTGGAGGGAACATGGACATTGACTGAATGGAACGGACAGGCCCCTGAAGAAGGAATGTACGTGTACATTACTTTCGAACGCAAGGAACGTACTTTTGTCATGTATGAGAAATGGGGAAGTATGTATTCACACAAGACCTCGGGTACCTTCAGCATCCTGGAAGATGAGGACTACGGTATCATCCTTACCGGAGAATACGATTATGACCAGGGTGAATGGCAGGAATACGTGGTAACCGGCATGGACGGTACTACCTTGACACTGGTAGCTAAGGACAACGCAGCCGATAAGTTGGTTTATACCCGTTGCGAAGGCGTTCCTGAAGATATTCAGAACGGAAGCAGAAGCCTGGGATTCTGATTGCCCATAAGGCTTATCCAAGCATAAAAAAGGAGCCGGCACAGACAAGTTCTGATTGCCGGCTCCTTTTTTTATAGGTAGCTGTCTAGTCCTGAAATAGCGTTACAACAAAAAAAGTAACATTATGGAAAAGACAGAAACAAAGTATGTTAAGCGCACACAAAAAGATTACAGCATGTCCTTTAAACTATCAGTAGTTCAAGAGTATGAAACCACACAAATAAGTTTGGGTGCTCTGAAACGAAAATATGGGATCCAAGGATGTTCCACTATTAGCCGTTGGATTGAAAAATATGGTAACTTTGATATGAGAAACAAAAGTTACAACCATATGGAAAAGAGTAAGGACCAAGAATTGTTTGAACTACAACAGAAGATAAAGTTACTGGAACGCAAGAATGCCCGTTTGGAAAAGGAACTCGAGTTGAAGGACATGAAGGCCGAGTTTTTTGACATGATGATAGACATAGCCGAAAAGGAATATAATATCGACATACGAAAAAACTCCTTTCCCGAACAGTCAGTCAATATAAAGAAGAAAAATCCGTAAGCATCAGCGGAATCTGCCGACTGTTCGGGATAAGCAGGCAGAAGTACTATCGTCAGCAATGGAGCATAAGGCAAGGACGGCAAACAGCTATGGAAGTAGTGGAGATGGTACGTAACATTCGAATGGAATTACCCCGTATAGGAACTCGCAAACTTTATCATATGCTCTATTTGTCTATGAAGGAGAAAAAAGTTGGCAGGGACAAGCTGTTTGATATACTCCGTGCCAATCATCTGCTTATAAAGCCTGTACGTTCATATCATGTAACGACCAACTCGCATCATCGGTTTCGGAAGCATAAAAATCTTATAGAAAGTATGGAAGCGACACGTCCGGAAGAAATATGGGTTTCTGATATTACTTATATTGGCAATAGAAACCGGCATATGTATCTTTCTCTGGTTACAGATGCTTATTCCAAGAAGATTATGGGCTATGATCTTTCTGACTCCTTGGACACACAGAGTTCACTGAATGCTCTGAATATGGCCAACCGCAATCGATTGTATAAAAAGGCAACATTGATACACCATTCTGACCGTGGTGTACAGTATTGTTCCGATGCGTATCAGGAATTGCTTAAACGGTATCACATAATACCTAGTATGACAGAATCTTACGATCCATATGCGAATGCCGTGGCAGAACGGATAAACGGAATTCTCAAGCAGGAGTTTCTGCTTGAGGAACTCAATCTCCCACTGTCGGACATGAAAAAGGTAATAAAGGATACAGTCTATAAGTATAACAATCTCAGGCCACATTACTCTTGTGGGTATAAAACTCCTGAGTATATGCATCATCAAAAGCGGATCAAAATTAAAAGCTATAAAAAGAAACAGTTCAGCAAGGCTAGGCTTGCTGAACTGTGATAAATAATTTATTT
>ENA-OVGQ01002629-OVGQ01002629.1-human-gut-metagenome-genome-assembly--contig:-NODE-2629-length-15821-cov-3.932132_pt1 | contig 15821 bp, 18 predicted proteins | sample MGYA00237774_ERZ505427 | MGnify/ENA primary metagenome ERZ505427 (study PRJEB26158, sample SAMN06016404) | human gut metagenome | biome: human gut; feature: ankylosing spondylitis patient; material... | reverse complement strand
TACTTGTTTTAGAAGCACCACCTCCCTGGATTTTTTCCAAATAAGGAATCGTACGAAGAACGCCATGGCTGTGAACATTTCTGAGATCTGCATGAACCAGAAGTTCTGCAATGGAAGCTGCTTCGTTGTTTTTCAGTCCTGCCGCTTCAAAAATAGCAGTTGTAAATTTTTTCAAATTATGTTACTGTATATTGCGGATTTTTTGGTTGCTTTTCACGATAGTGGTTCGGGAGTTATAAATATCATATACGGGAAGATGAAAAAGCGATATTAATAAAGAAAAGGTGAAGTATTTTGTTGAGATTTATTTATGTGATAGCAGGTAATTTATATAGAGCATGGATGATTCCAAAGATGGGATATTATTCAAGGCATCCTGAAAAATATTCTGAACAGTTCCGGTATGAATATGACAGGTATGCGATAAATCTTATGAAAAAAACAGGGCGTATAACTACAGAGGGTTTTGGAATGGAAAACCTGCCTAAGGAGGGCGGATATGTCATGTTTTCAAACCATCAGGGTAAGTATGATGCACTTGGAATAATGCATACACATGATAAACCCTGCTCGGTTGTGATGGATGATGCGAGAAGCCATGGTCCTTTAGTCAAACAGTTTATTGACCTTGTCGAGGGGAAAAGACTTAAAATTGACAATTTAAAACAGGCAGCAGGGATAATAAAAGAGGTGACCAGGGAAGTAAAAGAAGGGCGGAAGTTTATTATTTTTCCTTCGGGAGGCTATGAGCACCGGAATGGAAACTATGTTGATGAATTTAAACCGGGAGCATTTAAGAGTGCAATGAAAGCTAAGGCTCCAATAGTGCCGGTTGCAATAGTTGATTCATGGAAAGTTTTCGACCTTTGGAGTCTTAGAAAAGTAAAAACAGAAGTTTTTTATCTAAAACCTATGTTGTACGATGAATATAAAGATAAAAAATCTGTTGAGATATCTTCAATTATACACAAAAGGATATGTGCAGCAGTAGAGCTGGCTCAAAATGGTGATTTCTTAGGAGCAGTTCTGCAGTAAAGTGGCAGTAGCCGGATTATTTTACGATATGCCGCACAATGTGTGAATGAGAATGTACCTTATATAATTTATGTCAACTGCTTTTACTGAATTTTCAGTTCTAAGAGGAGTCTGACGGTATAGTTTGTTGTTGATAAAAAGTTTTACATAGCCAATTATGCTGTTTTTTGATACCGGTGCGTCAAGTGTTCTTGGCAGCTTTATCTTGTAGGTGACGGTATCCGAGGAGGACAGCATGAGTTTACATGAATTATCTTTAAGTTTTACATATGTGTATGGGGACTGACCGCCTTTTACGAATATCTTTACATTTTTATTTTCAGGTTTGAAATTTACTTTTGTAAAATTATTGAAACCGTAGTCCATTAATTTTTTGGTGTCTTTCCACTTGTAAGTTTTGTTTGGCGGCCAGCCGCAGGCGAGAACGGCGGAGATAAGAGTTGTGTTCTTTCTTTTTGCCGCACCGCAGAAACAGTAACCGGCTTTTCCGGTAAATCCTGTTTTTACACCTATGGCACCGTTATATTGCGTCAGAAAAGCATCTTTATTATTGACACTGTATTGTTTAGAACCGCTGATATTGGAAAAACTGTATGAAGGAGTAGTTATTATCTTTCTGAAACCACTGTTTTTTAACGCATAATCTGCTATCAGGCAGAGTTCATATGCAGTGGTATAATGCTTGTCGGAGTCAAGACCGTTAGGAGTTACAAAGTGTGTCTTATTGCATCCGAGTTCAGCGGCTTTTTGGTTCATTAGCTTTGCAAAGCCTTTTACCGAGCCACCGATATGCTCAGCTATCGCAACAGCGGTATCATTATGTGATTCAAGCATAAGAGAGTAGAGAAGGTCGGCAAGCCTGAACTGTTCACCGCTTTGCATATTGAGCTGTACATCAGGCATTGATGCGGCATATTTTGAAACAGTTACTATATCTTTCGGACTGCCTTTTTCAAGTGCCAGTATGCAGGTCATTATCTTTGTAGTGCTTGCCATCGGAAGTTTTTTGCTGCTGTTTTTTTCATACAATATCTGTTTGCTGTCTTTTTCAATAACGCAGCAGGCGGTTGAGTAAAGTCCTGACGGAGTTTTTGAAAAGCTTTTGATGCCACTTTCAGAAGCGGATATTTTTTTGATAACGCAGTTTGTTGTATCAGAGAGGGGGGTATCCAAGAAATATGTATTGTTAAGAAAATGGCAGGAAGCTTTATATGATGAGATACCGGTAATCAGAAGACTTAGTAAACATATAAATAAACTTATTTTTTTTGGCATATTAAAAAATGTCCTATTATTTTTATATGTAATGATATGCAATTTTTTTGGTAGAAATGCTAAAAAAAGGTTGATATTTTTGCATAAAAGTAATAAACTTATCATTGGTGTAAATTTGTTTAATTTTATGGAAGTTGTATTTACTTTCATAAATTAGATTTACCAAATATATTCTACTATTATTGGAGGGCTGAACATGAGTAACACAAATGCTTTGTCAGCAAAAGCTCGTATTGAGACTTTAGTTGACGAGAACAGTTTTGTTGAAATTGGTGCTATGATTACAAAGAGAAGTACGGATTTTAACATGCAGGAAAAGTCAGTACCGGCTGATGGAGTTATTACAGGATATGGACTTATTCAGAACAATCCTGTCTATATCTACAGTCAGGATGCATCTGCAATGAATGGTACTATCGGTGAGATGCACGCAAAGAAGATTGCACATGTATATGAGCTTGCTATGAAAACAGGAGTACCTGTTATCGGTCTTATTGACTGTGCAGGTATGCGTCTTCAGGAGTCAACGGACGCACTTGCAGGATTTGGAAAGATTTACAAAGTTAAATCTGACGCATCAGGAATAGTTCCACAGATAAGTGCTGTTTTTGGAAACTGTGGTGGTGGTGTGGCAGTTCTTGCAGCTATGAGTGATTTTACATTCATGGAAGAAAAGAACGCAAAACTTTTTGTGAATTCACCAAATACACTTGAGGGAAATTATGCAGATAAACTTGATACTGCATCAGCTAAGTTCCAGAAGACTGCTTCAACAGTTGATTTTGTTATCGAGGGAGAGGAAGAAGTTCTTAACAGTGTGAGAGAACTTATCACTATTCTTCCACAGAATAATAATGAAACAGGTATTTCAGATGAATGTATGGATGACCTTAACCGTGTTGTTGATGCATTTGCAGCAGAGGCTGCAGACCCGGCGGTTGCACTTGCAGACCTCGGAGACAACAATTTCTTCCTTGAGGAAAAAGCAGGTTATGCAAAAGAGATGGTTACAGGCTTCATTTGTCTTGACGGTATGACTGTAGGTGCAGTTGCAAACAGAACTGCTGAGTTCGATGAAAACGGAAAGACAGTAGCAAAATATGATGCACGTCTTACAACAGCAGGTTGTGAGAAAGCAGCAGCTTTTGTTAAGAAATGTGATGCATTTAACATTCCTGTACTTACACTTACAAATGTTGAAGGTTTTGCCACAACAGTTGACGAGGAGATAACTATCGCAGGTGCAGTTGCAAAACTTACAAATGCATTTGCAGAGGCAGATGTACCTAAGGTTAATCTTATCACCGGAAATGCTTACGGAAGTGCATATGTTGCAATGAATTCTAAGCATATCGGTGCAGATATGGTATTTGCACTTCCTGATGCTAAGGTTGGAATGATGGATGCAGATGTCGCAGCTAAGATAATGTATGCTGATGACAAAGATGCAGATGTGGCTGCAAAGGCAGCAGAGTTTGAGACTCAGTCAGGTACTGAGGCAGCAGCAGCAAGAGGATATATAGATTCTGTTATCGCTCCTGAATCTGCAAGAAAGCAGCTTTTATTTGCTTTTGAGATGCTGTTTACAAAAAGCGAATATCCTATTGGCAAAAAACATGGAACCATCTAAGTAAGGAGCGTTATATGAAGAAGAAATTATGTTTAATTTTTTGTATCGTGTCATGTATTCTGATGATGGCAGGCTGTAGTCTTAGTCTTACAAAGACCAACAAAAATTTTAACAAGAAAACACTTGAAACAAACGCAGATTCGTTTGTAACAAGTTGGTTTAGTTATGATTTTGAGAGTGCAGTTAAATCTATGAAAGAGCAGTCAACAGAAGTTGACGAGGACACGGTTAATCAGTATAAAGAGTCTATACAGCTTAAGAAAAAGTATGGAAAGCAGGGAACTAAGGTTGATACTGATTTCACTATCAGCAGTGATTCTGCAACAGTTGTAGAGACATATACGACTTCATCAGGAAAGAAACTTATTTTTTCCGTGACATATGATGAAAAGGGTCAGACATCTTCTTGGAAAGTAGAAGAATATAAGAGTCTTGGAGACAAGATGGCTAAAGCAGGACTTAATACGGTTCTTAGTATGGCTATAGTATTTGCGGTTCTTATATTTATAGCAATTATTATTGCACAGTTTAAACACATTGGCAATTTCCAGAATGGTGCAAAGAAAGAGGAAGTTAAGGCAGAGCCTGTTGTAGAGGCAGCACCTGTCGTTGAAGAAGAAAATCTTGTTGATGACCTTGAACTTGTGGCAGTTATTACAGCAGCAATTGCAGCAGCAAGTGAGACAGAGTCAGCAGACGGTCTTGTTATTCGTTCAATTATTAGAAGATAAGTAAATTAAATGGAGGACAAATTCATGAAAAATTATACAATTACCGTAAATGGTACTGTTTATGATGTAACAGTAGAGGAAGGAGCAGCAGGCTCAGTAGCTTCAGCACCAAAGGCAGCAGCACCAAAGGCGGCTCCTAAAGCAGCACCAAAGGCAGCAGCACCGGCAGGAGCAGCAGGTTCAGTTAAGGTAAATGCACCAATGCCTGGTAAGATTTTATCAGTTAAGGCTTCAGCAGGACAGGCTGTAAAGAAAGGTGATGTCATCATGATTCTTGAAGCTATGAAGATGGAGAATGAAGTAGTTGCACCACAGGATGGTACAGTAGCAAGTATCAATGTAGCAGCAGGAGATTCAGTAGAAGCAGGAGCAGTACTTGCAACATTAAACTAGGAGGGACTGACTTTGGATTACGTTATTACAACGCTTGAGAATCTTGCAGGTCAGACCGCGTTTACATCACTTACATTAGGAAATTACCTTATGATCGTGGTTGGATGTATCTTTCTCTCTTTAGCTATTAAAAAAGGATACGAACCATTATTGTTGGTACCTATCGCATTTGGTATGATTCTTGTAAATATTTATCCTGATATCATGGCAGATCCTGATAGTACATCAAATGGTGTCGGAGGATTATTACATTATTTCTATATACTTGATGAATGGAGTATATTGCCTTCACTTATTTTCTTGGGTGTAGGTGCATTGACAGATTTCGGACCACTTATTGCAAACCCTGCAAGTTTCCTTCTCGGAGCTGCAGCACAGTTTGGTATTTTCTCAGCATACCTTATTGCTATCCTTTTAGGATTCAATGATAAGGCAGCCGCAGCAATATCAATCATTGGTGGAGCTGATGGTCCTACATCAATTTTCCTTTGTGGTAAATTAAAGCAGACTGAGTACATGGGACCTATTGCAGTGGCAGCTTATTCTTATATGTCACTCGTGCCTATCATTCAGCCTCCTATTATGAAGCTTTTCACAACAGAAGACGAGCGTAAGATTAAAATGTCTCAGCTTCGTCCGGTATCAAAGCTTGAGAAGATATTATTCCCAATCATCGTTACGATTATTGTTTGTCTTCTCCTTCCAACAACAGCTCCTCTTGTAGGTATGCTTATGCTTGGTAACCTCTTTAAAGAGTCAGGAGTAGTTAAACAGCTCGCAGAGACAGCTTCAAATGCTCTTATGTATATCGTAGTTATCTTACTTGGTACATCAGTAGGAGCTTCAACAAGTGCAGAAGCATTCCTTAAAGTAACTACATTAAAGATTGTTGCACTTGGACTTATCGCATTCTGTGTAGGTACAGCAGCAGGAGTACTTTTCGGAAAAGTTATGTGTAAGGTTACACACGGAAAGGTAAACCCACTGATTGGTTCAGCAGGTGTATCAGCCGTTCCTATGGCTGCCAGAGTTTCACAGAAGGTCGGTGCGGAGGCAGATCCGACAAACTTCCTTCTCATGCATGCGATGGGTCCAAATGTTGCCGGTGTTATCGGTACAGCGGTTGCTGCCGGTGTATTTATGGCAATATTCGGAATTTAAACACTAATGTATTTTTGGAATCTTCTGAACGAAGAATTTCAAGATGGATTTTTGATATACAATGACATTTTTACAGTTCGTACACGGTGTGTACGACGAGAAAATGGAAACAGTATATCGGAAATCCAGCCAAAATGACTCGTTTTGAGAAGATACCGAGAGTACATACTAAAATATAGGAGGATTATCATGGCAGATTTAGAAAAGAAACCATTAAAGATTACGGAAACAGTTCTCCGTGATGCGCATCAGTCTCTTATTGCCACTCGTATGACAACAGAGCAGATGCTTCCAATAGTAGATAAAATGGATCAGGTAGGCTACCATGCAGTAGAGTGCTGGGGTGGTGCAACATTTGATGCTTCACTTCGTTTCCTTAAGGAAGATCCATGGGAGAGACTTCGTAAATTAAGAGCCGGATTTAAAAATACAAAACTTCAGATGTTATTCAGAGGTCAGAACATCTTAGGTTATAATCATTACGCAGATGATGTTGTAGAATATTTCGTACAGAAATCAATCGCAAACGGTATTGACATTATCCGTATTTTTGACTGTCTTAACGACCTTAGAAACCTTAAGACAGCAGTTAATGCAGCAAACAAAGAAAACGGCCATGCACAGATTGCACTTTCTTATACATTAGGTGATGCTTATACACTTGATTATTGGAAAGATATGGCAAAACAGATTGAGGATATGGGTGCTAAATCACTTTGTATTAAAGATATGGCTGGTCTTTTAGTTCCGGCAAAGGCTACAGAGCTTGTTCAGGCACTTAAAGAGTCAGTAAGTATTCCAATCGATCTTCATACACATTACACATCAGGTGTTGCTTCAATGACTTACATGAAAGCCGTAGAAGCAGGATGTGACATTATCGATACTGCTATGTCTCCATTCTCAATGGGAACAAGCCAGCCAGCAACAGAAGTTATGGTTGAGGCATTTAAGGGAACTCCTTATGATACAGGTCTTGATCAGACAAAACTTGCAGAGATAGCTGATTACTTCCGTCCAATGCGTGAGGAGGCACTTAAGAGTGGTCTTATGAATACAAAGGTTCTCGGTGTTAATATTCAGACACTTCGTTATCAGGTTCCTGGTGGAATGTTAAGCAACCTTGTATCACAGCTTAAAGAGATGGGACAGGAAGACAAGTATGAGCAGGTGCTTGAGGAAGTGCCAAGAGTTCGTAAAGACTTTGGTGAGCCTCCACTTGTTACACCTTCATCACAGATCGTTGGTACACAGGCTGTACTTAATGTAGTATCAGGTGAGAGATACAAGATGGTAACTAAAGAGTCTAAGAAACTCCTATCAGGTGAGTTTGGACAGACAGTTAAGCCGTTTAACCCTGAAGTACAGAAGAAATGTCTTGGTGATGATGCAAAAGTTATCACTTGCCGTCCGGCAGATCTCATCAAGCCACAGCTTGCTGATATCGAGAAAGAGATGGCTCAGTACAAGCAGCAGGACGAGGATGTGCTTTCATATGCATTATTCCCACAGGTTGCGACAGAGTTCTTCAAGTACAGAGAAGCTCAGCAGAATAAGGTAGATGCTTCAGCAGCGGATACAGAGAACAAGGCTTATCCGGTATAAATGATGAAATCAAAGATTTCATCTTAGAAGTTTCGCTTGAAATCTCATAATCTAATTATAAATAACACGCCAGACATTGATTTTGTCTGGCGTGTTTTACTTAATCACAAGTATGAAACAGAGAATATGAAAGTACATTAGGGGAATATTTATTTTATATAGAGGATTGGGAAATGACTTTTAGTTGCTAAAAATGAAAAAATGTAACAGTATAATAAAAAGGGAGTCGAAATAATAGGACTCTCCAAAAACACATTTAATTTAAAAACTAAATAGAAGTTAATGGAGAAAAATATGTATAAAGAACTAAAAATTAATTTGCAGGATACCGAATGGAAATATGATTATATTGACCGTGATAGGAATATTGCGAGAGCATATAAAAACAGCGGAGGAATATTATAATGTCAAAAGATGAATATTTAATCACAGATGTGCCTCTTAAAGCACTGACGTTTTTTGCACTGCCGATGATTCTTGGCAGTTTTTTTCAGCAAATATATAATATGGCCGACTCAGTTATCGTCGGCAGGTTTGTGGGTTCCTCAGCACTTGCAGCTGTTGGTGCTAGTGCGGCACTGACAAATGTATTTATTTGCGTGGCATTGGGGGGAGGTGTTGGTGCCGGTGTGTTTGTGAGCCGCTATTTCGGTGCCGGAGAGTACGGAAAAATGAAAACAGTCGTGTCAACATCCTTACTTAGTTTTTTGATTCTAAGTATAGTTCTTGGTGTTTTTGGCTTTTGCTTTTCCAACCCGATGATGAGGGCATTACAAACCCCTGCTGATATACTGGATGATGCAGTGTTGTATTTGCGAGTTTATTTTGTGGGATTTCCGTTTTTGTTTATGTACAATATCCTTTCAACGATGTTCAATTCCATAGGCGAATCAAAAATTCCGTTAGGACTCCTGATATTTTCATCAATCTTAAATATCGTTATGGATCTTTGGATGGTAGCCGGTCTGAGGCTTGGCGTGTTCGGTGCGGCACTTGCAACTTTGATTGCACAGGGCATTTCCGCCGTATTATCTCTTTTACTTTTTTTGAATCGGATGCGGCAATATGAGAGTAACTTTCAACTATTTGATTGGTGCGAGCTTCATTCTATGTTTAGAATAGCTGTTCCGTCAGTGCTCCAGCAGTCAACAGTGTCTATTGGTATGATGATTGTACAGGCAGTTGTAAATCCTTTTGGTACACAGGCACTTGCGGGTTATGCGGCGACGATGCGGGTAGAGAATGTTTTTTCTCTGATTTTTGTATCAATCGGCAATGCAGTTTCGCCGTATGTTTCCCAAAACATTGGTGCAAACAAACCCCGGCGAATCAAAAAAGGCTACAAAGCTGCATTGGTATTGGATATGTGCTTTGCAGCCATTGCTTTCATCGTCATTGAAACGCTGCACACGCAAATTTCCTCGCTATTTCTTGGCAAAGATGGAACAGCCTTGGCATATCAGGTATCCGGGGATTATATGAGATGGCTTGGATATTTTTTCATTTTTATGGGGATCAAAATGGCAACTGATGGAGTTCTTCGAGGTCTTGGAATCATGCGGCCATTCCTTATTGCAAACATGGTAAACCTGGCAATCCGCCTGTCAGTTGCATTGATTTTTGCACCGCGTTTTGGTATTGCATTTGTCTGGCTTGCTGTACCGGCCGGTTGGTTTACGAATTTTTTGATATCATATGCAGCTCTTAGAAACTCATGGCCGACTGATAAAGTGGAAATCTCCCAATAATCTAAATTAATTTATTAGGGCACAAAGAGCAATTGAATGTCTTGAGGTTATGCACAATGGCTTGCATTGTGAGATTGAAATTGTGTTGCCGGTTGAATTAGTAAAAAGGAAGAGTACGAGGTGTTAAAATGTCAAAGTTTATGAAAACATTATGTGGAATAGCAATTCCTGTTACATTGCAAAGCATGCTGCAGGCGTCATTTTCAATTGTCGATCAGATAATGATCGGACAGATGGGGGAAACTAATATATCCGCAGTTGGATTATGTGGTAATTTTTCTATGATTTTTTCAGTGGTGATTGGTGCGGTAAGTACAGTTGCAGGGATACTGATTGCACAGTTTATTGGAGCTGAGGATGCAAAAGAGGTCTGGAGCAGCTTTAATAGAAGATTATGTATGCAGGGTTAGTTGGTGCAGTTGTTGTGTCTGATTGCTGCGTATGTATTCAAGTGGGGGATTGCAGGTGTGTATATGTTACTCACAACAGAAGAAATATTCAGGCTGATTGTGTCACTGGTTATTTTTAAAAAAAGAAAATGGATGATTAGTTTATCATAGCAGAAAGTGACGGATGAGAATTTTGATTTCGGTATTTAAATATGTGTTGAAGTATGGTAGTATATAAACAGACTATGAGGGATTAGGAGGTATATATATGGAGTTTGTTTTTGTTCTTTTAAATGCCGGCAACGGCTTTATGGGATTTTATGGTTTTCCGGGAATGTTTTACCGTATGGATCCTACTTATTCATTGGTTGTAATAGGTGCTGTTATATGTATGATAGCATCGGCTAATGTGAGCAGATCATTTAGTAAATACAGCAGATACGGATGCAAGAGAGGAACAACAGGTGCACAGGCGGCTGAAAAAATTCTTCACGATGCCGGTATATATGATGTGCAGATACGACATATTTCAGGTGACTTGACTGATAATTATAATCCCGGAAATAAAACACTTAATTTATCAGATAGTGTTTATGGCTCTTCGTCAATAGCAGCAGTTGGGGTTGCGGCACATGAATGTGGTCATGCAATACAACACAATGTAGGCTATATTCCTATTAAGATAAGAAGTGCGATAGTTCCGGTTGTAAACTTAGGTTCAAAACTTTCATGGCCCATTATCATACTTGGTGTGATACTAGGCTCGTTTAATATGTTAAATATAGGCATTTTATTATTTGCCCTGACACTTGTGTTTCAGATAGTGACACTTCCGGTAGAATTTAATGCATCTTCCCGTGCATTAAAGATACTTGATAAAAGTGGAATGTTGTATAAAGATGAAGTGAGAGGTGCAAGGAAAGTCCTCACGGCAGCAGCAATGACATATATAACGGCAACGGTATCTACACTTCTTCAACTGTTAAGACTTATTCTGCTGTTTGGAAGAAGAGATGATGATTAATGTTTAGTGATTACAATACATTTGTGTTGTAATTGGAATATCTGTAGTGGGAAAAGTGATATATGTTTATATAAGCGGGAATATGTCATGAAAGTTGGTTGACATTTCAATCATATGACTGATAATATAATATTAAGTATGTGTATATGCAGAAATAAATAATATGATAAAGATAATAGTTTAAACTAAAAATACACATAGGATTATATATTATTTAATTATGGAGGATAAAATGGACGACTCAGCTTTAAAAGGTGAATTGATAAACGGGCTTGCAGAGGCATTTAATGAGAATCATTCACAGAAACCGGAAGGTTCAAGATTTAATAAGGCGACAGGTACACTTATGGCGTCAAATACATTTGTAAATCTTGCACTTAGTTTTGTGGATGGTGACGGTTACATTAAAGGAAAGGTATATAAGTGTAGTCATGTAGAGAATGATCATGTAAGGATAATAGGGGAAAACGGCAAAGAAATACAGATAAATATAAATGATCCTGATTTTTCATTTAAGATAAATCCGAGAAAAGTAGAAAAATAGTTTTAAAACTGAAATGTACTCTCGAAATTTTTTGAATGAAGAATTTTGAGATGGATTTTTAAAATCTGCCAAAATGATTCATTTTGAGAAGATACCGAGAGTATATCAGAATAAGAATGGAGAAAAAATGGCAGAAAACAGACATAGTATAGAAGAGAGAGTTGAACTCTCTCTTTTGTATGATTTTTATGGGGCATTGCTTAAGGAAAACCAGCGTCGTATGTTTGAAGCGAGTATTCTTGATGATTACAATCTTGCTGAGATAGCCGAAGATGAAAATATCACAAGACAGGGTGTACATGATGCGATAAAAAGAGCCTGTAAACAGTTGCGTGAATATGAACAAAAGCTTGGTCTTGTCGAGAAGTTTGAAAAGCAGAAAGAACTTGTAAAAAAACTTCATATCATTCTTAAAGGGATGAACATAGGTGACGAGGGTGAACTTGAGGAAGTCTATTCTATCATAGACGAGATACTCGACGAAGAATAAGAGTGTTACCCAAATTTAAAAAATGTCAAGAAAAATACTTGACATATTTTTTTTGCTGTATTATACTGTTCAAGGTGTCAGAGAAAGTGCTGTGTGTGCAGATATTATATATTAGTATATGTTGCAGTGCTTTTATAAATAAGTATATTTGTTCAAAGGGAGGTTGTTATGGCATTCGATAGTTTAACTGAAAAATTACAAAATGTTTTTAAGAACCTTCGCAGTAAGGGAAGACTTACGGAAGAAGATGTAAAAGCAGCTTTAAAAGAAGTTAAGATGGCTCTCTTAGAGGCTGATGTAAACTTCAAGGTTGTAAAGAATTTTGTCAAGACTGTTCAGGAAAGAGCTGTCGGACAAGATGTTTTAAATAGTCTTACACCGGGACAGATGGTAGTCAAACTTGTTAATGAAGAGCTTGTAACCCTTATGGGAAGTGACACTACAGAGATAGCACTCAAGCCATCAAGTGAGATTTCAGTGATACTCATGTGTGGTTTGCAAGGTGCCGGTAAAACGACAACAACAGCAAAGATTGCAGGCAAGCTTAAGAAGAAAGGCAGGAGACCTTTACTTGCAGCCTGTGACATATATCGTCCGGCAGCTATAGAGCAGTTGCAGAAAAATGGCGAGAAACAGGGTGTTGAAGTTTTCACTATGGGAACGAACCACAAACCTGTTGATATAGCAAAAGCGGCTATAGAGCACGCTTCTAAGAACAATCTTAATGTTGTTATTCTTGATACGGCTGGTCGTCTTCACATAGATGAAGATATGATGGCTGAACTTCAGGAGATAAAAGAAAATGTAGAGATCGATGATACTATTCTTGTGGTCGATGCCATGACAGGTCAGGACGCAGTAAATGTTGCGACTACCTTCAATGAAAAGATTGGTGTTGACGGAGTCATTCTCACAAAGCTTGACGGTGATACAAGAGGTGGTGCTGCACTTTCTATCAGAGCAGTCACAGGTAAGCCTATTCTCTATGTAGGTATGGGTGAAAAGTTATCAGATCTTGAGCAATTTTACCCTGACCGTATGGCTTCAAGAATTCTTGGTATGGGTGATGTACTTACACTTATCGAGAAAGCGGAAGCTGAGATAGATCAGGACAAGGCAAAAGAGATGGAGCGAAAGTTCCGCAAAGCTGAGTTTGATTTTAATGATTTCCTTGATCAGATGGCACAGATGAAAAAGATGGGTGGCATCCAAAGTATTTTAAGTATGCTTCCCGGAATGGGGCTGCCTACTGATCTTGAGATAGATGACAATATCTTTAAGGGCATAGAAGCTATCATTTATTCTATGACACCTGAGGAAAGAGGAAACCCTGCTATTATAAATCCATCAAGAAAACGCCGTATCGCAAAAGGTGCAGGTGTGAATATTGCTGAGGTAAATAAACTTATGAAGCAGTATGAGCAGTCAAAGAAGATGATGAAACAGATGTCAGGAATGATGGGTGGCAAGGGAAAGAAAAAAGGTAAGTTTTCAATGCCGAAATTGCCTTTTGGTTTTTAAAAAGTTTTCAGGTTTTACATTTGTGCATTGCATAAGATATGTGAAATTTGATATAGATGATTATTTCAAGGAGGTGAAAATATGGCAGTAAAGATCAGATTAAGAAGAATGGGTAAGAAGAAAGCACCTTTCTATAGAGTAGTTGTTGCTGATTCAAGAAGTCCTAGAGACGGAAAGTTCATCGAGGAGATTGGTACTTATGATCCAAATCAGGATCCTAGCGTATTCAAATTCGATGAGGAAAGCGCTAAGAAGTGGCTCGCAAATGGTGCAAAGCCAACTGAGACAGTAGGCAAGCTTTTAAAAGAGGCAGGTATCATGGAGTAATTTCCGGATATGGTGCAGGACGGACAGACAGTTTAAAGACTGTCTTTTCGTCGTTTATAAACTGATTGCCAAAAAGGAGGTTTCAGGTTTATGAAAGAATTAGTAGAAGTTCTTGCAAAATCCCTTGTTGATTATCCGGAACAGGTCACTGTTACAGAGACTGAACAGGATAATGAAATTCTCTTGGTTTTGAAGGTTGCTTCAGATGACATGGGAAAAGTTATTGGAAAACAGGGACGCATTGCAAAAGCAATACGTGCTATGGTGAAAGCAGCAGCTTCACGAACTGATAAGAAAGTTATTGTTGAGATAGAGCAGTAATCGTTGCAGTGAAAATCTATTGAGGATATAAACTGCGGCATATATATTTGCCTGTACCATCTGGGTATGGGCTTATTTTATATAGATAATTTTTATGGAAAATCATATGGAGGAAATATGACGGATTTATTCAGAGTAGGAGTTATAGCGAATACGCATGGAGTGAGGGGAGAGGTCAAGGTTTTTCCGACTACGCAGGAGCCGGAAAGATTTAAAAAATTGAAAGATGTAATACTTGATACCGGAAGAGAAAAAATAGATCTTGAAGTAAAGAGCGTAAGATTTTTCAAAAATCTTGTTATAGTGAAGTTTAAGGGAATTGATAATATAAATGATATAGAAAAGTATAAAGGCTGTGACCTCTATGTCACAAGAGAAAATGCTATACCTTTAGAGGAGGGTGAGGTTTACCTTGCAGACATTATGAATTCAAAAGTAATAACGGAGGACGGCGAGGAATTTGGTGAACTTGTTGATATATTGGAAACAGGTGCAAATCTTGTATTTGTCGTAAAACACGATGGAAAAGAGGTGCTTTTGCCGGATATACCTGACTGTGTAAAAGAAGTAGACGACAAAAACAAGGTGGTAAAGGTGCATATAATGAAAGGATTGCTTGATGTATGATGAATTTTCATGTGATGACATTATTTCCTGATATGATAAACAATGCGATGGCAGAAAGCATAACAGGCAGGGCGATAAAGGCAGGTCGTATAACTGTAAACGCCGTAAATATAAGGGATTTTGCAGGAAATAAGCATAACAGTGTCGATGATTATCCTTATGGCGGAGGGGCAGGAATGGTTATGCAGGCGGCACCGGTTTACAGATGTTATAAGGCGATAGAAAAAGAGATTTCAAATGGAAGTGTTGCAAAAGATAAGGGCTGTTGTGGTAAGAAAGCTAATGCCAGTGAGGATTTGAGAGATATTTGTAAGGAAGATGTTTGTAAAGCGGATGCCGGAGAAGATTTAACAGATAAAAAGAAAACGAGAGTAATATATCTGTCACCACAGGGAAAAACATTTAATCAGGAAATGGCGAGAGAGTTCGCAAAAGAAGAAAATCTTATTTTCCTTTGCGGACATTATGAGGGCATAGACGAGAGAGTTCTTGAGGAGATAGTCACTGATTATGTTTCGATAGGAGATTATGTGCTTACGGGAGGGGAACTTCCAGCTCTCGTTATGATGGACACTATCTCAAGACTTGTTCCGGGTGTTTTAAACAATGATATGTCGGCACAGACAGAGTCATTTTCAGATAATCTTCTGGAATACCCTCAATACACAAGACCGGAAAACTGGGAAGGTAAACTTGTACCGCCTGTGCTTCTGTCAGGAAATCATAAAAAACTTGCCGAATGGTATAGGGAGCAGTCTGTTATAAGAACTGCAAAAAGAAGACCCGACCTTATAGAAATGGCAGAGCTTACACAAAAAGAGCGAGAGCTTGCCGAGATGATAATGGCAGGAGAGGATGAGAGTGCTGATAAATAATAAAAGATTTTGTTTTAAGTTATACGATATAAATATTTGCACACGATGAATTTTATATTTTTTCAGATGGTGGATATATAGAATGTTAAAAGAAAAGTATTTGAAGATCGGAAGAGCACACGTCT
>ENA-OVGQ01002606-OVGQ01002606.1-human-gut-metagenome-genome-assembly--contig:-NODE-2606-length-15941-cov-89.740873_pt1 | contig 15941 bp, 19 predicted proteins | sample MGYA00237774_ERZ505427 | MGnify/ENA primary metagenome ERZ505427 (study PRJEB26158, sample SAMN06016404) | human gut metagenome | biome: human gut; feature: ankylosing spondylitis patient; material... | reverse complement strand
TTGGCGTGTCGTGTTGTGTGGTGTGGTATTATATGAGTATCAAGTTAAGGAAAGGAAAAAATAAAATGTCGAATTATAAATCTAGAGAATTTTACGAAAAAATGTTTATCGCATATATTGATGAATGCGGGCTTGATTCGAATATGTGGAATTATTGTAAAGCCGGTTTGATTCTTTTCAATATCGCTAAGGGACATAATTTTGAGTGGCCTACTGCGTTCGATGATTTACCTAAGGGTCAAATGTCGGCTATTGTACGGGATACGGTATGGAAGTATTAAAACAAGGGAGTATTAAAATGAGTTTCATGAATATTGAAGCATTGTCTAATTCAATTGATTTTAACGTGAATAGTATTTACGATGTGCTTGTGTATTTTGTTGATATTGCGTCCGATTGCTTGATAGAAACTCGGTTTGTTGATTGCATTGATGCATACGGGCTTAGGGATGTGCTTGATGATGGTGTGTTTTACGTTCCGGGTATGATGTGTTTGGGGTATCGGATTAATCGGTGATTGTGAAAGGTTTTTGTAATGATTAAGAATGATAAGAAAATTGCTACGTTTCATTCTTCGTTTAAAGATGGCGATATTGAGTTGTGGTATTGTTCGTGTTCATTTCGTAATGTGTATGAAATACGGTATGTTGTTAGTTTTGATACGCCGGAGGGATTAAAAGACGCGGTAGGTTTACGTACATATACTATGAATGATTATGCACAGATGTTCAGTGATGCTATTGCATTAGCTAATACACCTTTGCTGGAGAGGGATTGACCGTGTTTTGCAAACGTAATGCTTGCGATTTCATTAAAGGGTACAGGTGCCGTGGTGAACGTCGTGTTAAGGCGGTTGACATGAGTGCGAAGTGGTTTAAATGTGATTCGTACGTGTCCGATTATGTGTTTGCGCATTGTCGTGATATGGTTGATTTGATGCGGCGGGGATTGTGGGAGGGGTGAGGTGATGGCCTATTAGCTCAGTGGTTAGAGCGGCATCCTTATAAGATGTTCGTGTCGGGTTCGATTCCCGGATAGGCTACGCGATTGTGGTATATTGGGTCATGGCATGTCGTTTGATGTGTCATGACTTTTTTATTTGTGAGGTGTGTTTGATGGATATTAGTTCGATTGTAACCGTTGTCGGGAGCGTGGGTTTTCCGATTGTCGCGTGTTGTGGTATGGCGTGGTTTATCGCTACTACGTTTAGCGATTTTAATGATTTGATGACTAAGAATAATGTGTTGACTGAGGAACTTATTGCGTTGCTTAAGCATGATAAGGGGGATAGTGATGATACGAACGTGGCATAGTGTGTTAGCGTGTTTGTGCGCGTTGTCGTTGCTTTTTGTACCGTCTGCAAGCGCGGGCATGCGTGGCGTGGATGTGAGCAATTGGCAGTGTGACATTGACACGTATGCGCTCGACGCTGACTTTGTGGTGGCGGGTGCTACATGGGGTGTTGGCGGTTTTGACAACATGTGTTTGACCAACGGTGTGAATCAGGCGGCGAACTATCAACTTGGCCGCGCAGTGGACAGCGGTAAGAGTATTGGTGTGTATCATTACGCGATGGGGCATGATGCGAGCGCGGAAGCTGACTTTTTTGTGGACAATGTGCGCGGGTATGTTGGTAATGCGGTGCTTGTTTTGGACTGGGAATCTCAGGATAACCCGCAGTTTGGTAATGGCGCGTGGGTTGAAACGTGGGTGCGACATGTGCATGACCGTACGCAGGTATGGCCGATTGTCTATGTGCAAGCATCCGCGTTGGGTCAGCTTACATCGTTTGTGCGGGAGCATTGCGGTGTATGGGTTGCACAGTATGCGTCAATGGCTGCGACTGGTTATCAGGAAGTGCCGTGGTTGTATGGTGCGTATGGTGAAGCCATGCGGCAGTACACGTCGAACGGGTATGTGTCGGGATATGCCGGTCGATTGGACTTGAATTATTTCAGGGGCGAACGGTGGCAGTGGGATGCATACGCGCGTGGCGACGGCGCGAATGTGTCCGCACCGGAAACTAATTCCGGTGGGAATGTGTCGCAGTCGGCTTGCGTGGTTGTCGCGTCCGGTGACACATTGTCGGCTATCGCAGCGCGTACTGGACTGTTGCCGTGGCAGTCGTGGCGTGGATACGCTTCCGGTAATCCGTCCGTTATCTATCCGGGTGAAACCGTGTGTTACGGCGGTGGCACGGTTGCGCAGCCGGATACGGCGCGTACGCATGTGGTTGTGTCCGGTGAGTCTTTGTGGTCGATTTTCGGCGGTGATTGGGCACGTGTCGCGTCGCTTAACGGTTTATCTAATCCGAGCTTGATTTATCCGGGTCAGACTTTGCGTTATTGAGAATCAATATCAATAATCGGCGTGTCGCTTTTTGCGCGCGCCGATTTTTGTGCTATAAATATTTATGTCGCCAAAAATGGTTGACAGAAAAAATAGATACAAAGGATAACAAATATGCGAAAGATTCGTAAGGTAATCGCGGACAGCACCATAAGCTATTATGACAGGGACGGCGTGGTACAGACGTTCCACACTAACGGAAACGTTCGTAACGTTGAAATGGCTGTTAAAGTGCTTATGGACGCCGACATCGTTAACGTATTGGTTGACGATATTACGGTCAATAAGACCGTGTACGTGATGGACGTTGAAACGTTCATCGAACATGCCGAACGTGTCGCGACTGACGTAAACGGCACCGACAACGACAACGACAACGACAACGACAACGATATTGAATTTTGAAAGGAACTGAAATGAATGAGGAAAACGAACAGATGAACAACAACACCGCAAACGAGACCGCACAGAACACCGCTGATACCTATCGTTACATTTGCACGATGGATAACAGTACGTTTGAGGGAAAACGCGCCATCGTCAACGCACGTAACAGTGCGTTGTCGCTGAACGGACGCGGCGCGGAACCATTGGCGGTTATTGGCGCTTATATCGCGCCGGGTGTCCGTTCTCAGACCGGTCAGAAATGCGCAAACGTCTATCTTTTCGGAAAGGACGGTAAGACGTATTTCAGTCAGTCACAGGGAATCTACCGCAGCGTGTTGGATATCTACGATATGTTCCCCGATTTCAACGCGCCGGACGGTATCACCGTTGCAGTCAAGCAGACCGCGCTGGGCGGCGGGCGTTCCACGAAATCGCTTGAAATCAAGTAGTTCGGAATGAAACAAAAGTGCCATAAATTGTTATGGCACTTTTTTTTATAAGGTGGTGACCATGCCTAGAGCGCATAAACAAGCGGATGTTTTGACCGCGAAACGCAAGCGTGTGCGGCGTACGATAAACAGTCTGAAAAAAAGCATTACCGACACCATGCCCGAAAGTGAAGCACGCGTACGACGTGTTTACATTCAACGGCTTGAAACGCAGCTGAAAAACACATATGTAGGCCGCACCCGCAACGCTGCAATGCGTGACGAATTGTATCAACGCGCCAATGAAAAAGCCGACGCGCTGATTCGACAAACCGAAAGTGTGCGCGGCGGCAAAGGGCGCGCGAAAGAACGCGCACGCTCGTTCAATATCTTTCGCAATGAAATGCGGATGGCATCCAAGGGGCTACCGAGCGCGCTGGGCGATGATCTAAGTCGTGAAAAAGTCAAGATATTTTGGCGATACACACAAAACGTATGGCAACGGCCCGACGTTGCCCCGAACAAACGGCTAGAAGCCATCATGAAAGCATATGACGCCAATTCACTTAGCGAATTATTTGACACTATCATGTCACGAAACGAAAAAGCATTGCAATACGCCAAACGTATGAAAATGCACGCGGGCGAATTGGAAGACGATACGGACGTTGACGGCGGTAGCCCGATATGGCTCATGTTGGTAACGCCTGACGTGATACGATGATGAAAGAACGTAAAGATTTCAGAGTAGCGGCGATATTCGACACCGAAACAACGAACGTTGGTACAGGTGCCGAAACGCGTGCATATCCGATATTGTATATTTTCAATGATTTGCGTGATACGCCGTTGGAATCGTACACTCCCGATACGGACGATGTACGGTTTTACCGGCGTACGTCCGAAGCGCTATCGTACGTTGATAATCTCATTGAACATGGGCGTACGCACGGTTATGTCCCGATAATCGCGGCATATAATCTTATGTTCGACGTGCAAACTCTCATGTTGGAATTGGCGCAATCGTATACGATTACCGCTAATGCGCAGACGGCGACTAGCGTGTATACGCTTGATTTGTATATAGGCGATGATGTGGTGTGCCGTTTTTGGGATACGTTTTACCTTGAAATGGGCGGACTGCGCGCAATGGGTGAAACATGCGGATTGCCGAAAGCGGTAGGCGACTGGGATTACACGCTTCCGCGCACGCCCGAAACGCCACTGACCGCGGAAGAACTGTTTTACGCGCGGCGTGATGTGCAAGTGATACCACAATACTTGCAATGGTTGCTACGCGCGAATCATTGGCTTACACCGGACATGCTCGGTTGCCGTGTGCTCACTAAAACGTCACTTGTGCGGCAGATGGCACGTCGTGAGATTGGCGGGCGACGCATTACGTTGCAGAGCGGTAAGCAGATGACGCTTCAACGTGCTTTCGAGTTGACTTGCAATCAGGAGTTTCCGAAAAACTATGAGTCCTATGCTTTGCGTAAGTCGTGTTTTCGTGGCGGGTTGACGTTTACGAGTGCGAAAACCGCTAGCGTGGTTGTGGATAATGTTGCGTCCTTGGATGTAACGTCAATGCATCATGCTTTCATTAATGGGCGTCGATTGCCGGTTAAGTTTGCGCCTATACCTTCGGATATTTTGCAAGTGGCGTGTGAACGTATCGTTAACACGCAGCTTGAAGACGTATTGGCGAATTATAGTGACCCGTTCCGTACGGGTGTACATGCGGCCGTGAGATTTACGAACCTCAGATTACGTAAAAACACATGTTTCGATGTATGGGGTATTGCAATCTGCCCGCGTTCAAAATTCGTAAAGACGCTGCAAGCGGATACGGATTATGCCAATAACGAGCGTGCGAAAACACAGGAAAACAGTATTAGGGCGCATGGTTACGTTGATACTGCTGTTAATGCGACATATGCTTTCGGTAAGCTGTATTGTGCGGATGAATGCATATTACACGTTAACGAGATTGAATTATGGAACGTGGCGCAAGTATATGAGTACGATGAAATGCGCGTCTTATATGGGGAGGGTACCACTAAAACAATCATTCCGCCCGATTACGTGACATTGCAATCTAATATGCTTTTCGCTCGAAAAACCGATGTGAAAAATCTGATTAAACATTATCATGAGGGTACGGCGTACGCGGATGAAATACCCGATTCGATACCTGAAGGAATTGCGCGCGACGCTAAGACGGGCACGTTAAGCATGAAATTTTTGCAATCATACTACGGTAGCACCGTTAAAGGCCAATTCAACGGGATTTACGGCACTCAGGCACAGGATGTCATGAAAGCCGATTATCGCGTGACGGAAACCGGCGAACTTGAAGTCGATAAAACCACGGTTTGCACTCCCGAGAATTTTGCGAAAAAACGTCCGAAGACACCACGCGTGCTCTACACTTACGGTATGCGAATCGTTGCGGGCAGCAGAATGCACTTGCTGATAGCCATGACGCTGCTATATCGATATTTCGGCGAACGCGTCGCGGTCACGGGCGGCGATACCGATAGTCTGAAAATCAGCTGCGCTGATGACGTATCCGACATGGAACTGTTGAAAGCGCTCGAACCATTGCACACCGCAATAGAGAACGCTATCAACATTACCATGCGACGGGTCAGAGACACCGCGCCCGACATGGCGTCTACGCTGGAACATATCGGAAAATTTGAAGTGGAGGATTGCGGTGGTACAACTCGGTATGCTGAGCATATGGAATTGTGGAACAAAGCACGTGTCAGTTTGGACAAGAACGGGCGCGTGCATGTCACTTGTGCGGGGCTTCCGCGACCGGACGGCATGTACACCATAGAAGATTTTATTGCCGGCATCATGCATGCGGGGCACGGTTTCGCGGAAACCGTACAAATGTCGCTCGGCTATGATGTGTTGATCGATTATGACATATGCCATACGTTGCAACGCAACCGACCGCATGTGTGGGATAGATACGTCGGCACCGTCACCGACTACCAGGGCGCGACATGTCATGTTGATGCGCCCGAAGCCATCGCGTTGTATCCGTCCGGTAGATGGCTGGGTGAATCGGATAAACAGGCAAACGGCGAGAATCTGACATACTTACGAAACACGTATAATAGAAATGTGGAAACGACACCGCGCGAGCTTATTGTGCGGAACGGCAAACCTATGATTGTGAGTATTGATGGCGAAATATTATTATGAACGGCTTAGAACACAGATATTACCGCGCGACGCTGACGTAAATCTTATAATTGGCGCGCGCGGTCTCGGTAAAACGTACGGCGTACGTCGGTACATGTTGGAGGATTATATTAAAAACAATATCTGTTTTGTTGAGGTCACACGGTATCGAGAAGAAAATAACGACGTGGCGGCAAAATATTTTGACAGGATAATTGAAGATAATATTTTTCCCGACTACGATTTTAGGGTACATAACAAGATAGCTGAAATACGTCGTAACGGTGATAAAACTTGGCGGACATGTGGCTATTTCATCCCATTATCATTACAGCAGCAGAAGAAAAAAAGCACATATGTTAATGTACGTAATATTTGCATGGATGAAATTATCATAGACCCTGACGATGTATATCATCATTATTTGCGCAACGAATATGAACAATTAGCCAATCTTGTAGACACCGTCACGCGTGAACGCGCCGACGATAACAAGCTACGCAAACCGCGAATCTTTTTATTAGGTAATGCGTGCGACGCATATAATCCGTATTTCAAACATTATGACGTGCCCTTGGAGCCTGAGTTTGGTTTGCAATGGCTTGACGGTAAGACGTGTATTTTCGATTATGTTGAAGATGATAAATATGCTGAACAGAAAACGAAAAACACCGTTGCGGGGCGCATGATGAAAAATAATGATGATGTCACCGCTAAAAACAAATTCAAGCACCATGACACTGATTTTATTGAAAAACCACACAACCACGCTAAACTTACTTATGTTTTCCGTTGGTTGCGACGGGAATACGGTGTTTATGTTGATTTACGTTGTGGCTACGTTTTCACATCATCAAAATATGACGCGGGCGCGCATGTACCATATTTCGCAATTACGACGGATGATAACAAGCTTAATTATCTTACGGCAAATGTTGCAAAAGACTTGATTAGGAATCTTACGTCATATTATGCGTTAGGCTATTTACGCTACGATACGGTGGAAACGCAACACGCCGTAATTGCAATGCTTAGAAATTTCGGCGTAAAATAAACACGGCATACACGAGGTGTTACAGTGAGAATGTTAAAACATTATCGTTGATGACCACGGTTGACTCCGCCAATGATATGGCCGTGAGGGAAAAGCGCGCCGTTCGTCGCTGTGAATCATGTCGCAAGTGTGCTATTCTTGAGTCGTACCGGTCACATACCGGTACGACTTTTTTTCATATATGAAAGGAAAAAAACGCTAATGGATGACGAAACAACCGAGGAAAAGGACACCGCCGAACGCGATGACCTCACCCCCGACGAAACGCACCGCGTAGGCGAGTTCGATGACTTGCGCGACATGCTGCGCGACGTGCTGGACAAAGTGAGCGCAATAGGCGATCGTACGGACGCAATCAGTGAACGAATCGACGGCATCTATGACAATTTCACCGATTCCGTCGCGCAAATGGTTGAAAACGGTGCGACCGTCAAGGAAAACGACGACGACGACGCGGCGGAAGCAATCGCGCAAGCGGCGGCAGAGGACTTGGAAAATCTCGATTACACGCTCTGAAAGGATGAATCATGTCAGTAGATAACGCGACAATTTTGGATAAGGTGCGACTTAAGGGCACGGATGATTATCAGCAGCGTATTCCGAGCGCGACGCAGACCGGCGTAGCGAACACCATGCGGTACTTGTTCGACCCGATGAATCGGCAGTATCTCAACGACTGTGTTTGGAGCATGGTCAATCGCATCGGACTCACCGTAATGGCACAGAACGCACCGTTTGAAAACCCGTTGGCGATTTTCAAAAAGGAAAACTTGTACTGGGGTTCGACCGTGCAGGAAATCGCCGTCAAGTGGATTAAGGCGCACGGGTACAAGGATGACGCGGAAGAGTTGCTGAAAATGCACCGACCCGAAGCGGCGGTGTGGTTCTACGAAATGAACCGCAAGGACCAATATCCGATTTCATGGACTGACGATGAATTGCGGCAGGCGTTCGTAGATGATTTCGGCTTGAACCGTTTCGTCGCGCAGATTATGGAAACACCGCGCAACAGCGATAATTACGATGAAATGAACATCATGCTTGCGCTGATTCGCCGTTACGAGCAGAATCTTGGTTTCTACAAGGTGCATCTTGACGCAGTGCCGAGCGACGAAACGACTGCTAAGACGTTGCTTAAGGCATTGCGTTCCACGGCGGGGCGTATGCAGTTTCCGTCTACGCAGTACAACGCGTTGAACGTTACCGATATTCCGGCGTATGCTAATCCGCAACAAATGGTGTTGCTGATTGAGCCGGAATTTCTCGCTTCTCTTGATGTTGACGCGTTGTCGGCTGTGTTCCAGTTGGATAAGGCTGATGTGCCGTATCGTATCATTCAGGTGCCGAGTCTTGGTATTCCGGGTGCGGTGGCGTTGCTTGTTTCAACTGATTGGTATCAGGTTCGCGATACGCTGTACGGCACTACTCAGTTCTATAATCCGCAAACACTTTCCAACACGCTGTATCTCAACCACTGGGGCATTTATGGCGTGTCGCCGTTCACACCGTGTGCGTTGTTCACCACCGATGCGGGCACTTCCATCAAGGTTGTGACTCAGACCGTGACCGACTTCACGCTGACCCCGACCACGGGAAGCGTCAAGGCTGGCGACCTTATGCAGCTCACGCCGAAGCTCACCGCCACCGTCGAGCCGACGGGCACCACCGTTCAGGTTGCGCCGAACGCGGCGACGTACGATGTCGCGGCGAATCATGCCGCAAGCGGCGATGAGTCGCACGGTGCGGCGTTCGACCTCAACGTCAATACGTTCGTGGATGATCAGGCACGCTTGCACGTACAGCGTGACGGCCTTGTGGCCGGTGATGTCATTACCGTGACGGGTATCGCCACGTATGTCAATCCGAACGGCGAGACTACGGAACATTCCGCAACATGCACGTTCACCGTCGAATAGTCTGAATCGACTATGGTATAAAATGAGTGGTGTTTCATGTGAAGCACCACTCATTTTTTCATATATAGAAAGAGTACGATATGGATTTTCCACATCTGCAAAACGCAACGGTATTTCCCGATACGGACACGCGCGTATACGGGCAGTACCGCAACGTTTTCGATTACAATGTTTGGACACCAAACACGGTAATCAAACTGTGCCGTGTGAATTGGTATGATGATTACCACGACGTTGTGAAATTCACCGATGACGATGCAAGAGATGCATGGTTTGACAAACTGGACGGCGAAACCGTCAAGCTCACAACTAACATGTACATCGCACGCGCCGACGCGGACGGCATAAAATTGCCCGTGCCCTACATGACGGCGCAACAGTATAATTACATTGTCGTTGACTTTTCGCATGACATTATCAATACGCCGTATCAAAAAGCCGATGTGCAGACACGCTATCATTTTTTCATCACTTCCGTGCGCGCAGAAGCACCGAACACGACAACATGCACGCTTACCCGTGATGTGTGGACGGACTATATCAACAGCACCACAATCAACGGACTGCTGTTGTCACGCGGACACGCGCCGTTGACGGAAACGACACCGCAAGAACTGTTGAAAAACCCGCGCGTGAAATGCCGTGACTTCACGTTGCCCGATGTCGATTTCGGCAACACAGCGTCGAATGTCAGGAAAAGCGCGCCGTTTAATCTGCAAAACGGCACAAGATACATTTGTTTGGCCGCAACGTTTTCGTCCGAACAATTGCAAACCATGAGTGGTATGCGCGGCACGAACATTACGGACAGCGACCCGACATACAACAATAACGATGACACGGTAACGGGTTTTTCGTGGGGTGCCGGAAACATTTATACATCAAATGTCACCGGCGCGGGCACATCGTACAACACTATCGATAATCTCACTGCAAGCAACGTGACCATGTACGCGCTCGATTCGTCCAAAATATCAGGCGATTATTTCGATACGCTTTTTGCGTATTACCCACATATCATGTCGCAGATTACAGCTGTTTTCGTCGCCACCGCAAACATGATGCGACTTGGTAACATTGTGACTGTGAATGGTGTCGAATGGCATACTGTCAGCGGCACCCGCGCGAAAATATCCGATATTGATTTAACGATTAACGATTTTGGATACACGGCTGAATACGCTGCAATAACACGACTGTATCTTGCACCATACGCACACTTGGAAATATCCGACAACATCGGCAATAAAACCCGGGTGGAAATAGCCGACTGCGGACGCCTTTCGGTACAGACTATCACATCCCTCAGCTATCCGATATTGCGGCAAATCGCATGGCTTGACGGCATCGGGAGCGACGGCAGTACGTCCATTGGCATTGACGCAATCGACGGAAACAGCATCACCGCCGACGTGCCGAACGCGGACGTGCTCAAAACACTCATATCGCACGACATACCGACATACGCGCTGCAACGGCGCGCAATCGACGCGCACCGCGCCGACGCATACAATCGAGAAATCGCTCAAGCACGCCAAAACGCCGTTATATCGTACGAAAACGGCGCGCGTATGGCCAACGTTAGCCGTGACAACACCGCGCGCACAGGACAAACAAGCGTTACGAACACCGCAACCGCCAACGGATTGCGCAACACAACAACAGCGAATGCAAATCAAGCAGCGACGGACATAACAGCGCGCGGAAACACCAAACTAGACAACGAGCAGAAATATCAAAACGCAAAGATAAACTCCGATCTATCGGAAGACTTGGCAGTCGCAACCGCGTCATATGTCACCGGACAAGAACAAACAGCAATGACCAACGTCACTTCAACTCTTGGTAGTCTCGCCACAAGTGCAATATCGGTTGGCGCGGGGTTAGCAGCAAGCGCGGTTACAGGCGGTGCCGCACTCCCCGCAGTGATCGGCGCGGCAGCGGGGATTAGTTCCGGTGTAATAGGTGTCGGCACATCAAGCTATAACGCGGCGATTGCATTGACCAACAATCAACTTGTGTACACCGCGTCAAGCGACGCGGCATCCAAAAAAGCAGTCAACGCGTTGGAATGTAATGCGGGCCTTATTGCGCAAGCAAAAAGTTACGCCACGGATAGCACGCAACGTTCCAACAAGCTCAACACCGATAATGCTAATGCGTCTAACACAGCCAATACGACAATAACAAGCGCAAGCGTCACCACGGCGAACGCGAACGCTGCCGCGTCACGTAATCAGAGTGTGGATAATGCTAAACGTGTCATGGTAAACACGCGGTCCAATGTCAGCATGGCGTGGCGCGACTTGCTCAATCATGCCGCGCAGCCCGTTGGGTCATATGGCGGCGACAATTTCAGACAGGCCACGGGGCTTGACACCATGACCGTGAAAATTGTCACCGAAGACAACGGCGCGATAGCGGCGGCGGGCGATTACATGCTGCGCTATGGAATCGCAAGCAACAAACTCTACAATAGACCGTCGTTGACGCCTTGCAAGCATTTCGCGTATTGGCAATGCGCGGACATATGGGTTATCTGTCCATTTGCGCAAAACGAGCAATTGCAAACAATCAGGAATATTTTCAGCGCCGGTGTTACAATATGGAACAGACCCGAGGAAGTTGGCAATGACTTCGTACACGACAATCTATAAGGTGGAAAAATATGGGACGCAAACGTACGCATAAAAGGCCGTTGACCCGTGCGGAAATGGGCGAACGTGGCGCGCCGATGTGGCAGCAGTCCGAAGCGCTCAATTCTCAAGCGTATTCGATGGCGTATTCGCAAATGTTGAATATTGCGCTGTCAAGGTTTAAGTGGTTGAATCTGCCGAAAACTTGCAACGCGTGGTTTTTGGAATACAATCTATTGTATTTCGGTTACGCTACAATCGCGTTTCCGCATAGTAAGCCGGGTGTGTTTTTCAGTACGCAAGCGGTGACTACATCGAATTTCAACGTGTATTACAAACCGAAGAAATGGGATAGTTACGGCATCAACGGTTGGCGTTTTCCGGTGAACAACTCGAATGGTGTTTTCATTTACGCTAACCGCGCGCGCACGCCACTCATTCCGACTATTGAATTTTTCGCGCATGAAATTGAAGATTTGTACATGACGCGACGGCAGAATCGTTTCAATCAAAAAACACCGTTCATACTGGAAGTTCCAGCCGGACAGCAAACCGCGGGCGTCAACGTCATCAAGCAAATCTCAGGTGGCGAAATGGCGATCATGGCGACGCCCGGCTTCACCGATTCAATGAAAGCCAACGTGCTGAAAACCAACGTCGAATATATCGGCATGGAATTGCAGAACGACATTCAAAACACATGGAACGCGTTCTATCAATCGTTGGGCATTAAAAATCTGCCGTTGAAAATGGAACGGCAAACCGCCGACGAAATAAACGACTACGGGGAGCCAACCGACCTACGCGCGCTCAGCGAATTGGAGGAACGTCGTGCCGCGTGCGATATTCTCAACACAAGATTCAGAAAATATCTCAAAAAACCGATACAGGTTGTATGGAACGAAGACAACGTTTCCCGCAACTACACTTACTTGACGGACGTTGAAAGAATGAACGACAATGACAATACAGAATGACATAAACCATTATCAGCCATGTGAACCGCGCGACGATTTTCACGGCGTGATGACGTACACGTTCGGCGAACTGATTGACGTACCGGGCGGTGTTGACTGGGATAACGCCGCGTGGTCATGGCGGAATGTCGCCTATGATGACACGCAGTACGTGCGCTGCTGCAATAAAATCGAAAACCGTTTCTATGATCGGGAATTGGGCGTCATGCCACCGTCAAGATGGCGACGGCACTTCATGCGACTAATACAGGAAATCATGCCGGTTTTGCGTCCGCTTTATGCGCTTGTGGACACTAATCCCGATATAATCCTTAGCGATAGTGACGTGTGGCATAAAATGCGGACGGTCTATAGTGATTTCCCCGCCACGCAGTTAGCCGAAAATCAAGACTACGCTAGCAACGCAACCGATAACCAATACGAGACAATCGCCAACGGCGATTTCATGGACAAAGTCAACCATATCCGAAACGGCGATTACGTCGATATTGACGTATTGTTGCTTGAACATCTTGAAGCATGTTTTAGTCCATTATGGACGATAAATATTAACAATTACTGAAAGGATGAACAACATGTTTCCACTGCTGCCGTTTTTCTCGGTATGGCCGTACACGCCCGCCATACCCGCGTTTTACTGGAACGCCAAAAGTCAAGAAGAAATAATAAAACATATCGCGTGTGAAATCGACCACATAACGGCATATCTTGACGAAATCGTGACCGATATCAACAAAACATTGCACGACTACGATACAAGAATAAAAAACATTGAAGCGAACATAAACGATTACGCCGTTGCCATAGCGCAAATACAAGAACAAATTGACCACATAGGAAACACACAATTGATATGGAACGTCACAAAGGGCGAATATACTGATAGTAAAACCGCAATGCGTGACCTATACCGCGAACTAGCAGTTTACGGCGCGCGAATCAGTCAAATTGCTGACATTAACGTTGGCAAATTGGCTGAACACAGAACCGACGAAACACCCGCAGTCGGTAACCTCACCATATTCAACGACGACACGCCCCGTGTCACCGATGCGGAAACCGGCAAACCGTATCCGTCGTTATAAACACCGAAAGGATAATCCATTATGGCAGAAACAACAAATTACAAGCTCGAAAAATACGACGCGGGCAGTTCGGCTAATCTATTAGACCAATACAACGCGTCAATGGATAAAGTTGACAAGGCACTTAAGCAAATCGACAATAAAGCCGAACAAGCCCTTAATAAAAACACATTACCGGATGGACTAGCAGCGTTCTGCACAGCTTTAGGAATTTCCAGTACCAACGCTGCAACTCTAGGCGCAACGCTAAATCACATTCTTAATAAAATCGGAACCGAAACGTTTACCGTTACTGACCTTGCAAACGCAAAGAAAACCGCTGAGGGTTTCATCATCCCCGGTGAAAACGCCTAACAGGAAAATACATCATGTCAACAGAAACACCATTCTATCATCTGCCATTGTACGAAACCGGCGACCTAGCGGACTTACGCGACGGCTATAACGCGGCAATGCGAATTATTGACCGTACCATACATCAAATGCAAGTGCAAGCGGAAATTAACCACCCGCAAACAGCAATCCGAAAGGAAACCACAAAATGACAGACTACACACCCAATTTCAATCTCGAAAAATATACACCCGGTGACGCGGCAAACCTCAATGACCAATACAACGCGTCAATGGCTATTATTGACACCAATCTATACAAAGTAAACACTAACGCTAGCAACGCACTAAACACCGCCAATCAGGCCATAACACAAGTTAAAGCCACAAACGATAATCTAGCGGCATTAGGTGTAACCAACGAAACCACTGCAACCACGCTCAAAAACAAGATTGACACTACCGCGTCAAATCTCGCCGTCACAACCGAAACTGCAAACAATGCGGCTGCTAATCTAAACGCGTTAGGCGCAAATACCGTAGAAAACGCAACCAATCTTAAAAACCGTATAAACGACACATACACCAAAAACGAAAGCGACGCTCGATATGTACAAATACCGCCCGTACAAGATACGCTAATCGCAATTGGCGATAGCTATTTCGAGGGTTTCAGAACAACTAACCCTACAACTGACAGCATGATAGTAAAAGCGGCGCAAAAACTAAACTTGAAATGCAATAATTTCGCAGTCGGCGGAAGCGGTTTCATAACCGGCACTAAAACATTTCTGCAACAATTACAACAGGCTAACAGAACAATAACAGATAAAACTAAAATCAAATACGTTGTAATCGGCGGTGGCCGCAACGATGCATACAATACGCTAAAAGAAAGCGACGTTACAGCAGCGCTCACCTACGCTAAAACCAATTTCCCATATTCAAAAATCGTTTTCATACCAATGATGTACGATAACACATGGCCTACCCGTGATGACGGCCAAAAATACGGTGTCATGTGCGCCGGTGGCCGCAACGCAAACGTGCTCACAGTCAAGGACGCGCCATCATGGGGTTTATACTATGCAAGCGGAATGACAGACATACACCCCAACACTGAAGGCTCAGAAATATACGCACAATACATAGCAACAGCAATCCAAAACAACATGTCAGCCATGCCACGCGTGGAACGTCACATAGACGTAGCACTTCCGGGCGTAACGAACGGTTCACTCTCAGTGTTCATTAACGGTCTAGACATATCCTATGTGTTCCGTGGCAATAAAACAGAGTGGAATCAAAACATTTTCGCCACCGTAAACAAATCAAACACATGGGGTGCGTGGTCTATGCTTATGGGCTTTCGCGATGACGGCACACCACTCAAACTAAAATTCGACGGCATGAATTTCAGCATCATAGACGTATTAAGCGGCGTAGGTGCAGCCGGTGTCGTCAATTTCGCATACAATATGAATATTTTCGAGCACAACTAAAAATAACAAATAACCCCGATAGGTTTTTTCCTATCGGGGTTATTATATGTCAATCGTCACGCTTGCTCGAACGCTTC
>ENA-OVGQ01002588-OVGQ01002588.1-human-gut-metagenome-genome-assembly--contig:-NODE-2588-length-16023-cov-4.012650_pt1 | contig 16023 bp, 8 predicted proteins | sample MGYA00237774_ERZ505427 | MGnify/ENA primary metagenome ERZ505427 (study PRJEB26158, sample SAMN06016404) | human gut metagenome | biome: human gut; feature: ankylosing spondylitis patient; material... | reverse complement strand
TGATGTATACAATTCAATACCGTCGGCCGCATGCGTTCCGTAAGCATAATAAGTTCCATCGTGCAATAGAATAAAAGGATCGCCCAACGGAACCGACTTTGTCACGGTTTTTGTTTTTGACCTGTTTTTTGCTCCGACAACTCCTGTATAAGAACAAAACACAATCAGCAGCCCCAGCAGCCATACTCCGGTACTAATCTTTTTCTTTCCCATAATATAATCTTTTTTCAATATAATACAATCATTATTTCATCCGGTCTTTAGTAAACTGAAACCAATCCAGTTTCAATAGGTTCTCGGTACCGGTCTTACCTTTGAACAGCAGATACAATTTCTCCTGCCGCCCTCTCGCAATCCGTTCAAGAGACGTTGACTTGATTTCCCAGGATTGGTCGCCACCCGTATTGCCCACTTCGAGCACTCCGATAGGTTTTCCCTTCAAGGAACCCAGATAAACCTCTATCTTCCCGCCTTCGGTACCTGAAGCAACTTTAGCTGTAAACGTGCTTGTCCCTTTGCCTAAATCTACATTCCGGTAGAGCAAATAATCGTTATTATCGATCTGCCCCATGATAAATCCGTTCTCGGCCGCATTCTTTTCAAGAGCTATCCCATATAGGTTATGGAAGCTTTCCGCCTCAAAAATACGGTTCAGGTCATCCGACCGATCTTCTCCAAAAACTTTCAATTCAAAAATACTTAATGCATTTTCGGCATTCTTCTTGTCCAGCCCGTCTGCTCTCAGGGGGATGTCAACCCCTTCCAGAATGGTCAGACGGATAAACCTTGCTTTCACCGGAGAATTGCCCGGCTTCGTATCCGTCACCGGAGATTGTCCGACACCGTCCGTACTCCGGTCTGCAAACACTTTCCACAAATGACTGCCGGAGGCTGCATCCAGACTGTCGGCTTCTTTCTGTGACAAATATTCGAGTTTATACTTGTAAGTACGGCTTGTAAACTCAAAAATTGTCTCTATCTCATCCACTTTACACTCGCTGCCCAAATCTACAATCAGCCAAGGCTTATGTGCACCGACTCCGGGATCCCAATGGGTCCCGTAATTCTCGTCTACGGCAAAGTTACCGGCATAACAGAATGAAATGCCGTGTGTACGATAGCGGGGAGCAAATTCCGAATCATCATACACCCTCGCCGAAGAGGTCAAGGTCTGCTTTCCTAAAGCAAGATTCGTACGATGATCGCCCGGAACATCGGGAGCAACCGTTCCCCCCTTGTGGGTTGGAGTAATGGGACGGATACTTCCATCCTCATTAAAGAAAACTTCGTCGATACAAGTCTGCCGTTTACTGTCTACAAAAGGATAATGTTGCCGATGATAAGCAATAAACGTACGCCCTCCGTAACAGAACATCGAATGATGTCCGGGACCCAAAATCCGATTGGCATCATCACGTTGCAATATAGGAACAGTCATAGACCGGTTGATCTCCCGGTAAGGCCCCGTGATCTTATCGGCTACGGCATATCGGACATTATAATTCTCGCTACCGTTAAACGACCACATCAGGTAGTATAAATTATTTCTCTTAAAAATAAACGAAGCTTCAAAAGCATTTTTTATCTCTTCTATCTGCGTATAGTGGTAAGTGCCGATAAATGGATTGGAATCACTTTTGGCGAATACCGGATCACTGTTGTCAATATAGGTCTTTCCGGCCTCATCGAACTTCAACTTCATAATCTTAAAGTGCCAGGAGTCAGTTACAATATACATCGTCCGGTCATCATCCATAAAAAACTGTCCGTCATATCCCTTGAAAAGCATCTTACCGGGAGCTGCCCCATTGGCATCTTCCCACGGCCCCAAGAGGTCGTTTGCCATACCGACAAAGGTATTCGAAGCAATGCTATACATCAGATAATACTTCTTTGTATCCGGATTGTATTCGATACTGGGAGCCCATACACACAAGGTCCCGGCATAGTCCGTCCATGATTTTGGGAAGGCGATCACTTTATTCTTCCATTCCTTACAGTCCTTGGAGTACCACATCTGGGCCGGATACACATTTTCACCACCCGCTCCGTCATTGGTTCCGAAAGCATAAAAAGTCTTGGTCCGGTCATCATAATAGAAAGATGCGTCTGCCAGATAAGCAGGCACAGTCGGATTTCCCGTCTGCATCGAAAAGACATTCACATCTTCCGGTTCAGTCCCTATATCCTTGACGGTCAAAACAAAGTCTTTAGTCAAAGCCACGTCTCCCTTCCGGACCGTTGCTGTCAGGGTTGCCTTCTTGTTTCCGGTTCCCGCATCGGGGCGGTAAAGCTTTCCACTGTCACTGATGTACTGCCCCTGAGCCGAGCTCCACGAGATGGTAGTACCGCTCTTACCGGACGAAGGCAACACAAGGTCGGTGGTTACCGCCGACAAATCGCCCAACGAAAGTCCGTCCCTGTCTTCCTGCACCAACCGCCCGTCCGCTACCGATGCAAGTTCGTATACCTGCCGGTCTGTCAAGGCATAGTCATACAACCTGAAATCATCAATCCCGCCATTCAGATATGGATCGGGCCAGGTCGGCCGGCCAATGTAATTATCGGTCGTATTACCTAACAATGAAGGATTCACGGTGAAGTCCGTCTTTATTTCAGCTTTCACTCCGTCTACATAAAGAGTGCCGACACTCCCTTTCAGAGTGAAAGCAAGATGATGCCAGGCGTTAGCCGACAGTTTACCTTTCTGACGGGTATATGCAATGCGTTCTTCCTTGTCGGTATGATTTCCACTCTCCTGTGTCTTCGCCATAACCAGAGAAACGCCGTTCTCTTCATTCCCTCTTTGGGTTGTCAAAATCAGGTAACGGTCTGTTCCGCAAGCAAACGTGCACACCGTTTGGTTGTCAGACTGTTCATTCAGATAGACCCAGACAGACAAAGTGAAATCTTTCACATGTGCCAGGACTCCGTCCGGTAACTTGAAGTGTCCTTTGTTACTGAGTCTTGCCGCTCCCTGCTGCAGACCCGGCCCCCACTCCACCGTACCTCCGTTGATCCGGGCATCATATTTTGAGCCTCCGCTTCCACTGTTACGGGCTGTCTCTCCTCCCTGTTCATCGAAGTTGAATTGAAGGAAAGGAACTTGCTGCACCTGTCTTTCCGCCTGTTGTATCTGCTGCCCATACACAGGAACAGATAACAGGGTAAACGCCCCCAACAGGATCAATCCCGGAGAACAGGAAAAAGGGGATTTCCTTAAAGAATTTATAAACATAAGCCAATATCTGTTTTAAGTATCACCAATATACCTATATGACACATTATTATCCAAGCGAAGCTTTACGCCTTGACAACGGCACCACCTGAAACCAGGTAAGCGAACGCCACAGCCACTCCATCGGACCATAGTAGAATCTCTTAATCCACCAATTGCTATAAGCAATCTGGATGACACAGAAAGCCGCTCCCAGCAAAAAGCTCTGCAAATAGTTGAACTCGACAGCAAAGTTCCCGCCAAAACCATAGAATAGGGAAACTCCGACTATCGACTGCGCCATATAGTTCGTCACACTCATCCGGCCCACCGGAGCAATACGGTCGAGCACTTTCTGCCCCTTATACCGATAATACAGCAAAGTGAAACCGCAGAAATAAACCATCATCTGTCCCAGATTGCCATACGTCTTGAAAAGAGTCTGTCCTACCCGCAACGCAAACCCGTCCACTCCCCATACCGGAAGCAGGAAGGCAACAGCATAAAATACTGCCCAGAAAGCCAGACAATAAGGTAAAAACAGACGACTGTACTTCACCATCTTTTCCTCACTTTTGTGAATACCCTGACGCCCGATCAGCATTCCGGCAATAAACAGTCCCAATAACTGGAGGTAACGGAAATTATTGAATACCCACAGGCATTTGGCCGACTGTCCGTCGAACGTATTGAAACTCAGTACATCCATCAGTGATCCATTGATAAAGACATCGGCCGCCCTTTCAAAAAGCCGGTCCATATAGGCTGCCGCAGCAGTCGGTTCGTTAGCCACATTGTCGCTGAGCAGAGATACAAAACTAATGACTGCCGGTATCTGCAGAAACAGCAAAATGCATAGCACCAGCAACCATCTGGTGGGAACTTTATAAAGAGGAATCAAGAAGACTCCTAATACGGCATAGACCATAAAAAACTCTCCCATATAGACCAATCCGTTGATATAGCCAAACAGAAACAATAAGGCAAGCCTCCAGAGGAAGCGTCCCCGGAAATCGACTCCTTTAGCTGCCTGAGACTCCATCTGCATGAAAAAGCTCAAACCGAACAAAAGGGAAAACATAGCGTATGATTTCCCGGAAAACAAAAAATAGAGTGAATCGTATACTGCCGTATCTATTGCCTGCCAGAAAGGAGACTCCACAACCGGAGCTAAAGTCAGGTCGAAACGCTCCATGCAATGCAAGAGCATGATGCCAATCAGTGCGAACCCCCGCAAGGCATCGATCGAATTAATACGCTTTTTAGGTGTGATCGTTTGTGTATGTGTCATGATATGAATTAAAAACAGGATATAAAAAGAGGCATAAGGATATAGAAGCAGATCTGCCGGACCCTATATTCCTTATGCCAATACAACTAAAAAAACGCTTGTGTTATTTTCCGTTATCTACCGAGAATTTGAAGATACAATGACTATTGTAGGTTTCACCCGGACGCAATACAGCCGAAGGCCATTCAGGTTTGTTCGGAGTATCGGGATACTTTTGAGTCTCCAGACAGACAGAAGCACGTTGATTGTAAGTAATACCTTTCTTTCCGGTCAGCGAACCGTCAAGGAAGTTTCCTGCATATACCTGAATACCGGGTTCGTCAGTGTATACATCGAGTACGATACCGGTTTTGGGTGATTCAAGAGTAGCGGCCTTACGGGTAATATCGCCTTTGGCATTCAACACCCAGTTATGGTCGTAACCATTACCGTTCTTCAACTGCACGAAATCGAAATCGTTAATGCGTTTTCCAACCGGAGTCGGTGTGCGGAAGTCCATCGGAGTACCTTCCACTGTTACAATCTCGCCACTGGTCATAAAGGTACTGTCCACGGGAGTATAAGCATCGGCGTCGATAGTCAGCAGATGATCGGCATTGCTGCCTGCATCTCCGTCCAGATTGAAATAAGAGTGGTTGGTCATATTGACAATGGTCGGTTTATCCGTTTCTGCCTCATACTTGATATCGATGGCATTATCATCTGTCAGCTTCATAATAACCTTACAGGTGATATTACCGGGGAAACCTTCCTCGCCGTCTTTTGAAAGATAAGTCAACTCAAGTTCCTGCGGTCCCACCTGCTTGGCATCGTATACCTGATATTGGAATCCTTTCGGACCACCGTGCAGGCAATGTCCGTAGTTATTGCGCGGCAACTGGTATTCAACTCCATCCAAAGTAAATTTTCCCTGATTGATGCGATTGGCATAACGACCGATGCTGGCACCGAAGTCCGAAGGCTTGCTGATGTAATCCTGAATAGAGTCGAAGCCCAACACTACATCACGCATCACCCCTTCTTTATCGGGAACCATTACCGAAACAATACGTCCTCCAAAATTAGTGACGCAAACCTCCATGTTGTTCTGATTACGGAGTACATACAAATCGGTTTTCTTTCCGCCCACCTCAGTCTGGAAATTGCTCTTTACCAAACCGGAATCCGTAGTAGCCTTTTCTGTCTCTGCACAACCGGCTACAAAGAGGGCACCCAGTGCCCACATAGCTAATTTTCTCATTATTAAACTGTTTTGAGTTTTATTCACCACAGAGCGACACGGAGTCCCACTGAGTTTTTTTAGACAGATGAACAAAAGGACAAACTATTCTTTATTTGTTCATCTGTTCTTTTGTCTGAAAACAAATAGAGCGCAACCAATCAATCTCTGTGGGACTCTGTGCTACTCTGTGGTGAATCTCCTTCATTTCTGTTTCGTTATATTCTTACTGTATACTATTCAGCATATCCACTTTACCTTCATTCACCAGTTTCAGGATCAACTCACCGAACAAAGTATTCTGCCATGCAAACCAAGCACGGGTAAATTTCTCAGGATTGTCTTTATGGAAAGACTCGTGCATGAAGCCTGTACCTGCATCCGTATTCATCAGCATCTCGATGCACGACTTGATCTCCGCATCATCCTTGCTGGTGAAAGCTTTCATCATGATACTCATGGGCCATACCATATCGTATCCGATGTGTGGTCCGCCAATGCCCTCGCCTGCCTTACCTTTGAAGAAGTAAGGATTGTCGAGGCTCCATACAAAACGGCGGGTATTCTGATAAATCGGATCATCAATCGACACATCACCCAGATAAGGCATTGCCAGCAGGCTCGGAACGTTGGCGTCGTCCATCAGCATGTGGTTACCAAAACCGTCCACCTCGAAAGCATAAATCTTTCCGTATTTGGGATGATTGTAAACGGCATATTTCTTCAGGGCTGTTTCCACTTCGTTTGCCAAAGCCTTGCATTCATTGGCCAGAGCCGTCTTTTTATTCACGGTTGTCAGTATCTCGGCTGCCTTGCGGAGTGAAGATACGGCAAAGAAGTTGGACGGAACCAGATACTGCAATGTCGTGGCATCGTCCGAAGGACGGAAAGTGGAAACAATCAGTCCGACAGGTTTCACCGGATTACCCAGTCCGTCGTTGATCACTGTATCGAGAGCACGCTCTGTCTTACGTTGGAACTTATACGGACCCACACCGTCTTTGCGCTGTTGTTCCTTAAAAGTACGCAATATGTTGGTGATTGCCTGTATCCATTCTTCATCGAAGATACTGGCATCCCCTGTTGTCTTCCAGTACTGATAAGCCAGGCGCAACGGATAGCAAAGCGAGTCGATCTCCCATTTGCGTTCATGCAACTCAGGTTTCATATCCGTCAGGTCGCTCATCCATTCACCCCCTTTAGGACCATCATTGAACGCATTGGCATACGGATCGATATTGATACATTTAAACTGGCGGTTGATAACTCCGGCAAGCATTGTTTTCAGTTCCGGATCGGAATTGGCCAGTTGTACATAAGGCCATACCTGAGCCCCCGAGTCACGGAGCCACATGGCATGAATATCTCCTGTATATACAAAAGTATCGGGTTTGCCGTCTTTGCCTTTACGGAAGTGTACGGTGGTATCCAGTGTATTGGGGAAACAATTGGTAAACATCCAGGCCAGCTTTGAGTTACGCAACAGTTTCTGTACACGTATGATTTCGTTTTCTACAGCCTGCGAACGGAACAGACGCTTAGCGGGTTCCGGACGGTTGTCTTTCTGAATAGCATCTGCCACACAAGTATAATGCGACAACATACCTTCGGCCTTCAGTGCTGAAGGCGCACAGAGCAGTGCCGCAGTAACGACACATGCTCCGATCATTTTCTTTGAGTTTTTTCCTGGCATAATCTTGATTGGTTTTTATTAAGTAATCTGTTTCTGTCCAGCCTCAACGTACCTCTTTAGAGAACGAATACGGGAAATCCGACTCGCGTACTCCACGCTGTTTATTCGGAGTAGACGACATTTTCATCGTAATCTTCGCTCCGTTCATCAGTTCTTTATGTGTCAGGTAGTTGCGAGTCAATGTTTTACCGTTTACGGTCATTGACGCAATGTAACGGTTTTCATCGCTATTGCCCGGTGCGCTGATCTGCACGGTCTTGCCATTTTCCAGATGCAGCTTCATCTGTTTGAAGTACGGCGTACCCATCACGTACTGATCCGTTCCGGGGCAAACGGGATAGAATCCCATAGCAGAAAATACATACCATGCCGAAGTCTGTCCGTTATCTTCGTCACCGCAATAACCGTCGGGATTGGGTGTATAGAGTTTATCCATCACTTCACGAATCCAATGCTGTGCTTTCCACGGTTGTCCCGAGTAATTGTACAGATATAGCATGTGCTGGATGGGTTGGTTACCATGTGCATACTGTCCCATATTCATAATCTGCATTTCACGGATTTCGTGAATCACACCGCCGTAATAGCTGTCATCAAATACAGGAGGCAGGATAAAGACAGAATCCATCATCTGATTGAACCCTTGCTGTCCGCCCATCAGGTCGATCAGTCCCTGAGGATCATGGAATACAGACCAGGTATAGTGCCAACTGTTTCCTTCGGTGAAGGCATCGCCCCACTTCAGCGGATTGAACGGTGACTGAAATTGTCCGTCCTTATTCTTGCCACGCATCAGCTTATGCTCTTTATCGTACAGGTTCTTGTAGTTCATGGCACGCTGTGCATAAACGGCTATCTCCTCTTCGGGCTTGTTCAAGGCTTTACCCAACTGATAGATGCACCAGTCATCATAAGCATATTCCAGCGTACGGGCGGCATTTTCATTGATGCCTACATTATAAGGTACGTAGCCCAGTTGATTGTAATATTCATAACCGAGACGTCCGGTAGACGAAACCTGCGGATGAACAGCATTTGCACCGTGTTTCACAGCTTCCCAAAGAGTTTCTATATCGTAACCTTTCAATCCTTTCAGATAGGCATCAGCCACTACTGAAGCGGAATTGTTACCTACCATACAGCCCCTATGCCCGGGACTTGCCCATTCGGGAAGGAATCCGCTTTCCTTGTAAGTATTTGCCAGTCCCTCCTGCATCTTTTCGTTCATCGAAGGATACATCAGGTTGAGGAATGGGAACAGGCAGCGGAATGTATCCCAGAAACCGGTATCGGTAAACATATATCCCGGCAGCACTTTACCGTTGTAGGGACTGTAATGTACCGGTTTCCCTTTGGCATCCAGTTCGTAGAAGCTTCTTGGGAAAAGTACCGAACGATAGAGGCAAGAGTAGAATGTACGGAGATGATCGGTATTATCGTCTTCCACCTCAATACGTCCCAGAACCTTGTTCCATTCCTGGCGTCCTTTGGCTGCAACAGCTTCCAGATTGTCTTTACCCAACTCTTTCAAGTTCTGTTCTGCCTGCTCGGGGCTGATAAAAGAAGAAGCCACTCGTACGTTGACCGTCTCTCCACGACGTGTAGAGAACCCGATGATACCACCTGCATGTTTATCTTTCGATTCCAGCTCACCCGGACGGATGTTGCCGTTGGTAACTGCTGCGGTAAAAGTGAACGGCTTATCGAACACCAGTACAAAATAATTCTTAAAGTTCTCCGGCACTCCTCCACTGTTCTTAGTTGTGTAGCCGATGATCTTGTTCTCTTCCGGAATCACTTTCACATACGAACCGTTGTCGAAAGCATCTACCACTACATAAGAGTCTTTACTCTCAGGAAAAGTGAAACGAAACATCGCCGCACGGCTGGTCGGAGCAATTTCAGTCGTGACATCATGATCGGCCAGATATACTTTATAATAATACGGTTTGGCAACCTCAGCTTTATGCGAGAACCAGCTCGCACGTTGATCCTGATCGAACACGACCTTTCCCGTAACAGGCATAATGGCAAACTGCCCGTAGTCATTAATCCACGGGCTGGGCTGGTGAGTCTGCTTAAATCCCCTGATTTTATCGGCATCATAGGTATAAGCCCATCCATCCCCCATCTTCCCGGTTTGTGCCACCCAGAAGTTCATTCCCCAAGGCATGGCAATAGCCGGATATGTATTTCCGGTAGATAAAGCATGCTTTGACTGGGTACCGACCAGTGGGCTTACATAATCCACCGGTTCTGTCGTGCTCTTTGCAAAAGTGCAGAAAGCAGTACCCAATACGCCAACAAGTAATAGCGCTAATTTCTTCATGATATTAATAGTTTTAAATTCACCACAGATTACACGGACTAACACAGTTTTTTTAATCTTTAGTATCAATGGGAAAACAATTAACCTGTGAAAATCCGTGTAACCTGTGACAGAATCTTATTTTTTCAACTTCTTCTCAAGCATCTTGATATAGTATCCGCCTACTACCGAACGAGCTTGGAAACCTCTCTGGTTCGGACGATCGGTAAATACCCAGTCAGACATCGGCACGCGATCGGTCGTCTCGTTCATGAACAGATAAACCGGATCGATAAACTTCTCGAATGTAGCTTTGTCCGGTGCCAGTGTAGCAGTCCACATAATCCAGTCGGTCTTGGTATAAGTTTCACGGTTATCCAGCGGCAATCCATATTGATTCTGTTTGCCAAGATAGTAAGCTATCTCTTTCTGTGCAACTGTTTCAGGGAATATCTGCAGATTCATCAGTTTATCCCATACCAGATTGTATTTCTGGCTCCATGTTCCGGGCTTGTCAAAAGTCAGGCGGTAGTGATCGCCGTCGTCTGCCATCTTCACCCATTCGGCAGCCATTTCTTTGGCTTTCTGTGTATATTTCTCAGCCACTTCTTTCTTGCCCAGCTTATCGGCCAGATAGCCATAAGACGCTACACCCAGGATGGCTTTGATAGACAGGTTGGCGTTGTGTGCAAAGTGTCCGGCAAAGTCGTCTGTACAAAGTTGATTTTCCGGATCGAGCCCATATTGAGCCAGATAATCGGTCCAGGTTGTCAATACATCCCAGTGTTTCTGCGCATAGTCGGCATTTCCTTCGACAATGGCGATGGCTGCACTCAAGATCAGCATATTTCCCGATTCCTCGATCGGCATATCTCCACCGTATGTCTGGCCGTTAGCCAACGGATAAGTACCTACATCATGTGCAGCGAACGGCTTATTCCATTTTCCGCTTTCGCTATAATAGAAGATGTGGTTCATCAGACCTTTTGCCAATTCCGGATTGTATACCAGGAACAAAGGAGCAGAAGGATAAGTGATATCCACCGTACCGATCGAACCGTTGCTGAAGTTCTCTTTTGAGAGGAACAGCAGGTCTTTATTGGGGGCTTCCACCAATTTGTGGGCAGCGATTGCCTGGCGATAAGCCAATGCACAGAGTTCGGCATACTTACGTCCGCCTACTTCAGTAGCTTCTTTCATCAGGTTAGCACCGAATGCAGCACATTTATCCATCACTGCATCATATTCCTTATCAGCTTTCGCAAACTGCGACTGAATGGTTTCGTTTCCATTGCGATTCCAGTACGGACGAAGATTTTCACCGAAATACTGAATAGAGTACAAGTCATCGTAACCCAGCAGCAAGTGTCCTTCCGCTTTCTTCGTTTCACCCAGTGAGCGAACCAGTGCCAGCTTGTCACTTCCATCGGTCTTGGATGATGTCAATTTTCCGTCGATGAAACTCTTTCTTAGGGTCTTTCCCTCTCCGGTAGCGCATGAACTGTTCTCCTTATCGGCAGCCATGTAGAAGTATCCCCAGTCAATGCGGACATCATCTCCCTTTTTACCCAATATTTCCTGGTTGCGGCTTCCCGTCTTGAGGTATAGCAAATTACCTTCTGTAAAGCTTTCGGCTACAGCTTCCTGATGAGGCTGATCGAGTGCCCACTGCGGTCCTGCTTCGAAATACAGTTCTACGTTATGTTTATTTCCGTCATTCGAAGCCACTTCATAGGTAAGATAGCTCACCGGACGAGTCATCAAATCGAGATTATCCATAAAGAGAGGTGAAGTGAACGCAAGTTTCAAGTCCACCGGTCCGCAAGTAAATTCGTAGTTGGTCTGCATAGCCTGCACGTCTACCGATTTCTGTACTGCTGTCTGAGTAAAGTTCTGTGTATTGTCTTTCTCTACCAACAGACCGCAATCGATCAGACCGTTGGCAACACGGTTGTTACAGTAAATTGCAATCAGGTTCTCTCCCTGTTTCAGTGCGGCCACAGCCTCTTCCGGCAGTTTGGCAAGCATATGTTTCTTAGCCGAGTTACCGGTATCCACCACCTTCACGCCATTCACATAGATGATGGCGTCATCGTCGTGAGAATATTCCAGATATACATTTTTACCTTGCAGGTTGTCTTTAATATCCGCTTTACGGCGTATCCAGATATACTCTTCTCCCCACTGGGTCTTGGCTGTACTTTCATTCTCCATAGTACCGAAAGCACCTTCTCCTTCTTTCCATGCCGCATCATTAAAGTCGGCATTCTGCCAGCCGTCAGCCGGTTTCTTTGTTGTATACTTAGCTGTCCATCTGCCTTGTTCCGAGGTCTTAACCAGCGGAAGCAGCTCAAGTTCTTCCGTTCCCATGAAACGGTAAATCTGTCCGTCTACCTTGGCAACACCCAAGAACGGGAAGTCCTTACCGGTCCAGTGTTTCACCGGTCCGTCATACAGATTATCCGTAAACGACCAGGCACTGGTGTAAGGGTCAATCATCACCAACGGATAGGCCGGTGCACGCATCTCACTTTTTTCACTCTTGACGTCCTGCGGTGCCCCACAACTGCTCAGCATGGCAGCTGCACCCAAGAACAGAGTCGATAGTTTAAGCTTCATAACTTCAGATTCTTTTTTTATAGTTTTTACCATTCAATATCTACTTGCACGCCGGCGGGGTCGTTCTCGAACTTCAAGAGCAGGGTACGCGAACGCTCTTCCCACAATTTCTCCGGCTGAGGCTCTTCTTTCCCGTTCACGCAAACCCGTATCGGCTGTTTAGGGAGCAATATCCTCGAAGCGTTAGTCGTATGCAACGGGCTCTTGGCTACAAACGAATAACTTCGTTTTCCTGCCTTTTCATCGTATATCCTGGAAGCACCGCACAGCACTTTCGCCTTTGCCCGTCCCGAAATCCGTTTGACATTATATAAGTAACCTTGTTCGCCCGGACGAATCACCTTATGTGTCAATACCGGAAGATCTTTATCAAACAGGTCGATATACACCCCCGAAAGTTCCATCGGAGCATCCGACACACTTTCGTCCAATACGGCAGCAATGGTATATGGTCCCCGTTCGAGCAGGAAACTGTTTTTCAGTTCTACTTCTTTCCCGGCACTCTTTCTATAAGCAACCGAAACCGCATCGAAATATTGCCGGTCATTTCCGCTTTTCAGCACAAAGTGTTTCGGATCTTCACGTATAACGGTCACCATACCTTTTCCACAAGGGTAAGTTCCGGCAGCAGGTACTCTGCCCAGTCCCAGTTTCTCGAACAAATGTTCCGAAGGAGCCTTATATTGATTTCCGTTGGAATTCCACCATTCAAGCACCGACTGATAAGGATCGATATCTTCGCCGCAATAGATCAGCGCTCCGCCTTTTCTCACCCAGTCTGCCAGAAAATCATGATATCGGGGCTCCATCGGTTTCATGTTCGAATAAGACATTACAAGTACCTTCAGCCCCTTGAATGTGTCGCCGAACGGAGTATTCTCCATATGTACCAACTCCACCGGTATTCCTCTTTTCAATAACGGCAGGGTCTGTCCATAGAAACTGCTGAATTGCGGATCATCATAGCCATCATGATCGGGGAAACGCTGAAACATCAGCGAATTTGCCATCAGTACCCCGATGCCGTGCGTACCGCTCACCTGAGTTTCCGAAGTCCGTATGTCGTTCAGCGTATTCACCATAATCTGCATCTGTGTGGAGTAGTCACGCGGAATACGTTCTTTCCGGTCTGTTCCCGCTACTTGGTACAGCCCCTGATAAATACGGTCCGGCCAAGGCATCACTTCGTATGTGTCTACCGCCGGATACATCAGTTGGGCGGCAAAAGTAGCCTGGTAATTTATTTTATAATCGAGCCAGTCTTTCGCCCGGTCCTCGATGGGGTCGGTCAGGAAGTACATCTTGCGGTTTAACGGGGCTGTCATCGATTTCATACATCCATATTCAAGAAAAGCATTCTCAAATACCCGTTCTTTCTTCACTCCGTCATAATAGTTCGGTTCGCGGGCGGTTCCCGTCCAGACCTGTGCGATATACCCATCCACACAATCCAGCGAAGCCAAGCTCGCTTCGGGACTTACGATCTGCCACGATGTATAGTTGACAAGTGAATGTGTAGGCACAAAGCACTTCACATCCAGTCCTTTCGATTTGCCGTACGTTTTGGCATACGTGAATATCTGATTAAGCGCGTTGTAGTACAGATAATATTTCAGTTTATTCGATAAGTAGGTATTCTCAGGAGATTCATGTTGAGCTCTCCACGGGAATCCATAATATTTTTGCCATTCGGATTTGAAGGCTTCACTGTATCCGCCCCGCATCCAGAATTCCGGTTCTTCCAGATAAATAGAAGTAATGCCCGCATCGATCACCCGTTTGATCTGCTTCTCCTGCATGTAACGGATGAAACTCTCAGTAGGCACAATATAGGGAATCAAGTGCCCGTGCGCAATCTCCCGCCCCTCGCGGTCGCGCTGGCCCTCTTTGAGGTGATCTTTCACCCCATCCCATTTTCCAAGAAAATAATCCTGATAATCTCCCCAGGCTACCCCTGTCATAAACTCGGCCCGGTACCCTTTGTCTCTCCACGATTGAATGCGTTGCTCAAAAGTAACGCCTTTCTTATCCAGCGTTCCGTATACCATCACGGCATCGGCACGCACATCTGTTTCCGGTTTCCACGACTCTGCTGTCTGGAAATTCGTTTTTGTGCCTGTGGCGGTTTGAGAATAGACGCCGCCACAGGCCAAAAACAAACCAATCAAAACTAATACCCTCTTACTCATGTGTTTGTGTTGTCACGTGTTTGTGTTGTTATTTGAATGGAGAAATCACTTGCATCAGTGCAGGACATCCGCTGGCATCATAGCTTTCCATCACACCTGTCGGGCAGGGTTTGGCTGCATCCTTGAATGTCACATTACGGTTTACATCCCGGTTGTTCCACGCCACGTCTATGTTGTGACGAAGCCAGTCCATATATTGGAGCTGATTGCCATCTTCTATCAGGCGAATGATGTACTGTGCAAAGATGGCAGCATAAATTCCCTGTTCCACGCCATTTTTGAACGGAAGCAATCCATCGGCATCACACATCTCGTTGCGGACGTAGTCGGCAGCCAGAACGGCATCGTCCAGATAAGCTTTCTCGCCGGTTGCTTTGTACAGCATCACGGCCGAACCGATAAATGTAGCCTGATTATAAAGTTGGGTTGTCCAGTCTATGTCCATACCGTTCTGTCTCTGGAAATGATAGTGCATATTGTCTGCTATGCGGCCTTTCTCCTTGTCGAAAAAAACATCCCTCGACCATGCATATACACTTTTTGCCTTTTCCAGATAATCGGGATCTTTGGTTACATTATAAAGAGTCATGGCGCCCACCGTAGTCGGATAGTTGATGCAAGCCATCTTGCCATCGTGCTTGAAGTTCCACCACAGGCCCCCCCTTTCTTTATCATACGACTCTTTCCAGACATGGTAGAATCCCGAAGAGGCATGTGCCAGGTATTTCGGGTCATCCGTGATTTCGTAAGCACGTGCCAGCGAAATAATCCACCACATCATATCATCATAAATAAACCATTCGATTTTATTGTCCCAATTGTATTTATCGTATTGTTCGTATCCTCCCTGATACACCTCTTCTATCAACCGGCGATATTTAGGAGCCTTCGTACGTTTATACGCGTTCATAATCATATCCCAATAGATAGCCTGTACCCAGATGGCAGCTCTTCCTTTCATATCCGAAGATATGGCATACAACTTCATATCCGGATTATAAAAAGTAGAATGAAAAGCATCCATCGCCGTCGTCGCGTCTTTCTTTGTAAAATGCTTCAGGTTTCCGTCTGCGGGCTGATGTGCCCATGCCATTGCATTGGGAAGAAGTAATAAGATAGCTACTATGATCAGTACTTTGTTTTTCATGTTTTTGCCTCAGATTTTAAATTTTCATGTTACAAAGATTGGGGAAATATTGGAGAAAGGAGGATAATTATTATTCAATAAATAGCAAAAACTGACCAAAAACGGGGGATAAACCGGTTACTATCAATAATGGAACATATGTAGCAGGCTTTTGACCGAAATTTGTCCATTCCATCCGTAAGGTCAGGAAACATCCGGTAATATTAAAAGAAATCATTTGTGGTTCTCACGGCTGAGGATGTGGCATCATTCACCACAGAGCCACACAGAGTTCCACAGAATCTTCCGAAACCGGACGTCTCTCATACGAAAAATGGTTCTTCTTCAAATTTGGTGGTCA